>Ga0265797_10002182_pt1 | contig 33316 bp, 22 predicted proteins | sample P2T30metagenome_FD_192433 | JGI IMG/M metagenome (GOLD analysis project Ga0265797, IMG submission 192433) | Plant litter microbial communities from East Loma Ridge, Irvine, California - P2 T30 | ecosystem: Environmental > Terrestrial > Plant litter > Unclassified | place: USA: California... | reverse complement strand
TGTGTGGATTTACCCTGCACACGGAAACCGCCAAGGGCGTTTTGGCGCTGTGGTGTGAGACCGATGTGCGCGAGGACAGGGATGCCGGCGGATGTTATCTTGGAGATGGTGGGTGCCATTTCGGCGCCACCTTCTAGTTTTATGGCTTTCATGCGGCCGATCTTTATCATACGGATAGCAGATTCGAGGGCTTGGGCGGGAGAGATCTCATAGGTTCCCATGGGAAGGTCGCCGACCTATTCAAACATTCAGCATCAGCAAGCGGACATGACTTGGAGGTAGTCGTGAGAGTAAGGGGTATGGAGAGATAAATATGGACATACAGTGAAAGCGCCTTTCGTCGCGCGCGCCACGGACTTGCAGTGCAGCAGCATCTCTTCCATTAATACTTCGCTCGTGTCTTCCATGCCGAGTGCGACCATGGCTAGACTGTCGCCAACCAGTATCATGTCCATGCCAGCATGGTCGGCGACATGAGCGCTGGGGAAGTCATGCGCGGTGATCATGGTTATGGGCTCGCCTTTGCGGTAGAGACTCTGAAGCGTGTTGATGGTGACGGGTTTACGGGCGTTTGCTGGCGCAGAGCCCAACGGTGAGTGCGAACTCCATCGCCGTTGTGCGCAGGTCAAAACGGTTCGCGGTATCGGCGACGACGATGGTTGGTATATACGTGGTGCTGCTACAGTATATTGCGAGCATGTTCGCAGCACGTTCACGAGGGCACGCGACATGGCGGAAGTGTCGCAAGTGCGGTGGTGGAGAGGATTTTTGGAGTGAGAAAGATTTTCACAGCCCCTGGAGACGACGCGGAGATGTGTTCGTAAGCCATGACTTTAGGGCGGGAGGGGGATTGCTTTTAAGCAACATGTGCAGAAAGCTGCGCTGAAGATTGTATACCTAACCTTGGAGTTTTGGAAGAACCGAGGGTCAGCCTCCACCCGCCGAGACGCCAGGGGTGTCACCCTTTCGGCGAGTCGAGTGCTCGGTACACCCCGCCTTCAGCCATTAGTATTCAAGTGTTTTGGCGCATATGTCTGATCTTTTTGTTCTTTATTTCTGTTTGCCAGAGAAACAGTTAGCATGTACAATGTATCATTCGGACCAGCGGTGAAGGACCCAGGCAGGATCTCGGGGAAGCTGCGGCATTGCTCCACAGTGATTGGACGTCTGTTGTACCGGCTGCAGCACATTCAAACGTGAACGCGCATCGACGAGGATGATCTCTATGTCTTTCTCCAAGTCCTGTGGTGATAGGTTCGGTCTTGCTGGCGGATCGCCAGTCTAAGCTATCTGTTGCGAGCATCTCTCATTGTTGTCATGCTCTGTCGCAACCGAGCATAGCACACTTGGCGCTAGGTTCGCGTCATCTTTAGTCGTAGACTGTCTTTGGAGTATCGGCTTGTAGATCTGGACCCTTGATGTGGCTACCGGTTTGCGGTACCTGGTGATGCAGTCTTTGGTTTTATCACGTCTGTACTGCCTGATAGTAGACGCGTAAATAGACTATGTGATGTTAGGTCTCAAGATGGAACGATAGAGTTGTTGAGAAGAAGCCTCTGTGAATGCTAGAGAAGGTGTATCACAGCGATGGCGCGTCATGTTCTCGGCGATGATTGGCCGGGGAGACGTGCGCAAGCGTGACATGCCGGCTCTCGACGCTCGTGATCACGACTACCTCCACCATCACTCCCACTTGCTCCCTCCAACACATCCTAGCCAAACAAAAGACAGCAACACACAACTGCCAAATACGACACGAATCAAAGGCTACGAAGAGCCATACCTTGCCAACAAACCACTTGTAGCTTGCCAGCGAACGCGCCCCTCATCCGCTATCGATAACCCCCGCCGCCGACCTCACGAGAGCTCCCGCCACGAGCGACGGACTACCATAAAGATCTCGAATACCCCCAGAAGGAATCGCAGCTCCACGATAAGAACAACATACTGTCATAGTGCTGTAGCAACCGCGTCAAGATGAGTTCGCCAAAGAGACGTATCGAGACGGATGTATGTGGAGACCTTCACCCTGGCGATAGATAAGAAGGGACAAGAGCTAACAGAGGTCTTCTGTCGAACTATACAGGTCATGAAGTAGGTTGCGCATTGTTAGGCTGGAATATAGAGTGCTAACAGCAGAACAGGATGTATGTTAATCGGTTTCCTCGCTCATTTGCCTCACGCGCCTGGCACCCCTATGGCGGACCCCAGAGCTGGTAGCTAATGAAACGCAGGCTCATGAGTGACTACGAGGTGACGCTCGTCAACGACAACAGTGAGTAGCATTGCGCCGATTCCTGCCAGATACACAGCTAACAAAATATAGTGTTAGTGATTTCTACCATTCAAATACGCACCCATTGAAACGATGCTAACACACCATAGGCAGGAGTTCTACGTCAGGTTCAAGGGCCCGGTAGAGAGTAAGCCAGGAAATCTCACGCAACCAACAATGCGCTAACGTCATACAGCGCCATTCGAAGGTGGCCTCTGGAAGATCCACGTCGAGCTCCCCGACCAATACCCCTACAAGAGTCCCAGCATCGGATTTGTTAACCGCATCTTCCATCCCAACATCGATGAACTGTATGGCTCGCCCACTCCCTTCCACCACGTCACCAAATCTCCGCTTACATACACAGCTCCGGCTCCGTCTGTCTCGATGTCATCAACCAGACCTGGTCACCAATGTACGACATGATCAACATCTTCGAGGTCTTCCTTCCCCAACTCCTGCGCTACCCCAACCCAACCGATCCCCTTAACGGAGAAGCTGCGGCGCTGTTGATGCGGGAACCGAAAAGCTACGATGCCAAGGTCAAGGGTACGTAGTATACAGGTGCTAGGAGTAGAGTCGAGCTAAGATTAGCCAGAATACGTTCAAAAGTACGCCAACAAGGATACCGCTGAAGACTCCGACAAAGACGATGGCGACGACGATGAGATGAGTTCGGTTGGTAGCTATGAGTCGGGTGATGAGGATGAGGCGGCAGGGAACATGGAGGATATCTGAGATCCTATCAGCCTCCCTTCGTACTATTCACGGCCCTTCCTCTTCACTCTGTCTCCATGGCTGGCGATATGGCGCACAAAGGGTACGTTGCTACTTATTCCCCTGGTATTTGGCTGCTTCACGGTTTGGGTATAGGATGAGACTTTTCTGTTGGCGTTTTCGTTGATTACTTTCGGACAACATGAGAGGGGTTAGAGAATATGCTATTACCATTCCATCGTCCCTGGCCTTTGTAGACGGAATGACTGGATAGCCTTTCCGAATCTACATTTCTGTGCCAATGTCTGAATTAGTGTAAGTCATGTCAAGTACCTTATCATTTCATTATTTGCGGCCATATTCTTCGCTTGCATAAACTCGGTTCTAATCTCATGTCTTTTCGCTCGGTTTCGACAGCTAAGAAACACCAATCAAGCCATACCATCACAGCAACAACATCAACAACAACAACACGACACCCTGGATAACACATTGCAACTGCTACGCCCATCGAACTAGGCACTAATCTGCTCTTCTGTGCGCAAAGTCTGCCTTAAGATATATATCTAAGAGACCACGAAATGTATAGCGTATTTAAAGCAATAATTATCTATTATCAAATTTTAATAAAAAGTCCTGGAAGATTAAAAACAAAGCGTAAGTCTACTAGCAAGATAGTGCGACTGGACATTGTTGTGTGTATGTAGATCTCGCGAGCCGTACGGCCGTATCGGCATTATTGCCACTATTGTTCCGACTTTCCCCCTTGTCTTGTGTGACGTAAATTCGCCCTTGGCAGTGGCACTGGTGGTGAAGATTGCATGAGGGCGCGTTTATCGGTTCCTACCAGCTCATTGGAAAGAAACACTCGCAGTTTATAGCTTTGTTGCGCACTTGGATTTTGAAGACAGCGACCTGATACAAGCTTATGTGACCCGTAATGCAGGATATGACAATGCTTGTTACAGGTTTTCATACACCAACAGACGCAGTCCTCGTGTTACGATCGGGACGAAAGCAGTGAGAGAGAGCAAGGTATAGGCTACATGCCTGCTGCTGTATGTGATGTTCTACCAACTTATTTCCCTACCAGCAGGTTGTCGACAAACCTCCTAGTTTCCTCACCGATGCGATGCGGATGTTCTTCTTGTGGAAAATGACCAGAGTTTCCGAGCCTAACAACTGGGGGGTTGCCCATCCACTCGGCAACGTCCTTAACCTTGTGCGGCGGCAACAACATACCTGGGTTTACTGAGAATAATAGTTTTGGAACTTGGTTGTTGCCCTCCTTCAACCTACCGATATGAAGATGCGAAGTCAGTATATGTCTCACATGCATTTCGTACAGTCACAACTCACCAGTTCCAAGCTTTATAAAGAATCTCGCCGACTTCTGGGGCACGACCCTCAAGTGGAATCTCGTTAGGCATCCGCCATTGGGGTTCGCGGTCAGCCGGATGTGCGAATGGCCTACGATAGTGTTCCATTATCGCGTCAGGAAGAGGTCCCTTTGAAGTACCTTCTTCCCTAAGGATAACTTCAACGAAGTAATTCTCTTCAATGACACACTTGTGCCCAGTTTCGGGATCGCGCATCTTAGTCAAGTTCCTCTCCCAGCCCACGAAGTCCTCCGTAGTCACCATCATGTGAATGAACTCCATGCAAACCAATCCAGCCATCCGTTGCTCATTCTTTCGTGCCCAGTCGAACCCCAAACCAGAGCCCCAGTCGTGTATAACGAACACCACCTTTTCGTTCGCTGGTACTACAGCTTCCATAAACGCTGCAAAATACTCAATATGCTCTTTAATGTAGTACCCGCCTGAAGGCATCTTTCCCGAATCTCCAAAGCCTACGAGATCAGGCGCGACGCAACGGGCACCAGGTGATACATGCGGAATAACATTGCGCCAAAGATAAGATGACGTTGGATTTCCGTGCACGAAGACAACGGTTGTCGTTGCAGCTGTACTGGGATGACCGGTGTCGACATAAGCCATGAAGGAATCGAGAGTATTGACACGTTTCTTCTCAAACGGGAAATCTGGGGATATTTCTTCTGCAGCCATGTTGGTGCTTCTAAAGTGGTCCACGTGCAAATCAGGTAGGCTTGTGTAATGTATGGATTGATGCCTCGAGTGTGACTATAGAGATTGATTCTCACAATGACCTCGAGAGTTCATATAAAACGTCTTGATCACGCTAACACATTACGGCGAGAGATGTGGTGCTCGTGAGCCAAGGCCTTGCGGCCGTAAGGTATGATCGAGTGCAAAACTCCAAGCGGTTTCTCCGGACTTGGCCCTCAGGCCCATGCGTGACGATGGATAGATGTTCTGCCGGTATGTGGAGGCAAAACCCAGTAGACCTTGCTCCTACTTTGAAATTGTGGAGTTCTGGGGGTCCGGTGTCCGCGTTTCTGCGAATAGTGCAGATCAATATCGAGGATTACTCACCAGTGGCGACCAATCACATGTCTGACTGAGCTCAACGCCAGAGTGTATGGATGCGAAAGGTCAACAATCTAGCACCACAAAAACTCCATGTAGCCGGATTTTGAGAGAGAAGGAGCCAATCCAACTTCCATATCTCGCCTGCATCATGGTGTGAATCTGCCAAACAAATCACTTAGCGCATTCCTCTCCCACGATTGTACAACAGGACTAATGAAACAGGATATTGATACACAAACTATATCGAGGTTTTATCAAATGACCCGACCCAGGGTTGTTCTCGCAATATGTGGAGTAGAGTGACGTTGCAAGATCGATGCACAACTAGTTCATCACAGCGGTACATGCTACAGTGTGACATCATGACCTACGCCTGGGCGGACTTTTGAGAATTTATTGACCCGACAGATCTATAAAAGTGTTCCGGAGAGCACTCATCCTAAGAGCAACACTGGTATCATATCTCGAACGCAGTACCTACCGACTCTCCAAATGTCGTCGCAACACTCGAACAATCCTTTGATCTCCTCATTCTGCTACCAAGGGCATACAATATCGGCGCAATCTATACCTCCTTTTTCAGTTTTCTCTAGAACCCTCATAGTGCTCTTGCCTTTCATCACCGTGTGTTCTCTCTGCATCTATATTTGTTCAGACTAACAAAACCGCAGTGGTTTCTTTACAGTGGATTAACCAATCGACTTACTGACCTGCCTGGTCCCAGAATCAGCCGATGGACAAATTTACGGTTAAAGTAAGTTCTCATAAACTCCATTATGGTAACCCTATGGCTTTTTTTTGATTACATATCTGATGGTATAGGCATGCAACACTGCGAGGATACAGGGGCCAATATATCCAAGCACTTCACGAACGTTACGGTCAGTGATATCGCGATTCGTTATATTTTAGCGTACCAAGCTGAAAATATTAGGTCCCATCGTCCGCATATCTCCCTATGAAGTCTCGGTAGCCGATATAGCCGCTGCCAAATCCATTTACAGGGTTGGTAGCCCATTCATGAAATCCTCATGGTACAGTTTCTTCACCGGGGAGACCAAGGAACCAAATCTGTTCACGGTAACGGATCCACACATCCACGCAAACTTTCGCAGATTAGTGGCGTACAACTTCTCTGAGAAATGGATTAAAAATTTGGAGCCATACATCGCCAAGACTGTAAGACTAGCTATCGAGAGGATAGCCGGAGATATAAAGGAACACGGGCACAGCGATATTTACAAGTGGTTCACGTTCATGGTGAGTGTACCAAGCGCCTTGTAGCTACTCATATCTGGGCGCTAATCACAATCTAGGCAACTGATGTTGTTGGACAGTCGTCTTTTGGGGAGTCTTTCCGGATGCTTGAGACTGGAATTGTTTGTTTGCCAATCTCTCCGCCATCCTAGATCAGGCTAATCATATATGACAGAAAACCCAGTACGTCAAGGACCTTGAGGAGGTCCCTGTGAGAGGCATGCTTAGGGCAGAATTCCCCCTCCTGATGAACATACTGTATTATCTCCCATTTGGGTCGAAAGAAGTTCAGCGCTCAAGGGAGCGAATCGCTGATTACTCGAAAGAATCCATCATGAGTAAGTCAAACCGTGGGATCTCCGGATCCTATATGTGTTGATTGGAACACCCGCTAATCATAATTCCAACAATAGGATATTGGAATCTTCTGAAAACCGGAGAGGAAAATGTCAAGCCTACACTCCTAACGAAAGCGTACGATGCCGTTGAAGATGGAAGCATGACTACTAGTCAATTGGAACGCGAGGCTATAGTGTATCTTGTAGCCGGCACAGATACCACCGCACTTTCGGCCATCTACACAGTGTAGAATTTAGCTTGCCATCCAGAGATCGAAGCAGCTGTGATTCAAGAAGTCGCAGCCCTTCCGGACGGCTTCACAGATGACAATTTGCGCAAGTGCAAGTTACTCAACAACGTGCTTACCGAAACGCTCCGCATAAGGCCCCCTATTGGCCAAAGTCTTCCTCGTGTTGTTCCCGAAGGGGGAGCTGAACTATGCGGACATCACGTCCCGGCAGGCGCTATCGTTGGAGTACAAGCGTGGTCGATGCACCGTAACCCGACAGTATTCAAGGATCCGGAAAGGTTCATTCCTGCAAGATGGGACAATCCTTCAACAGATATGCTGCAAAGCTTCTACACGTTCGGTGGAGGTAGTCGAGGTAAGGTTTGGCCCTTTATATCTTTACTAGGAACGTACTTGACTAACATGGATTTTAGCCTGCATCGGGGCACACTTTGCTCAGCTTGAACTTCGCCATGCTCTTGCAAACTTTTACCGTACCTTTACGAAAGGCGTTACAGCGTCGAGTGCTAGGTCGTTCAGCAAGGCAGAGATGGAGGTCGACACATACTTCATGACTTTGCCAAAAGGCAAGCGATGTGTCATCGAACCAAAAGAATAGCACGCCTCCCTTCCTATGCTGCTCTATAGAGCGTTTCGCTAATTCTTTCTGTAGTTGATGTGGCAATAGTCCTCTCACCTACACCGGTGGGCAAATCCTGTCGTGAGAATCTCTTGTTTTTTCTGGCGCTCAGGACCCTGCACGAGGTCTGCTAGAGAACGCGAAACATATGCAGGTGTCGTGGCACGTTAGAAAGTATTTCTCGCGTGCATACTGAGATATGCAAGCTAAAACGTGTTCACGGATTGATGGAATATAGCTGCCCGCAACTGATACTGGCTCTGGCAGATATAAGAAGCAATATTACACGTATTTTCTTTTCAATTCCTCGATGTACGAGCCATTTCAAGAACAAATTGTCCTCAAGCCGTGATTGCACTAATGGTTTCGACAGTTGGGAATATGTATGACCCATTGGTGAAAGCCTCTGCTGGTGAGTAGAACCGTATCGAGTATAGAAGCTTACCGCCACCCGCTGGGCCGGAAGCCAGCTATGCAAGTCTCAAGTTAGTCAATGTTCTATCGCATTCAAACAATACGTATGGTGTAAGGTGAAGGCGACTAATAACGTGGAAGATGGGTAAACTTACTTGCTAGTCCAGTTATTGGGTGGGGGGATATCAGCAGGTTGCAATAGAACCTGGAATTGCCCATCCTCCGTGCCGTTCCTGGAAAGCGCTCCATCGCCACCATATACTAGGCCACCATTCTCATACTTCAACTGCGTGCTTCGGTCTCCAATGACGTACCGACCCAGTTCGTTGGGCACTAGATACTGGTCCGCTCCATACACGGTCAAACTCCAAAATCCGGTCGACTTGATCGGCGGCTTGCCAGAGAAGGTGAAGAGAAAGGCCGACGTTGCACTCAAGGTCAAGTTATCCGATTTGTTGGTGATGAAGAGGTTCTCGGATTGTACCAGGCCTAGATAACCGCGGAGAGCGCGGTAAGCACGGCAGCCGTATTCGAGGCCGAAAATGCCTTGACACTTTACTTTCGGGATGACCCAGTTGTTGCCGACATCGATCAAGTTTTGGGAGTAAGCCGCGGAGATGCTTGCGTTTGCTGCAATGGTAGCAGCAGTTAGGTTAACTGTCCGAGGTGGAGTGTAAATTCCATCCGCAATGCCAGCAAGACCAAGTTTGGACGCTACTCGGTACCGATCTGCAAGTATTTCGGGTTGATTGAACTGTCCGATCTTGGCAAGCAGTTCTAGGTAGCCAGTGACTCTATCAGTGGCATTCGAGGTATCGATAAGATCACGTGTCAGTCTAGGTGCTTGTGCTACGAAAGGCTGAGATAGTGTACGAGGAACTGTTTTGAGGAAGGTCTGGTCTTCGTAGTTGCGTATGGTCGCAATATCTTCCGTGGTGTTTTGACGTACGAGGATACGACCAAGCATGATACCGTAAGTGGTGGCATACGAAATTACACCTTTGTAATCAGATGATTCAGACGGGTTAGCGTATTCAATTCCTGGTTGAACAAGTGCATCGTCTGCACGTCTGATCAGATAGTCCCCGGGTGGCGAGTCCTCATTGATTGACATCCAGGCAAAATTGCTGCCATAACTGAGATCAGTCAGTATTTTGTTGTACATATTCGACCTTTAACGAGACTAACAGGTCATAGAAAGGCCATATCCAGTTTCTTCCATCACTGATGTTGGGGATGGTCAAGACGAGGTCTTCATGCGATAAGTCGATAGCCGCCCAAATATACAGCGTGTCTGCATTTGGACCGACTATAGTGCGATTTAAGGGGCCGGAAAGTGTATGATATGGCCATAGAGTGTTCGTTTTGTCGACGGCATCCAGGATGTTCGTCACAGCTTGTTGCCATTGAGATATTGGATACGCATACTGAAGGAGTGTTAACAAGAACACAGCATGTTTGCGATTTGTCATTTACCTGAATTGCAAATGCTGTGGCGTCTTGCACTGCACTATCATGAGGGTTTGAAACGTTCGCCGCATGAGCAAGTGGAACAAGGTATGCCGAGCATGTTCCGGTCGCGAAGAGATAATTGGTCAACTTCATCTTTCTTAGCAACGCTTCGCCTATCTTCCGTAATGCGATCTTACCCTGGTTTATTATATGTTGGAGTGGTTGTTTATCGCGTGGTGGAGCCTGCGACTTAGCTTCATTGCGCGATAATCCACAAAACTGACGAAGAGCCCAAGAAGTGGGGCGCCGGTAGAAGTGGACGTGCCCCCACTGAGTTATATCCACCTTCCACACCTCTCATCACCACGATTCCAGCGCGCATCAATTTGTGCCCGCTGCTCCACTCGCGACGACAGTTCATCCGCACTTGCTGCCTCGCAACTGGCCTCAGTACCGCAATGACGCTACGCCGCTCAAGCGATGCTTTCACGCTTCAATGAATGCGCATAATGACTCATTGCGAACGCCTGCTTGCTTTTTTACGAAATCGATTCCCAATAGTTGTGATTGTGGTTGTCACGCTCTTTGTCGACCTCAAGGCCCTCCGCAGCTTCGCCCTCATCGTGTTCGTCAACCTTGTACCCCCATTCTGCAAATACAGCCTTTATCTTCGCTTGTCCTTCCTTGTGCAACTTCTCATAACTCTGCAGCTTTTCAAAGTCTTCATTAACGCTGTGGCCGTCATCGGAATTCGTACCGTAGTCTTCTTCCTACCAATGCATTTCTTTCCAGTTCATCGTGCGCTTCCAGACGCCAGGGTAAAGCTTTTGGTCGAATCCCGCGGTGCAGGTTATCTCCAGCATTTTACCCAGGTCAATTGTATCGTCATAATCTGGATCCCACTTGTCGTATCTGTACCATGGCCGTAAACCTCGGTTGGTATATCGCGAGTCTGATCGATCCGCAAGTATCTTCTTTCGGTCCGTCACCGTCCTTCTTCGATACATAGGCGGCCTTTTTCGGTCTATGAGCGCCTTTCTTTGCTCTTCCGCTGTGCGGCTCTCGCAGTCACACCATATTCCTGTCTTCTTGATCTTTCTAATATGCTGATACATCTCATTACGGTCTAGGTACTTCACCAGATCGACCAGGTGGTGCTGCGTGCATCGAAGGGCGTCGTCCCAGTTCGATGCTAGATGACTACAACATATAGCTAGATCGTGATGAGCTTATCGGGATGCTTGCAATAAGTCTCGATATCTCCTTTGTCGGTCTCATTGAAGACAGGCATTAGATACACGGGTGAGAACTTGCACCAGCCATGCCACTCAACCCTCTGGCCAGTCCCGCCCCGACCCTGCGCAGCAAGAACTTTGGGCTCTTCCGTTGTGAACTCGTTCTTACTAAGCAGCTTGACAAACACCCTGTTGGCGTTACGCTTTAGAGTCCAGGGCATCGCATCGTCTGGCGGCGTTGGTCCGATTGGTTCGGGCCCATGTTCGATACTATCGAGTGAGTCATCGTCTATGATCAGACACCAGTCAGTCTTGGGACCGCAGTTGTAACCCTCCTCTATGACTTCGCCTTCAGCGCCAAGAAAACTGCCTGCGTTCTGGCGGAAATGTTCACAGATGTCAGCGAGCGAAGCGCCAGGAAGGTACGCAGCGGGTTGTAAGCGCAAAGTGTCAATCAACTGTTGATTGTACGGCTCTGGTTGTTCGTAGCGCAGGGTATCGGCAGCGTGGGCGTGCAGCTTGTTCAGCACGGCCTGGAAGTGTTCGCTGTCTACTAGATACGCAGCCATTAGACATCCCTCTCTGAGCTCGAATTAATATGACTCACCCGCTTTCTCCTGGGCTTTGCCCTCATCGTTCCCCTTGTCTGAATCCTTTCGCTTTTGCGGGCGTGTGTAGGTGCCATAGACATAAAATCCCCAGGTGGGGTCGACCCAGCCTTCGATCCTTTTCAGAAATCGCGCGCAGCGCAGGATATCTTGCTTCTCCCAACTGCTTAGCGAGGCCATGTCGCGTCGTTTGTTGTTGCGCTTGAAGGTGGTTGATGTTAAGGTGCGAGCCTCGGCAAGGTATACCCTCATTAGATCATGAAACTTTTGGCCCCCAAATCCTATCCCAAAATAGCCGCCGGGCGTTGCTCTAGCACAGCCCCTCTCACGGGAACATACCTAGATATATGAGTTCAGGAAAGTGGTTGTAAGCAGGAAATAAATCGACGACATGTCGGTGACGTCTCACTCATGCTGCCAGTGCAGTTCTGGCATGAACGTTCATCACAGCGCTATTTGCGATGGCTGCGACAAGGACATCTACGGTGTCCGCCACAAGTGCTTGGACTGCCCAGACTGGGATTACTGCTCTGATTGTCTCAAGAACGCCGAGTTCATCCACCCCCATCACCGCTTCATACCCTTTGATGAGTGCTGCAGGAGCGACAGCCGCCGGGCACAAAGCGCTTCCCCATCCACCAACTCACTGCCCACGCCGCCTACCTACACATTGTCCACTTACTCACCTCTTGAAGGCGACCAAATCCGGCTATTGCGAATCTTACCCACGACCGTACCCGGCGGGAGCGGCCACTACCACCAAGATGGCGAGGAAAGTGATTGCGAAAAGGAGGACTGCAGAGCCATTACTGAAAGCCTGTTTGAGAGGGTCTTCGTGCAGGATTTCGAGCGCGGCAAAATCCTGCGTGACGAAGTGTGCTGTGGGGATGCGTGCATCTGCACCGAGTGTGACATGATACAGTGCGAGCTTTTTACCGTGTCGTTGGAAGAGGTCTCAGGCGCTTTCGATGCACTGTCCTATGTGTGGGGCTATGCGGACATCAAAGAGCGGATCAAGGTAGATGGCAAGACAATCGAGGTGACGATGAATCTGGAGGCAGCCTTGCGGAGAGTCAGAAATACGGAAAAGGCAGAGCTGCTTTGGGTAGACGCTGTATGTATCAACCAGCGGGATGTCGAAGAGAAGAATATACAGGTCATGCGCATGAAGGATATATACACAATGTGTGAAAGAGTACTCGTCTGGCTGGGCGACGCAATAATGGACGGGACCGGAAACGACAGGGATGAAGTCGACATTGCGATCAAGGCTATGTCTTTTCTGAAAAAAGCACACAGGATCGTGCGTGGGAAAGACACGGTTGGCAAACTGGATTATCAAGAGCTGTTCATGAGTAACGCTGGGGGCATGCAGCCTTTTGAAGATCCGAGCACGGTCGGTCTCCCCAAGGTTGGTGCTCCGGAATGGGAGAGCTTGAGCAAATTCTTAAGCAGGCCATGGTTTAGTCGCGTATGGATCATCCAGGAAGCATCAAGTGTGGACCACACGCTGCTGATGGTAGGAAAGAATGCGAGACTCGGCTGGGGCCAACTGTCACAAGCGGTGAATTGGTTTATAGCTCGTGCTTACCCAGACAACATAGACGGCCTCCGTGTATTGAGCAATATCTCCATGATCGAGACATGTCGTAGGTATAAGACTCCGCCCTTGATGCGCAGACTGGATCAAATATCTAGGTTCAACTCTACGGTCCCGCATGACAAGATATATGCAGTACTGGGCCTATCCATCGAATCCCTAACACCCGAGAAATACCCGCGCTTACGCGTCGACTACGCCCGAGACTGGGAAGCTGTGTTCCGCGATGTTGCAAGACACTGCATCGAGATGCCCGGCTCCTACGGACCCAAGCCGACACTGCATATCTTGAGTTCAGTACGTCAGGAGCGTGACGACGAAGGAAATTTTGCCTGGGACAAAAGACAATCTTCCTGGGTGCCCAAATGGGATAAAATCCACAGCAACTGTGCTATCGTGCAGCGCATGTCGCATTTTACTTTCCAAACAACATACGATACTGAACCGTGTATCGTCGAATCGCAAGATGACCGCATACTCTCCCTGAAAGGCATCGTTGTCGACAGAATCGCGAAGGTATACACCCATCTGGATGATATCCGTAATGATCACGATCCAATGTTCTCCTTGAACCAGTTCCGCGCTGTCATAAAGATATGGAAGGCCATCCTTTGGGGCTGGGAGGTTAATGGCCGCGGTCGGTACTCGCTTAACGGGGAAGCATTTGCGAAGGTCATTACGGGGGGTTCTGCTTGCGGACCGCCTGGAACAGGGTCGCCTGGGCAGTACTTTACTGCGTATTACGAGTTTGGCCTTCAATACGCGAAAGAAGAGGAACCAGGTACACTTCCGACATTCAGCGCTTTCTCTTCCCCAAATAAGCGAGACATCGAGGAGTGGCCTTGTATGGAGAATACCTCGAGTGAAGAAGCCTTGGAAAGGCTGCCTTTAATGGCGTTGAGATTCAACATCGCTGTGGATATCGAACGGGCCATCTTCGTAACTGAGACGGGGTACATTGGCAGTGGACCGCCGATTACACGAGTTGGAGACGAGGTATGTGTACTGTATGGTGGGAAAACACCCTTCGTCGTGCAGAAAGTAACGAAAGGACCCAACTGTCCTGAGTGGCTGGACCTTGATCTGGATCTTCCCATCAGCTCGGTCGAGAAATTCAAAGGCTCATTGAAGAGCTGGAATCCGTTCCAGAAGAAGTCAAAAGAATGTACACCACCGCCTGCGAAAAGTAATGCTCTTCCCCGCACCGACTGCTATCGTCTCGTTGGTGAGTGCTATGTTGAGGGACTCCAGAAGGGAGAAGCACTAGACCTACGAGACAAGGGCGATCTCCACGAGAAGGTATTGCATCTCGTCTGATGATCAGGACCTTTCTACCCAGGGACTTACTAGAAGCTCTCGTCAACCTAACGAGGCTAAAATGCATGATGGGCCGTGTTATGGAGCAAAAAGACGCAAAAACATACAACAGCGGGGATTCGCTAGTGGTCACCCACCTAACTACTAATCCGCCGGTACACTGCTTGTATATGGCTGAGCGGACGGGAAGCCTAATTTTCAGTGTCCTATGGTCGTATGTGCAAATTTGAGCTTCGATAAACAATATATTGCAATGAACGCCATCTATTTGGCAAAACCAGGAGAAGTGTGTCCATGCGCCTCAATGTGACGGATCAATTTGACCTTGTACAGAACTCCTAGTATTAATGAAGAAGGTAGGAAAATACCCCAAACAGCGCTGCAAGGCCCCCAACGGTCAAACACCCAGCAGCGCTCTTCTTATCCTCCGGGCATGTCAGCGAAGAGGTTGTTGTGCTGAAATTTGCCGCTGAGCTACCAAAGGTGATTGAACATGAGATGCTTGCAGCGGCGGCAGGGTCGATGCTCACTCGACAAGGATCCGACTTAGGAACAGAAGACGCCGTGGATGCACACATGTCGCCTTGACCTTCCCATTTGTCGGGTTGACCTTCCCAATGAGCGGAGCTAGGGATATGGAGCGTATTCGTGATGTTGACCGCGACACCATCTTGTCCAGAGCAGCTCTTGCCCATTGTTCCGGACACAAGATCTACCTCTTGAGCGTCCTTTCTGATGGTGAGCGTCGTCGTGCGTTGCGATTCGTTTCGGATAAATATGTTGTTTGCCAACGAGTCTTCGGTACACACTGCCCAGTTGAATGTCCAAGTGACCTGCCAGATTCCTTCAGTCGCGAAGGTGAATTCATTACGTTGGTAAGTTGGGTATGCAAAGTAGGTGTCGTTGTTGGTAAAGTTTGCCCATCGCAGTTGTTCCAGATCGATTGACTCGGGCGGAGCCCATTGAGGAGTGCTGCCGTTCGCGTTCTGGACTAGATAAGCGTCGATGTGAATGAGCGGATCGAGGAAAGGCGCCAGATGAGAATTTTGGAAGGCGAAAATAATGGGCAAATAGGCGGTAGGCGCATATGTCTCGTTGCGCGGAAAGATCAGATCAACCTCTACCACACCCGACGAGGCTCCAACCATCTTTACCCATGTTGCACTGAAGACCAGGAAATGTAGCGTTAAGGAAGTGCCAAGCGTAATAGGCACAGGCACGTGGTAGGCCATGTCAGCCGGTGAACTAAGGTAGCCAAGTAATGAACATGAAAATATCTGTGTGCCTCAAAAGAAAAAAAGTGTGGAGGAACAGAAGTGTCGGAAAGATTCAGCGGAGGTAGGAGGACGTTCGTGCGTGCTTAGCATTCACCGTAGGGGGCATGACGTCCCTCCAATGGGAGCCCTGCATGGCTTGTACAGGGTTCACGGCAACGCCCTTGCAGTAGCGCTTGTGGCGAGAGTGTGTAGATGTAACCTCATACGCCTCGATGTAAGTCTTACCTTGATTGCATTGCGGCTTTGTCGACTGTCTGGTGTACAAAAGGATTCCTTAGCATGGGCGCTTAACGTTTCATAATCTAAAGCTTATGTTTGCGGCTACACTGGTCTTATCCCGGCTTGGCACTCTTGGCGTTTTTAATAGCCGCAGCAAATCATCAGTCTTATAATGCATCGTGGGCGGACCAAGCTTTTAGGTTCGTTGACAAGCAACAATGCTTAATTGCCATCCCGCAGTGGTGTCGACTTGAGCCATGTGGGCCTTGGGTCTCCTGCAGGTACCTATGCAGGATTGTAACCTTGGTGAAAGAAATATAGGAAGGTCTCAACGCAGGCCGAGGAAAGCATCAAGCAGCACTTCGTAGCCGAGCTCTAAATAACTTCGTGTCTTCTCAGATTCCATCCGGGGAAGCAACCAGGTTGAAATTACTGTGCGATCAATATCACGGCTCAACAGAATCCTTCTTCAGAACTCTCTCGTTTCTACCGCGACTGAAGTTAACAAGCTCGTTGACAGCTACCTAGGTAATTTTGTCAACGCTCGGCGTTGACACTTAACCGTCCTGGGCCTGAGTGAAAGGGAGGGACGAACGTCGCAATGCTAGATGCAAGAAAAATTAATCTATTAAGTTAACTTAACAATTGAAAATTATTGTCTATACAAGTAGCTAACTCCGAGAGAACTAAACACTACGAAACGGCATGTGAACAGCCTGTAACATAACACCTTCGAATCCCAGGCTCAACGTCTCGAAACCAACTCCGCACCCGCAGTCCCCATACTCAAATCCTGCGCCGCCATAAAAAATGAAAACCCGGCCTTCTTCGCTTGCCCAAACCACTCCAAAATGGGCACACTCGGCAGACTGCTCAACCCCTTCTGTTCTTGCATCAGCGCCGCAAACTCGTCGACCGACACCCTGAGCACCGCCTCATGGTGCAGAATCTCCACAAGCCCTCCATTCTTGCCGTGCAGACTCGCGCCAATGCTGAAGTATGCGGATCGGTGGATGGCTTGCACAACGTCGTGGACGGGGACGACGTCCACTGTGCCCTTGACTGTGTCGAAAGAGGGACGCGTGCCGAGCTTGCCGGCGATCTTTAGTAGCTCGTCCGTCACGACGGCGCGCTCCGTTGCGTTATCGCCAGAAGTCGCCTTTGGGAGGCCTGTAGGTCGGTGGATGTAGACGGGAATTTTCAGTGCAACGGCGGCCTTGTGCAAGAACGTCTCAGCAGCCCACTTGGCGGCAACATAGCCGTCGCTTCCATCCTGGGGAGGTGTCATACCAGCATCAACGTAGGTCTTGACTGCACCAGACGAGATGAAGTGCAGTGGGATAGCGTGGTGCGCCGCCAGTCGGGCCAGCTCCTTGACCGAGTTTAGATTGTCGTGGCGCAAGACTTCGTACCGATCCCAGAAAGAGCGATTGGCAGCGCAGTGGACAACGACGTCAGCCTTTTCAACGAGCGCTGAGAAGCTGCCGTCGGACAGGCCAAGATTATGCTGCGAGATGTCGGTTTGGACAAAGGTAATCTTGTTGTTCGTGCCCAGGGTCAAAGAACCACTGTCTGCTTGGCGGACGAGACAGATAACTTGCTTGAGATTTGGATCCTCGGCGAGCTGAGCAAGTAAATGGCGGCCAAGATAACCTGAAGAGCCCGTCAAGAGCATGGTCTTGGTGCCAGCGTTCGTGGTCCGCTTTGTAGGCACGATCTGCTTCAGCGACTCTGCTAGGCTCGTTTCCGTATCCCAATCGATGGCAGTGGAGACATTGGCCGTAATGGTAGCTGCCATCTCGCCAAGTGTGCTGGCTCCCATTAAAGTGAAGAGCTTCGGCGTTGCAGAGAAGGCATCTCTCAGCAGAGACTGCAACCTGACCAGCAGAATCGAGTTACCGCCAACCAGGAAGAAGTCAGAGTCGAGGTGGAGTGGACCGGGATGAAGCGGCAACACTTGGCGCCAGACGTCGCCCAGCTTGCGCTCTGTTTCGGAGAGATTCTCGGAAGTCTGTGTCGCCTCCTGTGCGCTCGGAAGAGGCAGTGCTTGGATAGCTTTCCTATCGACCTTGGAGTGGGCGGTCCTTGGGATATCTGAGAGCGGCACAACGGCAGATGGACGCATGTATGGTGGCAGTGGCAGACCGTGGCGAAGAGACTCTAGCATCGCTGGGCGATGCTCCTCGGGGTATTCGGGAGAGAAGACGACGTGCGCAGCCAGGTACTTTGCATCCCCGCTTCCTCGCAGCGTGACAACAGCGTGAGAAAGGGCACCGGCAGCGCGCTTCAAGAGGACGTTTTCGATCTCGGTGATTTCCACACGGAAGCCGCGAATCTTGACTTGTGTATCGCCCTCTAGGCGCCCTTCAACAAACAGAGTGCCATCTGCAAGCAGGCGGCCGCGATCGCCGCTGCGATAGACCTTTCCTGGAGTACCAAAGAAGCTATCTTGAAGGAACCTCTGCTTCGTCAACTCTGGGTTCCCAAAGTAGCCGTCCACGACGCAGCGGCCTCCGATGACGATTTCACCAGAGACGCCGAGGGGCACAGGCTGCACATTGGCGTCCACAATGCAGATAGAGTATCCAGCCAGCATGTGCCCAGCTGGCAGGGGATTTGGAAGGTCTGGCGAAGTGTAGTTGAGCTCAATCTTGGTCGAGAACATGGTGGTCTCTGCTGGTCCGTAACCGGTAGAGACGTGCAGTTGAGGGAGGTTCAGAGTAGAGAACTCGCGGGCAAGGCCATGGCTCATGGCTTCACCACCGGAGAAGACATGCGTCCAGGAACGGCACTGGGACAAGTTACTAGCGCCATATCGCAGCCACATGGCGAATTCAGACGGCGTGCCGCTGGTGTATGTGACTTCTTCCGCAGCCATGATCCTGCTAATCTCAACTGGATCTCCTCTGTAGCAGGCTGGCACCACGCACAGACACCCGCCGTTTGTGAGGGCGGCGAAGGTCTGATCGAGAGAGAAATCGAAGCTATAGGGACTCTGTTGCAGAACGACAAGATTGCCACCGCTGGAGGTCATAAACGTACGGCTCGAAGCCTCTGCAGAAGTCACCATGTTGACATGGGTCATGTTGAGGCCCTTGGGTTCTCCTGTGGAGCCGCTTGTAAAGAGGATGACGGCTTGCGCATTCGGTTCGGCACGATTCGGGTACGAGGTATTTGCAGGCATCAGACCCGAGACTGACAGGACGGTTACATTCGTAGCGCCAATCAGAGAAATCTTGTCGGCCGTAGTATTGTCTGTGAGGATAGTCGAGGGCCGAGAGACCCTGACGATGCTTGCCAGACGAGCAGTGGAACTGCGCAGATCCAAGGGCACGTACACAGCGCCAGCCCTGAAAATGGCCAACATTGAACAGATCCAATCAGCACATGGTTCTTGGAAGACGCCGACAATGTCTCCCTTGCGCACGCTCGAATCCTCCAAGGCCTTGCGGATAGTGTCCACGCGAGCAGCCATTTGAGCATAAGTGAGGGTGTTGCCATTCCCGTCGCGAATTGCTGTCTTTTCAGGATGGGCGCGCGTCAGTTGTTCAATCCGATGCGCGACCGTGGGCTGGTTCCACTTGGACTCGAGTGATTGTTCTATAGTCTTGTCAGCTATCTCCTGAACACCTCCGGTAGAATCGGATATCTCACCTTGACCTGCCGTCAGCGCCGCCGCAACATCATTGCGCGGCCATGTTGGAAGATCACCGACGACAGCTCTGCTCGGAGCATCAATCATATGCTTGAGCACGTTGACAAAGGATCGAAGTAACAGCTGAGTGCTCTCCTGGGAGCAGAGCGAGTCTTGGAGACGCAGGCTGAGCAGCGTGTCGGTGTTGGCGTTTTCGGTGATTTCCAGAGCAACATCGTAGCCAGTGCTGGCATTGCACCAGTCTTCGCCATCCAGCTTGCATCCCACGCAGCTTGGTCGCTCCTGGACTACTTGCCTGTAGTCTAAAAAGACTTGGAAAATCGGCGTGTATGCGTTCGAGCGAGAGACATTGAGCTCCTTGAGAAGGACATCGAGCGGCAGCTGCGAGTGCTGAAGCGCACCGTAAGCCGTATCACGCGCCGACTTGATGATTGAAGCCAAGGAAGTTCCTGCTTCGCTTCGACGGAAGTGGAGCGGCAGCAGGTTCAAGAAGAAACCTATGCTGTTCATGTAGTTCTTGTCAGTACGGTTTGTGTCTGCAATGCCAATGCAGATATCATCAGTGCTGGGCAAGAGACTGAACAAGAGGACCCGCAGCGCACTCAGATAGACGTGGAAGGACGTCGAACTGTTTTGGCGGGCCAGCTGGCGTATCTTGGCTGCCATACCGGCTTCAAGTCGTACAGATGCTTCTTGTTGGCTATAAGTGAGCATCGGCTGCCTGGTAGCGGACCGGGCAAAGGGAAACAGTTCGATAGGCTTGGACTTAAACTCCTGGGGCAACGTGTTGCGGTAGTGCTCAATCGTCTTGTCGAAGGCGCCAGATTCGTACGCCTTTATCTGCTGCATCGCAAAGTGACGATATTGCGACTCCGAAGGCAGGGGAGACAGAGTCTTGCGGTTGTATGCAGCGTCGAGATCCTTGAAGAAGACGCTGAAGCTGTATCCGTCCATGAAAATGTGGTGCATGCCCAGCACGAGATAGTGCTTCTGATCGGATTGCGAGAGCAGCGAGACTTTCATCGCGTCTCCACTGCTAAGGTCCCAGATCTCGTCGTGAACAGCCTGCAGCTCCGCCTTGGCCTCTGCTTCAGAGCGGATGCGCTTGGTGGTCAACCTCAATTCAGACAATGCCCTGATACCCTGCATGGGCTTTCTATCCTCACCCTCGCCGGACCAGAAGAATCGGGTGCGCAGAATCTCGTGACGGTTGCCAACTAGATGGAGAGCATCTTCGAGCGAGCGGATGCGAACCGGCCCAGTCAGCTTGAGCATTACGGCCATATTGAATGCCTTCTTCTCTGCCAGGTACTCGTTCAGAAACCAGAAGCCTGTTTGACCAAAGGACATAGGGCTGGTAGACTCGTCCGGACGCTGATTAGAAAAATACGAGCTCCTGGCATTTTTCTCCGATGCGAGCTGAATGGAGGCCGTGGAGAGGGCCGACGACGTCATTGGTGTGTTGTAGCCGGCGGTGTTGGCGGCGGTACTCGTGGGCGTCCTTCTGCTTGGGGATTCATCAGCGCTGGAGTCTCCAGATGAGGAACTGGGCCGTCCATTCGAAGTGTTGTCTGGGCGCTTGATCTCGATGATTGGATTGACCGCCGGGCTGGGGGTTCCTTTTGGCGCTGCCTTGGGTGCTGCCTTCGGCACCGCTGCCTGTGCGGCTTGGCCGGGCTTAAGGGCAGAGAGGTCAGCAATGGAAGGCGACAATAATTTGAGCGCTTCGGTCAAGAGGTCCAAGGGGGAGCTACCACCGAGAATCTTGAGAACAGGAATGTCAACGTCCAGCTCTTTGAGGAACCAAGAGCGCACCTCGACAGCCATGAGAGAATCGACTCCTTGGTCCACAAGGGTCACCTTTTCGTTAATGACCTCGTCAGGTGAAACCGCAAGAATGCGCCTTAGTCGGGCCATGAACGATTCTTCCAAGTATTAGTAATGGCACTTCTCAGCATCAGGGAGTACTTACCAGTGATGATCGCAACAGCGTCGGCCTTGGTCTTGGCCTCTGCGAGCTGGACCTTGACGGGGACTGACGATGTCTTGCCGGTGGCTCCGACCGCATTTACACGCTCCATGACGAAATGACTGAACTTGACATCTTTGAGGTACTGGTCTTTGGCCTGAGCGTCCTTGTAAATGGGCGTCACTCCCGTGGCGAGTTCGCAGTTCTCTTGCAACTCTGGCCGACCAAGCAGAACGGCCTCGGCAAACAGCTGCTGCAGATCCTGCTCCGACATGGGCTTGTATCCCATCTTCAAGAAGGTGTGCTCGTCAATGTCAGCGGCTCGCTCCACGTATCCGATACCGATAATGGAGCCAATGTTCATGGACGACGCAGGGACACCACGCTTCTTGCGCTGTGCTGCAAGAGCGTTCATGTACATGTTTCCTGCAATGTAGTTGCTCTGCCCGCTGTTACCCATGACTGCCGTGGCAGAAGAGAAGAAGATGAAGAAATCGAGCGGAGTGTCGTAGAAGAGCTCATCCAGGAGCTGGGAGCCGAGAACCTTGGGCTTCAGGACTTTGGCGAATGCGTCGTAGGACATGTTGTCAAACAGACCATCCTGGAGTACCATGGCGCCGTTGGCTACACCTGCAATGGGAGGCATGGTCTTGACAATTTCCGCGTGGCACGCGTGTAGCGACTCCCGAACGGTGATGTCCCTGCGTTCTGATTAGCTCCTGGGGAGATCGCTTGTGGTAGACATGGCGAGAGGGGATGACTTACATGGCAAGAACCTTGACCGTCGCGCCCATGCGCTCCATTCCAGCGATAAACTCTGGTTGGACGTTGGGCCTCCGGCTCGTGACAGCAATATATCGAGCGCCGTGGACGACCATCCACTTCAAAAGACTCTGTCCAAGCTCACCACTCAGACCAACAAGGAAGTACGTCCTATCGGGCTGGAAAATGTTGCCTGTATCAATGGGAGTCAATTGAGCCGTAACGGAAGGAATGGTACAATCCGCTACTGCGAACCGCCCACCAGCAGCAGCAAACTCCGAAATGTCCTGCAGAGGGACAATTGACGCAACCGATGCTGGAGTGCTACCCTTGATCTCAGAGAAAGCAGCCCTGAGTTGCTCAGACACTTCAGCCTCAGAGACGAAAGGCCTGAGCTCAGTGCTAGTGCCAAATAGACGCGCCTCATCAATGACTTGACAATTGCGGGGCAATGCTGCGGGAATGACGTGAGACTTCTCGGATCCCCAGCAGATTTGAGAGAGGTCGATGAACTTGTTGGCGTTGAAAGGGAGAAGCTTCTGGACGAGGCGCTCCGGAAGGTTCTTGTTCACATACTGCCATCCATTCTTGGCCTCTTGCTGACGGGAAGTAGTGATGTGAACACTCTTACTTCCTTTTAGCAAGGCAGCGGCGACCATTGGGTGTGGCTCGTGGACAATAAGCACATCTCCCTTATCTGTGAGCCTCGAGATGCTGCTTGCAACCATGTTGGCGGCTGCAAGACCCAGCACACTAGAAGCATCGAGGCCTTCAATTGGAGTGTACCAAGACGATGGGATCGTAGCAGGTGACTCCGCCGTGTGGGTTACTGCCAGGAGCTTCTCTTGGGTCGAAGAGTCGGTGCCGACGCAGACCATTAGGCTGCACCCCGGGAGGATATTGACAGTCGAGAGTAAAAAGTATGTGATGCGAATAGTGCGTGTTTCCCCAGTGAAGGGCAGCGGTGTCGGAATGTGCAGCGGAGAAGCGCGTTGCAGCCCCCATGAGTCATCATCGCCTGTGAACATGATGCTGGTCTCTTGAGGGTCAACTTGCTCGCTGACGACACGACGGGCAGTGTTGTAGCGCGCGTTTCCAGAGACATAAGGATAAAGTCGTGGAATGAGTACGGTGTCGTCCTCCAGGTGCAGCTCAGGCTCCAATGTGCACATGAGGTCGTTCGGCGCAAGCTCTTTTGACCACTTGTCAAGCATTTCCAGGCGGAGGAGGTACTCTGCAATTATGCCTGGCTGACGGTGGCTTGGCGAGTTGAGATCCAGAATCTGAAGCGTAATGTTGGGGTACTCATATCGCAGACACCGGCTGACGCCAAGACTCATGTTCGAGTATGGGTTTTCCGACCTAGCTCCTGTAGTCAACCAGAGGATATTACCACTTTGTCGGTAAAGAATCTGCATGGCTTCCAGCTTTTCGGCGGTCATGTCAGCGTAGAGCGGTTCATCCAGCTCGGTGAGCGACAAGACAGTGCTGGAGTCAGCCAAACCCATATGACTGAGCGCTTCCACAGACTTGATGCGAGTGATCTGGGAATATCTGGGGGCAAGCATAGCCGCGATTTGCCCAGAGAGTGTGAAGACGGACGGGGTCTTGCCTCCGATGATGACTATTCCGGGTGCTTTGGTCGCTGGGAGCATGGAGACGTCCAAAAGAGGGGTTCGCAGCATCGTCATGCGATCGTCAACCGCCTGAGCGCAAAAGACGTTGCCGGGCAGAATCTCGTGGGCAGGCGGCGTTGTGGTCTCAATTCCGCCGAAGCCGTTCCTAGCCAGAAGCGAGTCCCATTGCTCCAAAGTGAGCGTCGGGCCCCAGCGACGGCCAGTCTCAGCTCCGAGCCACCAACCTGGAAGACTGCCCATGGGTAGACCAATTCGGAGGCAGTTGTTGTTTACGGTCTCGAGAATGATGAGATAACCACCCGGTTTGAGCAGGCTGCGGACGTTCTGCATCATGGCATCCATCTCCAAGGTAGCGTGAAGGACGTTGGAGGCAATGACAAGGTCGTATGAGCCTGGAACGTAGCCTTGAGCGGCAGGATCCGTGTTCATGTCAAACGTCTTGAAGATCATGCGACTGGCAAAGTCCTTGAAGCGATCCTCGGCGTGGCTGAAGAAGCCTCCAGAAACGTCCGTGTACGTGTAAGACAAAAAGGCAGATCCCAGTCGGGGAAGAATCCTCCTAGTTGACCCACCAGTACCAGCGCCAATCTCCAAGACGTTCATGCGTGGGTAGCGGTGGGCAATCTGAGCCGTCATGCGAGCAATGTACTCGTTGACAAAGTCAAGACCAAAGCCTTCTTCGTAGACATCGTCCAGCATCCCATCTTTGGTCATGTGCTCGAGGATGTTGGATCCGTCCCGGACGCATTGGGGAAGGTTCTCGCCAACGGACTCCAGAAGACGAACGTCGGTACGGTGGTAGTGTCTGGTAAAATGATTAGTACTAATAGAGAATCGGAAAAGTGTACTTACTTCTTGAGGAGAGCGTTGATGTCAAATCGCGTGTCATTCTGCGCCTCTTGCGGAATGTACGGATTCTCGCCCCTCAGAACCTTCGGCACGACGTGAGCGGCCCACTCGACCAGGTGTCGGTATTGGAACAATGCATTGGCCTTCTCTTCCGGTGTGATGGAGTCTACGAGGCGGCGCAGGTAGAAAAAGGCAATACGCTCCGAGTCGAGTGCGATTTCTAGATCTTCAGCCTTGTAGGTACAGCTCGCAGCGGTGATCTGGCCATTTGGATACGCGAGCTGGTAGTCAAATCGTGAAAAGAGGACTGCGTCGTTCTCTTCGAGCGCGGCAGAGAACGGCACGAGCTCCATCCCCTCAATCTGCAAGAAGGTCTGGCCGTCTTGCTCAGTCAACAGATTAAGCTCGGTAATGGCCTTGCCCTTCTTGTACTCCTTGGCGACGGAAACATATTGATATCGTTCCTGTTTTCCGATGCCAGCAGAAGTGAAGTAGGGGTTGATGACGATCGACTTGAAGCTGGTGGGAACGATTAGGGCCCATAGGCGCTCGTCGCCAGGGCAGCTAAAGGCCGCAAAGCCGGTCTGCAGAGCTGTGTCAAGCATTCCGGGGTGCACAATCAGCCGGTCCTCCCAGTTCATGCCAGATTGATCCTCAAGGATACCAGTAGCGTAGTCAGCCTTGCGCTGAATGCTGCTGGTACCGTGGAACGGCCAAGAGTAGTTATAGCCGAGCCGACTGAGTGATGAATAGAAACGGTCAATGGCAACTTCGCTCAAGTTGAGTTTGTCGGTCTCGATGCTGGGAAGCGAGTGCGGCGCGGGAGCTCCAAGCGTAACTTTGACGCTACCGGTTGCATTCGTGGCCAGAGTTGCCCTGTGATCCGTTGGTGCTGCCGAACTGCATGACCATGTGGCTTCGATTTCACTATTGGTCTGAATGATGATTCTGACGTCGAAGACGGCCTCCACGCTTGAGTCATCATCATTGAAGGCCATAGCCCTGGTGATGCGGAGATCCTCAATCGTCAAGAGACTCATCGGAGATTCCCCAGCCAGAATGGACATGGCCTCGACCGCCATGGCAACGTAGCCAGTCGCAGGAAAGACAAGCTGTCCCTGGATCTGATGCCCATGAAGCCAGCCAATCTCCTTTGGATGCAAAACATTGCGCCATTGGATGGATCGAGAGGTCTCGCGGTCAGTGCACCTCTTGCCCAACAAAGGATGAGGTGGAGCCTTGAGCGATTTGTATAGTCCAGACTTGCGGGAAAGGGTCATGAAGCGCCTAGAATGATCGAAACGGTACTTGGGAAGGTCGTGCAAGAACTTCCTAGGAACAGATGACCCAGACGCTGCTCGGGAAAACCTATCAAAGTCGACGGATCCGGCGCCGAGATGAGTCCAGATGAAGCCAAGAACATTGGAGAACTCTTTCACATCATCTTTGCCTCGCGCAATCACACCAGAGTAAGGAGGGCGGGCATCCTCGTCAAGCGAATCGAGGCAAGGCGTCTTGAGCACAGGGTGTGGGCCAACTTCTAGGATCAAATCAAATGACCCACTCTTAGAGGCTGCCTGTGCAACGGCAGAGGAGAAGAGAACCGGGTTGGTCATGTTGTCGACCCAGTACTGGCAAGTGAGCTGGTCCAGGCCCATGATTGTGCCTTTGTGGACGCTTGAGTGCCACTTCGCCCCGGTAGGTGTCGAATACTCAATCCCACATTTCTCCATCGCCGCAATGTACGCTTCGGCACAGGGCAAAACGTGGGACGAATGGTAGGCAGTGTCGACCTTGAGTTGGCGTGCGAATTTGCCTTCGTCCTTGAAAATCTCCACGGCTTCGATGATGGCGTCCTCATCGCCGGACAAGGTGATGCTGGTGGGGGAATTCTCAGCGGCGATCTGAATCCGGCCTTGGAAGTCTTCAAGGTTGCAGAACTCTGTCGCGTCTTCGACAGTTGTACCAACAGCCATCACTAGGACATTGTCAGCGTGTGTACACTTCTTTCTAATATGTGGTACTTACTCGCGCCCTTGCCACCGCGAGGAGATTCGGCAAGCTTGGCGTAGAGCCCCCTATAGTAGGCAATCCTGATGGCATCACGGGCTGTCAAGAGACCTGCAGCGTAGGCGGCTCCGATTTCGCCTGGGACAAAATCAGCTACCAGAATGACTACACATCACAGCATTATACTAACCAGACGAGTGTCCAACCACTGCTTCGAACTTAATGCCGGCAAATCGAAGCAGATCGACGAGCACAATTTGGACTGCAGTGCAAAGCGGCTGAGAAATTGCTGCCTCGGCCATCCTCGATGACTTTGCATTGGCCAAAATCATCTCTGCGAGCGTCCATGATGGGCACTCGCCAGCGAGCGACTCTGCCAGCGCTTGGTCAAGCTCAGAGAGCCGCTTGGCCACGTATGGAGACGTCTCGAGCAGCTTCGCTCCCATTCGCGGCCATTGCGCACCCTGGCCAGTGAAGACACCCAGGATCTTGGGCGATGACTTGTTCAGCTGACGGGTGGCCAAGGTACTGTCGAGCTCGCCGCTGACAATGGCATCAATCTGAGAGACTGCCTCTTCCACTCCAGTGGCTGTAAGGGTCACTCGGTGCCCAAAGGTCGAGCGACGCGTTTGCAAGGTGTACGCCACATCATGCAGGGAAATGTCTGGGGTGGACCTGAAGTACTCCGCATAGTCAGCCAACATCGAGCGTAATGAAGTCTCAGACGAAGCGGAGAATGTCAATGGCGTGAGTAATGGACCCTCGCTTTGGGGATGCGGCTGAGGCTCGTATGCGTCGAGAATTGCGTGCGCATTTGTACCGCCAAATCCTGAAGACGCCTATTAGCAAACACGGCCTGCTATATCAAACCGGATGCTCACCAAAACTGTTCACGCTGGCCCGGAAAGGCTGGCCGGAACGAGGCTCAGGCCATGCAATGGCCCGGGTGGGAACCTCCAAGTGATCATAGAACGGCTTGAGGCGGGGATTCAGCGTGTTGAAGTGCATGTTTGGCGGAATGACCTTGTGCTGGAGCGCCAACGAAGTACTGATCAAGCTAGCGAGGCCAGCCGTTCCTTCGGTATGTCCAATGACAGTCTTGATGGAGCCGACGTAGAGCGTCTCATCGCAATCATTCGTAGAGTAGAATGCTTTTGAGATGGCTTCGGCCTCTTGTGGATCACCTGCGGCGGTACCTATAGAGTCTCAGGGTCAGCTCGACAAGTGCTAAAGCGTAGAGTTCTGAGATCCTGCAGAAGGCTCTCGTACATGGTCTACCGAACTCGGAGAGAAGGGCATATAGAACTGGAAGTTAAATACCTGTGCCGTGCGCATGGAAGAACTGGGGGCGATCTTCGGGCTTATTGACATCCAGTCCAGCTCTAGCATAAGTGTCTCGGATAAGAGCAGCCTGTGCCGTTGCGCTGGGCATGGTGATGCCGTTCGTACGACCATCCTGATTCACACCAGTACCTCGGATGAGGCACTCAATGTGGTCATTGTCCCGGATGGCAGCGCTAAGAGGCTTCAAAACGACAGCAGCAATGCCCTCACCACGAGCATACCCATCGACATCCTTGTCCCACATACGGGACCTGCCAGAGGGTGAGAGCATAGACAGCTTGCTCTCTGCAATGTACATCCCTGTGAGGCGGTGTCAGTCAAGATGCTCCTACAAAGGGAGAAAATACAAACCTGGAGTGAGGATCAAATTAGCTCCAGCAGCAATAGCGACCTGCGATTCGCCGCTGCGGAGAGTCTGAATTGCCTGGTGAACAGCAACTAGACTGGAAGAGCAAGCAGTGTCAATCGTCATGGACGGTCCGTGCCAGTCGAAAAAGTATGAGATGCGATTTGACATGATACTTCGGGCCATGCCAGTGGCTCCATACTGCGGCAAGACGTCGGGGTCTTGAGCGAGAATGCCAGCCCAATCGTCGCACATCAACCCAACGTAAACAGCAGTGGAAGATCCACGTAGCTCCTCAATGGTTTGTCCAGCAGCGCAGAGTGAATCGTACACCGTTTCCATCAACAACCTCTGCTGAGGATCAACGGCTTCGGCCTCACTCTGTGGGATGTTGAAGAAACCATTGTCGAACAAAGCAGGGTCTTCGTCGAGGAAGTACGACTTGATAGCGTTGGTCGTGCCGTGGTGTTTGGAGTCTGGGTGGTAGAAGGCTTCCGCATCGAAGCGCTCCTCTGGCACCTGGCGCAGCAAATCTCGAGGAGACTTGATGAGCTGCCATAGTTTGGACGGCGTATCAGAATCGCCAGGAAAGCGACACGCGCTTCCAACGATGGCAATAGGCTCCAAATTAGACATTCTGGCGAAGAATTGCTGTATCTTTATAAAGACTCGTATGTGGTATGAGCAAGGCGACGACAAGTTGATGTGCCTCGATTGTGTTGAATGGTGATTGGGATTGACTGAACTCGTTTGCCTTGGTGTGACGGGACCACTTTTATCATCTCGAGCTTCTTAGTCGGTTCTCGAACCGTGAGACCGTTCCGAATAATTGCGTCTGCTCAGCTGCGCACTGGTGCTGCTCAGACCCTTGAAGCTGATACAGCGCAAATCCTCGGTCGTTGCAGGACACTTTTGCAGCTGTTGCCGGTGCCTGAACTGATGACAGCGTTACCACCATTCATTCGTCTAGGGGACCGGTTCGTGTTGGTGGTCCAAGTTTTGAAGCTATGCGAGGAATAGTACTGTGGTATCAGGCGTAAATATTGGCCATGGACCGTGCGCAACTACCTAGGTAGGGATCTTACAAGGCAGTTTTTGACAACAACGACACCATAGAACTTCTTAAAAAGGTACTATTCATATACCTTTTTAGATATTTTCTTCTCGACAACATGATACCAAATTTGCATTGTTGTTGTTGACGAGTTGTAATTTTGGTGTGTTCGCAACCCTGCTTACCTAGGCATGCAAAGACCATGTACAAACGTTCGCCTGATACCACAGTACACGGGCGTAGCCAAGCCTCCTTCCTGTTCTGTGCTTTTGAGGCTGACGAGATCAATTGGTAGGACCCGACACGACGGTAGATTGAGTCCCTGTGCCGGGCAGTGGGCTGGGGCCAAGACTGGAGAAGTTCGGAGATGCGTGCGGACCCTTTTCGGAGCAGTGCGCGGTATCACTGTAGGTCTTTGGGGATGCACATCTGATGCCGGAGTTTTTCGGAGGGCTCTTCGGCTCCAATTCGAGCGAGCGCGGCCACTCCTCACACGATTCGGTTGTAGGTGTTTCCAAGTTTAGTCAACAAGAATCTACATTTCTACACATTAGCACCGTTGAACTTTACTGCAGAGATCGCAATCCCCCACTCGAGCAGATACCCGCAACCATGACCGAGCAATTCGAATCACGCCTCAACGTCGAGACTGAGCCCATCGTTTTGGGCCCAGTCTCTGTCTTGCCATTCATCCCTGGATCCGGAAACGTCTTTCCCAAGTACGTGGACGCCATTACACAAACAGGATGGGAGCTCTGGTTCTTTGATGGTATCTCTGCTGACAAAGCTGCCATTGTGGTGGGCTTCGGACGGAACATGGAGGGTCCAAGGCAGGCCCCATTCCGCTGCCAAGTACTCTGCATCTGGCCTGATGAGAGCACCTGGCACCGCGACATGTACTTTTCCGACTCTATTGTCACCACTGTGGGAGACGCCGGAGATGTTGTGGGCGTCTGGAAGGATCCGATCAAGAATATGAGCGCGTCATTCCAGGTCCCTGTCGATTCTTCGTGGGCCAAGTTGACGTTTGCCATCCCTGGCGTCCTCGAGGGCAATGTGAGCCTGACTTCTATGCCTGGCGATACTGGCCTCAATACGCGACCGGAGCTAGGATCGTCAGTCAACTACATGCGACCGATTGGACGAGCTTCTGTTACGGCCGATCTGGAGTTCTATCCTCCCGAAAGCAATACTCCAAAGTCCTTGGTCTGGCCGATGGATGGTGGCGCAACGGGTGGCATGGATCGTGTTTGGTCGCCACTGTCTTGGGGCCAGGTCATGACAGAGTCGTACTATCTACGTGCTCACGTTGGACCGTATGCGATGCAGATTATGCGCATCTTTTCCGACATGAAAAGTGGTAATCAGCCACATACGGTGGCCAGACTGTACCGTGACGGAAAGCTCATCTGTGCTACCCAAGATGTTGTAGACGAGACAGATGGCGAGGTGCCCCGGGACTCACTCGTGTTGAGCAAAGTTCTTGGAGCTCCAAACGATGCAGGATTGACGGGCGCCTTTCGCGACAAGAACAGTGGTTACACTGTTCATTTCATCCAGGGCGGCCCTACGGGGCAGCGATGGACATTTGATGTGCGTCACGAGAGGACAATTTGGAACCTGCCCACTAGTGCGCCAGGTCCGAATGCGACTGGCAATACTGGATTCATAGAGTCTCTCGAAGGAGGTTCTCAAGGGGAGTCCTTCAACGGTGTCGGAACTGGGGGACAGTGTCAGCTGAGCTGAGTTGATTAGCATTATAATTTATCTTCAGATAGTTGAGCTCCGAACGACACGCATCGATCAGTCTAAGTTTTCGATTTTCTATGACGAGATATTGCAATAAAGCAACTGTGCTGCAACGTAGGCCTACGTCTGAGTAGTCCTTCGAATAAGCATCTGACGTCGGTGTCAATGTCCGCTTCGTGTACGCGAGCGTCGACCATGCTCGTCGCGAGTAGGTAGCACTGCTGTGCTGGTAAGACTGTAGTGATTCCGAAGTGATTGTGCTCTGAAACACTTATCGGAGGCTGAGATGAAGTTCGCCAAGCCGGGCCAGGAGCACATTGGCCCAGCCCCAGTTTCTCAAAATAGTCTAGCCAGGCCCAACACGTGCGCCACGTGCGTGCGGGATCCGGGGGCGGAGAACGCGGTGCAAGATGGGACGGAATCTGATAACCTTGACTTACTATTCACATGGCTTACAACCATACAATCATCTCGATTGGACGGAATGGTGATGTTGAGATATTACTTATCAGTGTGCTAAGATGAGTGAATAGGGCCGTCCGATGACACGACCCACACCCTATTGCAAGGCAGCCGTCCTTAACACGAACTTCCCCAGTCAACGGAACTCTCGTTGTTGAGCGCATTACTATCCGCAAACCGCCCAGAACTTTCTCGAACCCTGCCAGGCCCACCCATCATGAGATATCCGCCCTCCTCAGGGTCCAACGGCCACCCATCGCGCCACGAGGCCGCACGTTGCGACTCGACGCCGAACCCGAGTCCACACTCAGATCACCCCAACGCGCGTTCCAGGCGCCCGACACCCGGTGCGTAGCTCCATCTGATCGTGCTGCGCTGCGCTCTCGCCATCTACTCGAATCCCAGGTCCGGCTCCGAGGACCGCGTGTTCGCGCACGTGTGCTACGTGCGTTGCGGAAATGGTCGGACTTTTTCGGAGGGTACTCGAGACGAGAGGACGTGCCAAGGATAGCGACTGCGGTCTTCGTGAAGAGTGTATGCGGATGATGCGAGCAATAAGATATCTGGGCATATCCAGATGTGACGCGCCCGGCAAGGAGTTCGTTTCTTAGCTGCATAGCGCCTCACGACTATTTCCCACTCCCATTCTCCTCAGCATGGCGCCAAAATACCAGACCGCACTCATCGGGACCTCGGACGGCGCAATCCGCCTATCCCACGATGCTCCCGTACCAGAAGTTGTAGGCGACCACGTCCTCATCAAGACAAAAGCCGTATCCGTGAACCCGGTCGACACGAAAATGACCGGCAGCTACGTGACCGCCGATGCCATCGCAGGCTTCGACTTGGCAGGTACCGTCGAAGACATTGGACCAGAGGCCACGAAATGCGGGATCATGCTCGGAGATCGCGTCTGCACAGTCGTCCTGGGCATGAATCCGAACGAGCCTACCATCGGCGCGTTCGCAGAGTGGACGACGGCGGCAGAATGGACGCTGCTCAAGATTCCCAACAGCCTGAGCTTCGAAGAAGGCGCATCACTAGGCATAAGTTTCATGACGACGGGTCTCGCGATCTTCAAGAGCCTCGGCGTCCCCGGCACGCCGCTGAAACCCAGCCCGCAACGGCTGCCAGTCCTCGTCTTCGGCGGCTCCTCCTCAACAGGCACAGCCGCGATCCAGCTGCTTAAGCTCGCGGGCTTCGACCCCGTGGCCACGTGCTCGCCGCACAACTTCGACCTCGTGCGGACGTACGGCGCCACTGCCGTCTTCGACTACAAGGACCCAGGCGTCGTGCCCGCCATCAAAGCGTACACCAAAAACGGTCTCCGCTTCGCGCTCGACTGCATCTCCACGACCGCTAGCATGCAGTTTTGCTACCAGGTCATCGGCCGCACAGGCGGGAACTACACGGCACTGGAGCCGTATGCCGAGGCCGTGGCGCAGAA
>Ga0265797_10002181_pt1 | contig 33316 bp, 20 predicted proteins | sample P2T30metagenome_FD_192433 | JGI IMG/M metagenome (GOLD analysis project Ga0265797, IMG submission 192433) | Plant litter microbial communities from East Loma Ridge, Irvine, California - P2 T30 | ecosystem: Environmental > Terrestrial > Plant litter > Unclassified | place: USA: California... | reverse complement strand
TAGGAACAGCTATTAGGCCTCATCTATCCGCATTAGTCTCGTCGCCGGCTGGGAGATCAAGAGGAGGTGCTTGCTGGCGCCAATCCATACTACCTAACCCGCTTGGCACGCCTCGCGTCTGAGCAGGTGGACACGATGTATCAGCGCCTAATACAGCAGGTCCCTGGTTGTGAGGGCGAAGACGGTAAAAAGGTCTCACGCATCGATGCAGTCCCTCGAGCGGATTTCGTCGTCACGCAGGGCCGATCGTTCTTCGACGCAGCATGTTCCTGAGAGGGGGCTGACCGCAACGGGGCCACGCGGGCTGCATGACACGCCTTGTAGCACATGTCTCTGCTCGAGCGGTCGTTGGCGGTCGACCGGTCGACGAAGACGTCTCTCGATGTCTCAGCGCGGGCAGCCCCGGGCTGTTTGAGATGAAGCCGGGGGCTGCGACTTTGGTCCATCCCTAGCAACATCGCAAAAAGCCATCCACTGGATATCAACGCAAGCAGAGCAGAATTCTCCAGATGCAGGTGCCGATGGCTGTAACACTGCGCAGGAGGATGTATGGTCGCACGCAACGGCGCAAGTGGTCAGTCTGCCGGTGCCGGGTGACTTTGGGCGTAGTAGTCTAACAGCCGGGCGGCAGCAACAAAGAGCGAAGGAGCCGTCTCGAAGCTAACGGTCAGCCAATCCCGGAGTGTAAACACGGTATACACGGCCAGAGTAACCTACAGTAGTACTACGAACAAGCAAGGGGCCCGGCGCATTTGCATTGTTGCAAGCGCCACGCGTCGGCGTGGTTGGTGGCATCGAAGAGAGCACCTAACAGCTGTTTGACCAATTTCCCATCTGAACCACTCACGACCGCAGTCCGGGCAACGCTGACGGCTGAAACCCGAACGTCACCTTCTTCTTCCTGTCGTGCGTGTGGGGACAAAGTTACAAGCTACTTCGCTACAAGTACCTGTAGGAAGTATGTATGTATGTGCAATCCTGAACACTAGTACTCTTCGTCCGGCGGATAGTCGTCACGAAGTCCTGCTGCTGCTCAGATGCATGTGCCGCGACGGCAAGCGATCTGCCAGTGCGGTACGCCTGAAGCAAGCGGCGGGTGACGGTGAACAAGAAAGACGTACTTGCACCGGAGGACCAACAAGTGGAAACTCCGCCTGCGTATCAAAGAATCAGAGATACATACCTCCTCCCTGCATCTCCCAAGCATCGCGCGAAGAAGCACTAGAAGTCTCTAGTGGCAACGGCAGAAGCGCCCCGAGATCTCGAGCGCGCAGCGCGTGCTCGCCTCTGGTGGGCACATCGTGGGTATCACAAGATGCCCACGAGGTCGGTGAGGGCTCAAGGGCATACAAGCGGCAAACAGCAGCAGATCACGGCCGCCAGCATGCCCATTCGCAAACAGGCAAAAGCTGCCACCGAAGGACTGATCGGCGGCCTGGGGTGCATAAGGCTCAATCACCCGGGTAGAAGGTACATGTGGGAGGGTACATACGGCCTACGGGCCAAGGCAAGTTGGTTACAGCACAGTATGCGTATGCGTATGCGTTTATTGTGCATCTCCAGTCTCCATTCTTTTGCAGGAGGGCGGGGCCAGCATACCTCCTAACCGTCTTACATACATTCTGCACGTCTAGGCCCTTTCAGCCGATGCATATTCAATTAATCCCCAACACCAGCTCAGCTCATCTCAGCTTGAACGGGTATACGGCCAGAAAAAAAAAAGCCCCATGTCCGTGATTTCTTACGCAATCTGCACGACGACGACATACATCGCTCCTTGCCTATATGGGCTCCTCGTCGAATCGCAGCAGAGCAAACGACCGGACCAGACCAGATGATGCCGGGGAGACGGGCTCCCAAGACAACAGGTCTCGGGCGCTATGCGGCGTGTCGCGTGTGGTTGTACTGGACAACGACGATGACGATCGCCAATCAATGATATGTATGCACGCGCACGTCGGATGTATGTATGTAGGGGAAAGGGAAAGGGAAATGTCGTGCTTGGTAGTTCGCCCCAAAAAAAAGATGTTTCGCTAGATTTTTGCTACCCAAAACCCAATGCTATTGAATGAGAAAAAGATAAGAATGAATTGGCCAAATGAGAGCCACACACACACACGCACCATATGCGCCGCTCGTACGCTACAACTCCACGTCCTAACGCTGCAAAGATTGAAGTGATGAGATAAAAATGAAGAGGCAAAAGGAATTGCAGGCACGATCGATCGCAGGTCACGATCTCCTGCTTGTGCTCCCGAGAAAATGCCCGGCTGCAAACATGCATGCAAGGTGAAATATTGTCCATGACACTCCACTTGCGTCAGGCAACATCATCTGACCCCGTGGAGCCGTCGTAGTCTGCAGCGGGAAGATCTTCCTCGACATCTGCTACAACGTTGACATGACTCGACATGACCGACCACGAGTCTGCGCATTCAAGCTGGATGCCTCATGAGATATCGTTGCCCGTTTTGGCCCGATGTGGGGTCCCGACTGGCAAGGATACCTCGTGTTGATGCTGACAGTCGACCTGGAATTTCAGCTTTGCGTTTACAATGCTTGACCGCTACTCATTGGTATGAATCGACATGTTGCTGATATTGACGCGATCCATCAGGGTAACCAGGCCTCGGCGCTGTACGGTAGCTGTCACGACTGCCAGCAGTGTCGGACCTTTCCCTTTCAAGTCGTCTGCTTCCAGGTCTGCTGTCAGGCCTGCTGCCAGGTCTGCTGCTAGGCCTGCTACCGGGACCCGGCGCCTGTCTAATGGGGAGATCCATAGGGTAGCCGATCCCGCTCTGAGAGCTGCTCGTCCGTGTGGGATACACTGGTCTTGCGGTGGGAGGTGCTGAGCTTCCGTTGGAGGGCATTGCTATGGCAGATGGGCGACGTGCTGGAGGCGCTGATGTCTCTGGGTCTTCGCTGCGAAGGAGGGCTTCAGTCGATGGGCTGAGGGGTGGTCCAAGGTGGCTCTTGCGGTTCTGCTTCTCCATCATGCCGACTGCCCACTGGCGGAGGTCGACCGGTGTACGCTTAGCGGCTTGCAAGAATGGGTCCGAATCGAAGAGCTCTCTGGGCGTTGGGCGTTCCTTGGGGTCCTTCATCAAACACTTCGCAATGACATCCTCCAGGATCGAAGGGAAAGCATCACTCTTTGGAAGCTTCGGCGATGGCTCGAGGACGATCTGCTGGAGCAGATCAAGGATACCCTGAGGCCCTGCGGCTTCGTCGTCGTCTTCGCTGTCGATGCTGAAAGGGAACTTGCCAATGGCCAGCTCCATCAGTGTCAGGCCAACACTCCACACGTCACTCTTCACTGTGTACGGACTGCCCTGAATTCTCTCCGGCGCCATGTATGTACCAGTTCCGACGAAGGTGTCTGCCACACTGTTCTCCAGTTCACTGCTGACGCCAAAGTCGCATAGCTTGATTTCTCCTCGGCTGTTGATCAAGACGTTTGAAGGCTTGATGTCGCGGTGCATGATCCTGTGTGCTTGGTAGAGATATGTGAGACCGCCGAGTACAGCCTCTGCAATTTTTCCCAAAACGTCGACGCGGACTGGACCGAAGTTCTTCGATATGCTGTCAAGAGAACTGGATGTGAATGTCAGTAATCGTTCCCCCAAAAATGCATCACAAGGTTCAGCCTTACCCAACGTCCGCATATTCCATGCACATAGTGACATCGCCAGAGTCGTTCATGAATGCACCGTAAAACTCCACAATATACGGCGAGCTACACTCAAACATGATCTGGAGCTCGCGAACAATCCTCTTCCGCACCTCCTTCTTCGCCTCAACGTGGATGATCTTGCGTGCCATGACCAGATTCCTCGGTTTGTGTAGGACTTTGCTCACTGTGCCGCCGTTTCCTGCTCCCAAGTCTCTTAGCACGACCAAGTCCTCGCTTCTCAGGTCAAGCCTGAATTCCACACCGATCTCCAAGGTATCCGGCTTTTCATTGTTGAGGCTGGCCAGGCCGCCAGGTATTTGTGAGTCTCCTGCTGGAGGTGTCGCCGGCTTGGGCGGTGCTGCGAGCGCAAGACCTTTTACGTTCTTGCGCTTCATGGTCTTCGCCTTGAAGGGGTCTGACATGGTTGCGGGGTATGGGCCGCGTTGCGCGACGGGGAGTGGAGCGTTTGTTGTATAGGTTGTATTCTCAGGGGAGAGATACCAGTTGCGAGAGGCAAGCTTGGAGACAAAGGCGTAGGCGCCGGAGTGACGAGTATGAGCACAGAGTTGAGTGTGCAGAATGTAGGCGACAGTATAGATAGGTCTGGCCAATCGGTGGGTGCAGTGCCAACGTTTGGGCGCCGGTAAGGTTTGTGGTGTTGGAGGGTCCTGGATGCGCGCCACTCGCTTGTCGGTAGTTTGATTTCCGAGAGCACTGTTCGACGGCTGGAAGCGTGCAGAGGAAGATGTGGTGGTCACTGCCGTGGTCTAGTGCCTGCAGCTTCGGTTTGGGCGTGCTTGCAGGATGAGAAGATGATCTGCTGCGGTGGTAGAGGGGAAGTGGGCTGGCGTGGGCAGCTCAGACGAGACAAGGGTGGTGGGCGGGAAGTTGAACGTCCTCCGTGCGCGGCGAAAGCTTCGCTTGTGAGCGAGCGCGAGATGGAGCCTGCGAGTTCTGCCTACTTCGGAGCGGCTCTGCTGGCGAGCCGTTGGTATTGTTGAAGAATGACTACTTCTTCTACGATAAATGCAAATATGAGCCCCTTACGAAGAGCTTGTTCGTGACATCTGCGCCCTGAAACCTGCCCTGTTTCACGTCCAAAAGGGGACTGTCACTATTGGTTCCTCTACGTTGGCACAGCATGAGAGTGCACTTCCAATCGTAAGCAACGATAGCCGCTTCGCTAGTATCACTACTGCCCAGTAGACTGCCCCTCGCTTGTAGCCTTTTCGCCTAACATAGGAGGTGATCATGTCAGCACGAGACGACCAGATCGTCACATGTTATCGCTGGGCAGATCTGATATTTTATACACATCTTGGATATGCCTCAGCGTAAAAATAGCAAGAGTTCGTTTACTAGCAATAGTTGATTTACTGGTCTTTTAGGGCTTCGAGTCATGAGTCTCAACAGAACACAACCGTGATCGTCGTATTACAATGTGTACTTGTGTTATGCAACTGAATTTATGCAAGGAGGATTTCACATGCCTTTCTCGTATCACGTGATACTCGGCTTACCTGTCACTGAACTTCAAGCCAGAGCTTCCAAAGGGCTGGCTGGCTTGAAAGTCGCAACACGAACAACACACGCGCAACGGCATCATCACCACCACTCATTACTACATCAACACCTTCTCGCGCGGGCGCTTCACGCTGGCTCCTATTATACCACTCCATTGGACGCCGAGGTGTCTGTAATCTACGACAAGCTACGCCATAAAACCCCTGCCTCAGTCAAACCGCAACCGCAACTATGGCGGACTTCTTCGACGACACCGCCGACGTCGCCAGCGGCGAGGAAGAGGAGGAGGAGGTTGACGACGAGGGACAGCCCACACGCCGCTCCAACAACATCGACATGAACGACTCAAGTGAGGAAGAGGACGACGATGATGAGGAGGCCGAACGGGAAATTCGTGAAGGCTTCATTGTGGACGAAGATGAAGATGACGAGGACGCAAAGCAACGGAAGCGCGAGAGGCGCGAGGAGAGGAGAAAGCGAAGAAGGGAGGAAGCCGAGGATGACATTCTGGACGATGAAGATCTGGATCTGATCGGCGAGACCCATCCCGACCGCGAAGGACAGCAAACACAAAAAACCAAGTACAAGCGTCTGAAGCGTGGCCACAGAGAGGAGCGCACAACCAGCGAGGCGCGTGGTGTGGAAGACATCTTCTCCGACGATGAGGAAGGAGATGGTGCAGCGCGCAACCGCGGCGCATTCGCAGGCGCCTTCGGCGATGAGATGGACGACTTCATCGAAGAGGACGAGTTCCCTGATGAAGAAGGCGAGAGAATGCGCGAAGATCTCGAGATCAGACAACCCTCGAAGGGCGGCTTCACCGATATTCAGAACCTGAAGGAGTCTGGCCTGAACGAAACGGATTTGGAGGACATGCGCGCCGCCTTCGGTGATGGCAACGAGTTCGAATGGGCCCTTGATGTCGAGAAGGACTTACAAGCAGCGGAAGATGGTCCTGATCGCGATCTTGAGCTCAAGGATGTCTTCGAGCCATCTCAGCTGGTCGAGAAGATGCTTACGGAGGACGACAACAACATTCGCTCAACAGACGTGCCAGAGCGTCTGCAACTCGCTCGCAAGCCTTACAAAGACTTGTCTGAGCTGTCAGAAGAGCAGCAGACGGAGCGCATGACCGAAGAGTCGAAATGGATCTCGAACACCATGTTCCCTCAGACACAGCTTCCCAGCTCGCTTCGTGAGCCGTTCGAGCAGGCTGTTAGCAAGGTTCTTCACTTCATGAACGTGGAGGACTACGAACCAGCATTCATCTTCCAGAACCGCAAAGATTACTTGATTCATTCCGAGCAGGTGCCACTTCCTCCAGACCCTTCAGACCCGGGTGCGCCAGCATACGAAATCAAAGCACAGAAGCTGCTGACTCAGACCAACCTCTGGGAGTTGATGGATTACGATCTCAAGTACCGGGCGTTCGCAGAGAAGAGGGATGGCATTCGCAAGAGCGTGGAAATGTTGAAGGAGATGTTTCCCGACTTCAACGATACGATCTTCGACGACCTCATGCCGGATGCTGTTGAGATTGAAGACCTTCAAGATCTTCAAGACTACCTCAACTTCCAATATTCGCAGCAATTGAAGGACTTGAGCACTGTCGAGTCTGAGGTGAACGGAACACAAAAGCGTGCCAGAGGTACCCGCAGTGTCTGGGACAAGGTCCGCGCTGGAAATGCATATCACCTGGTCCGCGCCTTTGGCATTACCGCCGATGCCTTTGCACAGAACGTTTCCAAGATCGGAAGGAAGAACTACACCGAAGACCCCGACTCCAGGCCAGATGACATGGCTGACACCCTTGTGCAAGAGCCAGAATACAGGACTGGCAAGGAAGTCCTGGCATCTGCGCGGGCTATGTTCGTGGAGGAGATCGCAAGTAACCCTCGCCTCAGAAAGCACCTCAGAAAGATGTACGTTGAATACATGGTCTTCGATGCCGTCCGGACAGACAAGGGTCTCAAGCAGATTGACGCTGAGCACCCATTCTACGAGTTCAAGTACCTCCGCAATCAGGGAATTCGCAACTTCTTCTCACGACCAGACTTGTTCCTGCGGATGCTCAAGGCAGAGCAGGAGGGCCTCATCGAGATCAAGGTGCGACTGCAGAACGAGCGCCGCATCCTGGACGAATTGACCAAGAGCATCGAGTCTGACAACTTCTCAGAAGTTGCAGATGCGTGGAACAGCCTCCGACGAGAGATCGTTGGCCAAGCATTTGGCAAGCTTCACCGCGTTATTGCCAAGGGCTGGAAGGATCACATGAGGAACATGTGTGAAGGCAAGGTCGCGAACGAGTGTCGTGAAGCATACAGCACAAAGCTTGACCAAGCTCCTTACAAGCCGAAGGGTATGGTCCTGGGCACCACTCCTCGTGTGCTGGCGCTCTCCAACGGTGCAGGTGATCGCGCCGATGCCATCTGCTGGGCTTACGTTGATGAGAACGGACGCGTGTTGGAGAACGGCAAGTTCACTGACATGCGACTTGGCAACCCCGAGAAATACACTTCCGACGGCAAAGATGTTGCTCCCTTCGTGGAACTCGTTGAGCGCAGGAAGCCCGATGTTGTCGCTGTTTCTGGTTGGTCTGTCGAGACTCGTCGTCTCTACAAAGATCTTCAAGACATCGTCGACAGACACAGTCTGCAAGGAACTCCTTATGAAGATCCCGAGGATGACCGTGAGGTATCAGACCCTCTCGAGATCTTCATGGTGAACGACGAGGTCGCCCGCCTTTACCATACATCCGCTCGTGCTGCCGTCGACCATCCCAGCGTCCCACCTCTCACCAGATACAGCATCGCCCTTGCGATGTACATGCAGAACCCCATGAAGGAGTACGCCTCCCTCGGTCGCGACATCATCTCTATCACATTCGACCCCAGTCAGCATCTGATTCCCGAGGACAAGCTGACGAAGGCTCTGGACTCAGCCATGGTCGACATGGTCAACCTTGTTGGCATCGATATCAATGACGCTGTGACTGACGCCTCTACCGCTAAGCTATTGCCCTTCGTCAGTGGTCTGGGTCCTCGTAAGGCTGCGCATATGCTCAAGATCATCAACTCTTGGGGCGGAGAAGTCAACACTAGGGACCAGTTGGTCGGTGACCTCGACCGTGGTTTCAAGCCCGCTGTGGGTCCCAAATGCTGGCTCAACTGCGCGAGCTTCCTCTACGTTCATTACGAGGCCACCGAAAACGATACCGACTACCTTGACAACACAAGAATCCACCCCGAGGACTACGACATTGCGCGCAAGATTGCCGCCGATGCACTTGAATTTGATGAGGAAGACATCAAGACTGAGGTCGATCAAAATGGCCCTGCTGCCGTGGTCCGCAGGCTTGTTTCCGACGACGCTCAAGATAAGGTTAATGACCTTCTGCTTGAGGAGTACGCGGAGCAACTTGAGACCAAATTCGGCCAGAAGAAGAGGGCTACGCTCGAGCTCATCCGAGCTGAGTTGCAGAACCCATTCGAGGAACTGAGGCGCAACTTCGAATACCTTTCTTCAAGCGAGACGTTCACCATGATGACGGGAGAGAACGAGACATCGCTGCAAGAGGGCATGATCATCCCCGTATCTGTCAAGCGCACATCTGGTGATCACATCGAGGTCAAGCTGGATTGTGGCGTTGATGGTAACATCTCTAGTTCAGAGTTCCCAGATCAAGTCACCAACAACCAGCTTGAGCCCAGGCAGGTCTGGTCGATCCACTCGACTATCCTCGCAAAGATCACGCACATCGACCGCAAGAAGCTCCACGCTCAGCTTACCATGCGTGACAACGAGATGAAGAACCCCTTCCGTCGGCAATTCGATCACGACTATGGTAAGTCACATACTTATGGTAGTAATTACTCACAGCACATATTGACTGACATTCTACAGATGAGTGGGACGAAGACCAAGAAGCCCGTGACCAACGTGAGGCGAAGCGCGCTACACAGAAGCAAGCTGGCCGCATCCAGCGTGTCGTCAAGCACTCGCTCTTCCGCCCTTACAACTCACACCAAGCTGAGGCCGAGCTCTCCCAACCGAACGTCCAGCGTGGCGACTGCATCATCCGTCCTTCTTCCAAGGGTGCGGACCATCTTGCAGTCACTTGGAAGGTCCACGACAACGTCTACCAGCACATCGACGTCTTGGAGCTCGACAAGGAGAACGAGTACAGCGTCGGCCGTACCCTGCGTGTGGGCAAGTTCAGCTACAGCGATCTAGACGAATTGATCGTCTTGCACGTCAAGGCCATGGCGAAGAAGGTCGACGAGATGTGCGGTGACGAGAAGTACCAGAACCTCTCCAAGGAGGCGCTCGGTAAGTTACCCCAAAAACGGACTGTAGTGTCAATGAAACATACACTAACAATCATCTCACAGAGGCATGGCTCACCACCTACACCGAGGCCAACCCCAGGCACGGCTCGTACAACTTCGCCATCGACCCTACCCACCCCGGCTACTTCTACCTCATGTTCAAGGCCAACCACAACACCCCTTGCGTCACCTGGCCCGCTAAGGTTATTCCTTCCGGCTTCGAGCTTCAAGGCAACAAATATCCCAACATGCAGGCCTTGAGGAACGGCTTCAAAACGCTGTGTGCGAACCACGGTGCTGGTGGCGTGAGGAGAGCGCCGCAGACCAACGGCCGTTGAGCTTGAATTCAGTCGTATGGGGAGATGGAAGAGTGTTGTGGAAGAAAGATTACCAAGTCTTGTTTTCACTTCGGGATGGATCTGTTCTTTTTTTATCGATTTGTGTGTTTTGAAAAAAACTTGAGAGCAGCTGTGAGATGATGAAAACAGGCAGGCGAGATTGTATCAGTATTTTTGGAGTAGCATGGCCTCTCGGGTCTGTAGAACGCGAGCAGCGGAAAAAATTGCATTTGTCACAATACACGTGTTGTTCCCTTCTCGTTTGTCATTGAAGACATACATGTATGGAAGAGTGTGTCTCTGGATTTGGCGTTGCTGCTTGTCTCGTCTGGCAGGCAAGTTGCAGACATGCAATGCACGTCTCGGATTGCGATCGAAAGACTGCTTTGGTGCTGTGGCGTACATGTTTTACCTAATAGCCCATGAGCGCATGCAGCAAACGATATTGAAGGCACATAAATGCCGCAAGCATGGGCCGTAGGAATGCTGATCATCCCAGACGACATCCAGCATCACTCTCCTCTTCTCTTCTTCAAGGCAACACGATCGATCACGAAAATACAGAAAAGAAGATCAATCAAGCACGAAACGGCATCCATAAAACAACTAAGACTACGATTACGACTACGACAACGACAACGACGACTAAAATGCCCCAAGCTAACGCCACTCAGCCACTCTGCGAGCTCATGGTGACCTTCAAACCCACCAACCTCTTGATCACGGCGGTCTTCATCGTCTTCGCCGTTTACAAAATGTTCACTCACGCGGATGGAGCTGTTCGCGGTCTCAACGCTGCTTTCGATGCTGTGGTCTGGTTGCTGGTCCTTGTTGTTGGTACTGTGGTGGAACTCGTGTTGGGTCTGCTTGGTGCGGTGTACAGGGATCTTACGATGTTGGCTTGATGGGTTTGGGAGATGGTGGGCAGGTGAGGATGTGGTCGATGTGGGTTGAGGATCGTTAGAAGCGAGTCGCGTTTTGAGATGTTGAGATGGCGGTCGAGGGCAGATGTAAGATCGGCGAAGTTGGATGGTTTGCACTTGTTAAGCGAGCGTGCTTGTTTGATCTCGGCATTTGTTAAGCGAGAGTGCTTGCACTGGTGTCTGATGGAGAATACGTCTCACGGTGGATCTTTTAGAGTAACCGGTCGCTCGTTGACCTGGATACACCTGCTATGTTCTTGGGGGATCGATATGGGGTCTATCGGAGGATCAAGCCGCCTTTCACGACTTTCATGAAGAAACACATAGTTATCGATTCGAGCTTTGCAACGTGAGGTGTGACGCGCCGTTGTTGCCTTCACTCTGTTTACGAAGCTCGGATGAAGAGTGAATCAAGCAAACACTCGCCTGCTGAAGTGAACAGTAAACAATCCGAGACTTGACATCTCGCGACAACACCCAACACGCCACCACTTCACAATCATCAATTGTACACCGATCGCAAGGCAGCATGCGTACACTCACTTTGGGAGCTCCTGCAGAGGATGTCGATTACGAAAAGCGCACCGCGGTCCGTTGCCTAATCATCATAGACAGCCAAATCTGCATCATCCGTGTCGAGAAGGGTATGCACTACATGTGCCGGAAGCTCCCTTCTGCAATTGCTGACATGCCGACTATAGGGAACTACTACAAGCTTCCAGGAGGAGGCGTTGAGCCAGAAGACCCAAACGACGCCGTTGCCTGCCAGCGCGAGGTGCTCGAGGAGACGGGTTGCGAGGTTGATGTCCGTCCGGAGCTCATCGCTCAGACCATTGAGTATCGTGGGAGACAGCATCAGGAAAGTCGCGCCTACATCTGCACCGTTCGTAAGGATACAGGGAAGGTGGAATTGACCGACTTGGAGGCGTCGGAGGGTCTGGTTGATCTTTGGTGCCCAGTTGCCGAAGCTCTTCGGAAGATGAAGGCTGTTGAGCCGACCAGTGAGCTCGGCGAGTTCATCAAGAAGCGAGATATATTTCTCGTCGAGACGTACTTGCAGACGTGAGACACGAGCTTTACGGCAGAGTATCGCTAGCATATGAGAGCAAGGGTGGTTTGCTTGGAGGTCTTGGTCGAGGACCGAAGGCGTTGAGGCAGTGATTGAGAAAGCTACGTACGATGCTCTGATGCCAAACCCTGTCGATCTTGCACGACGTGAGATGCCCTGTACCGGAAAAAAACATGTCTGGGTCTGTGCTAAATCCTCGAGCGACCACGTGCACAAGCTCCCTTTCATCCTTCGCATGCCTGGTAGTACGATGTTGTGACAGCTGCTATAGGTTTCATTCTGTATCTATCCAATGTCAGTGTATTCATGAGATATACTCACGTGCTTGGCCTATCTGCTGAACGATTATCTCTCGTCCATCAACGAGTTGATCAACACTAGCTTGTTGGCAACTGCAAGCCCATCGCCCCGCTGCAATGTCGCACAACATACTCTATCCCCTGCATTGAAACATGTGCGACCTGTCATTTTGTCTCCTAGGCGGCAAGTATGCACCTGCTGTTTGTCGATGTTCACCGGTTCTTGGTAATGTGCCGCTTTGCATACATGTGCATGAGGCGAGTGATTCACGTCGCGGTCACGCTATATCTTCACTCTCGTCCTGTCTGTCATTAGCTTGCCATCCTCACCTCTGTACACCTCTCTCGGTTCGACTGTTTATTATAAGTCAGCCAACCCATCAAACGCCTTGCGGATCAGTAATGATGGGAAAATTGACGCCCTCCCTAATCATGCGAATCTCTCGCTCACAACTCTCCGCCCTTGTCCCTCATCCAGGAGCAACAGTGATCGAACCAAGACATCTTGCCTCATACAACTGGATCGAAGCAAAAACGCCGACGATCGTTGTTCCTGGACTCCCACCAGTCTGGTGTGGTTATAAAACTTCCCGTTATGTGAAGAAAGACAGTGGGATGGTCTACACAGCTCAAAATGCCGCTCGCCATCCAGAGAGCCCACTGGAACCACTGTTCCGTACGGTGTACATCGAGGACCCTTCGTTTGACATCTCCTCTGTGGACGTCATCAGCGACCGCTACAACATCCGCAGGCTTCTTTCGTTTATCGCCCCGAGCTCGAATGCACACGACGTTAAAGACTTCAGCATGGGGCTGGAGTTGGTCTATGGGACAGCGATTCTGCATCGCGAAGACGAGAAGACCCAAGAGTTCATTGGACCCGATGAGTTCAGAGGACATGGCCACAGCTTCGGAAAAGCTTACACGCACAATAAAATTCCTTTGAGTACGGGACACCAAAGAGTCGTCTCGTATCGGCTCGGAAGTCTCCGCCTTGTCATCCACCACAAAACCAATGGCTACGTGGACGATAGTGTTAGTACGCCTACGGAAGAATCAGCGGCAGACAAAGATTCTAGTCTCTTGGAATCCATGTCGATCTCGCAGCCCACTATCACCGAAGGAACCACCCCTCCTGCTTCGAAGTTGACAGTCCTTCGAGGAGGACAGTCCATCCCGCTCGAATCTACACTCGAGATCAAGACTCGGGTTCACCACAAGCCCCTCAAGATAGCAGATGCCGCCCCGCAGCTTTGGTTGTCTCAAACCCCAAGGCTCGTTCGTGCTTACCACAAAAACAGCGTATTCAGTGCTCCTGTAGTTGAGGACGTTTCGATTAACCTCAGAAGCTGGGAGAGGAAGAACCAGGAAACAGTTGGAAGGCTATTGGCACTGCTCGCCAGCATCATTGCAAAGGGCAAGCAACATGGACATGCTTCCATCAGATACAGTGCATCAAAAGACAGGCTGGACGTTTACGAGTGTGCAGCAGTAAAAATGTTCCCAGAGGATTTGTACCAGAAGTGGAAGAAGGATGGCAAGTAACCAAGTTACGGACATTTGACCAACTGTGACGGCATGCCGTCTGCGTAACCAAATTTGTATCCTTCTCTTGTAGTCAGAAAGTTGGCTCTCGGAGAGCATGAATGCTGGAGTGCTAGAGAATATTTGGACTCAGGTTACAACAACCATCGTTTAAGTGGTTCTTGCAATATACCGTTTCTTACGTCGCATGATATCGAGCACCGCTAGGAAGTGCGTGATCAGCAAGTTGGTGGCAGATACCAATCTAGTACATTGGAAGCAATCAATTTCTGCCTCTTGACCAAATGATACTCCTCGGTAGCCTGCGACGATCAACTGCACATACTTTTGTGAACAGTGCCCTGTCTTCCAAAATTTGCGAACAGCTTGGCATCTGCTGCTCTACACCTGTTTCCTCGGCTCCAACAACAACTCTCCCACTGGTCTTCCATCTTTTCCAAACCCGCCAGCTGACGAGTGCACCTTCCGTCCACGCACCCAAGTCTCGGTAACAACGCCCTGCAAAGTCTTGCCCTGGTACGCCGAGATAGTGTTCCTGAATAGCATCGTACTTTTCTGCACAAGAAACTCCGCCGTGTCGTCAAAGATCGCTACATCGCCATCGAACCCGACTTGTAGTGAGCCTTTGCGGTCTTCCAAGCCCACTTGTAGCGCTGTCTGCACACTGCAGAGCCTAGCTACATTCAGCAGAGTATCATTAACCGCAAGACCGCGACGCATAGCTTCAGTCCAGAGGATGGGAAGACCGAGGCCGACGGAGCTAACGCCGCCCCATGCTTCGAGAAAGTCGCCTGCTTCGCTTGGATCGGTGGAGTTGCTCTTCGTCCCTGGCACGTTTGGCGGAAGAAGCTTGAGGTCTGGAGTGCATGGCGAGTGGTCGGAAACAACAGTCTTGATCACACTATCTTCTTCATCGAGCATCTCGCTCCAGAGAGCGTCTTGGTTCGATTGTTCGCGGATCGGAGGTGCACACTTGTGTCTTGTGTCTCCATTTTCAATTTGCTCGGCCGCGAGACTCAAGTAGTGGAAGCATGTTTCGGCTGTGATCTTGACGCCTCTCTGACGAGCTTCGCGGAGCATAGGTATTGCTTCCATAGCCGACAGATGTACGATGTGGAGTGGGAGGTTTGGTGCGAGGTGGGCCAGTGAAAGGATTTCCTCGATCGCAGTCACCTCGAAGCTTGCCGGCCTGGTGTCCAAGTAAGTCTGGTATTCGTTTGGTGAACCACTGGGTTCCCACGTCGCCTGGACAGATGCATTGGCCTCCGGTTCCTTCTCTGCATGGAACATGACCGTGGTCGGCTGGTCAGCAAGCTCTGCGAATGCCTTGATAATCTCTTCCGCGGTGACCGCAGGGAACTCATCCACCCCACTATCCATGAGAAATCCCTTGAAGCCTCTGACGCCAGCTTGAACCAGCGGCTTCAGGTCCTTAGCATTACCCGGGATAATGCCTCCGTGGAATCCCACATCAACCCAGCACTGGCCCTCTGCTGCGTTCACCTTTTCCTGGAGGTTGGATACATTAGTTGTGGGCGGAATAGCGTTGAGAGGCATGTCTACAACAGTGGTGACGCCACCGAAAGCAGCTGCACGAGTGCCATGCCAGAAGCCTTCCCATTCTGTGCGGCCTGGCTCGTTAAGGTGCACATGAGCATCGACTAGACCTGGCATAATGATCTGGGGGCTATAGTCATTGTACTCCGTGCCTGGTGGGAAGGAGGAGACCGGCAGCACAGAATCTGAGATCTCCAGGATTTTGCCTGTCTCTGTTGAGATGACAATTGTTGCTTCGCCCAGCTTGTCGCCAATCACTGCGCGGCACGAAGCCAGCACGGTGATGTTTGGAGATACAGCGAGATGCGCATCTGTATCGTACTGTTCACAGCCTTGAGATGCGCTTGCAAGAGGGCCTAGGCTCGTCAGCTTGGCTCACATCAGTCTGACAATAAAGTAGGCATCTTACATATCGTCAGCAGTAGGCCCGCAAGCCTATTTAGCGTCCTGTTTTTCATGGCCGCTAGATAACAATAGTGGTATTGAGAAAGAAGATTATTGTGTGACAGTGACAGATCAACCATTGCACTCGTGCTGGGCCTCCTTCAAGTAGTACTACCACAGCAACATGCCTCGCGATATCGCCCTTGGCATGATGCAGCATCCACTGGTGAGCGCATACGCCCAGCCGCCAGATCTTTAGTATGAAGCAAGAACATGTCCCGTACTTGGGATCGTCGCAGAAAGCAGAGGAGAAGATGGATCCGATTACTCGATAGTAATTCAAGATCCAAGGCCAAGAATCGAGAGGAGCTTGGCTTGCTGGTACTTGCGGTAGATTTCTTAGCCGGATGGCGTTGTATAGCTCTGTAGCATTGCGTTTCCAGATGGCAACGATTCAAAAGAATGTACCACAGCGCGATCGTTAAATGGTTCGGGACTATTAAGTAAGTTATCAACACTACATGAAGACTAAGATGAAGACGGCCATATCCCATGCCTGCGAACCAAGAGGCTTATAAAACAAGTGCTCTGCATTTTCAAACACTTCTTACGCGCATGGTCAAGGATTTATGCCGGCTCTTCATATTGCCTGGAGTTGATCTGGTCTGATACATGTGCATGTAGCGTCCAGTTGTTCAACATCGTGCCCGTTGCTGATTTGTGTCTGATGCCAGGGTTAGTGTATCGGGGTAACGGACGTTTCTTCTGATCTTGCATTTAATCGTTCTGGACGATGAACTATGGGAATAAGACACTCGGAAGGAATTTGACAAGCTTCGACGGCATTCTTGTTCCCGGCGTATTGTAATCGACCTACATATGCACCCTAGTGACTGCATGTACTAATTCACAGACCGAACGCGAGAAGTCGCGTAAATAGGTGAGATGATCTAGACACTTCAACGTTGTCTGAGGAATCGAGATCACCGAGATGTTCGTGAATCTCAGTCGGGAACTGCACTGCTTTCTCTGAGATGTGCCTTTGGTTATTGTTGATCAGAGGTCATTCATCGTTAAACTTCGAATAAGTAATTCCGGAACCATTTTCTTCCGTTGTTGTTTGAAACTCAGTGATGACATGTCACATTTTCAGGCACCCGGGTTAGGGTCCGCGCGATTTGAGTTGCAACAAATGCCATCATGCAGGACGCAGATCCGAATCAATAATGATCGGCAAGTGCGGACGCTTACTTTGGACCAGCGACATCATCCTTCCCAAAGTCTTTCCCCTTGTGACACGGCACAACAATTCAGCTTCAAAGTCCGTATCGTTTTCCTGACGACTGGTGGACCAATACGGAGTTTGAATCCAGACTGCGAGACGGCAAACACGATTTACCTCTCCAGGCCCATTGATCCGTCCCCACATCCGATCAACGCTATTGATGACAAACGGGGCTCTTCCAAATAATCATCCCCGGTTACTTTTTGACAGCAATGCACTTCCATTACCAACCCGTGCGCAGCGGCATTAGCGGAAACCCACGTCACTTTGTTGATCGGGTGCTGACTAGAGGCACAACAGTGGTTCGCTGCCAAAATGTATATAGTATCAGCCGTTCACGCTCTGAAGACAAACGCCCCTCTTCAAACCTCACCGGGAACACGACTCGAAATTCATCATGACCCGTTCATCTCTTGCTGTGGCTGCGGCCGCTTTCATTGGCTCGGCTTCGGCCATGCACTGCACGAACCTCACTATTCCCATCGAAGCCTCTGCCAGGAATGGTGAATTCAACTACCAGGCACCCCAGAACAACATCGAGGTCACAAACTTCATTCTTGACAACACGCAACAAGGAGCCAACTACAGCAAGGCACTGCTCAAGGATTACAAGACTGTCTCGGGTCACTACAAGCTTGCTGCAACCTACTGTGTCCCAGGAGACGGCCACAGCGCCGAGAAGCCCAAGGCTCTCCAGATTCTCACTCATGGCATTGGTTTCGACCGCAGCTACTGGAACGTTCCGTTCGACGCCGGCAACTACTCCTACAGCGCTGTCGCAACCGACAAGTACGGTTACGCTACTCTGGCGTACGATCGCCTTGGAATCGGCATGTCCTCTCACGGCGACCCAGTTCAAGAGATCCAAGCAGCGCTTGAGGCCGACGCCTTGAGGGCCCTGACCGAAGATCTTCGGAACGGCTGCGTCGAAGGCGTCGATGAGTTCGAGAAATATGTCCACGCCGGACACTCCTTCGGCAGCATTCTCACCTACGCACTCACTGCCGCGTACCCCAAGCTCAGCGATGGCATCGCTCTCACCGGTTTTTCGCAGAACGGCTCTTTCGTTCCTTACTTCATGCTCGGCGGCAACTTCGTCGATGTCAAGACGAACCCAGATCTGGCCCCCAAGTACGACCACGGCTACCTGGCTGCTGGCGACGCTTCAGGAGTCCAGACCAACTTCTTCTCCCCGGGCGCCTTTGATCCCAAGATCCTTGCTTTCGCCGCCAAGACCGGCCAGCCTGTGTCTATTGGCGAGCTCCTCACCATCGGCGGTGCCTCAGCTGCCCCGAACCCCTTCGCTGGCCCAGTCCTCATCATCACTGGCGAGCGCGACGTGCCTTTCTGCGGTGGCAGCTGCTACAATGGCGCCCCGGCTGGCAGCAGCATCCCTGCTCAGGCTCAGAAGACCTTCACTGCGACCAACATCTCCACGGTGATTGTGCCTCGCGCTGGCCATGGCTTGAACCTCGAGTACTCTCACCCCTTCACTTACAAGTCCATCAACGACTTCTTCGTCGAGAAGTTGGGCTGAGGGAGTAGGAAGATTGGGGATACCTTGATGAACTTTTCGTATAGTTATTACTCTTCAACCAGGTCTGACTAGATGATCTGTATATATGATAATGTAATGGAATCTAATGGAATGTACAAACGAGCTTCTGTATGATTGTACTGAGAAATAACACGCAACATCGACCCATCGTGGTATTACGTTGGCAGCCATAAACAACACACCACAATCTAAACGATGGTACCGTTCGAAGCCTTCCTGTAAGCGTCCCTGACTCCACGCTCGAGAGCAGCATCGACTTTAGCAAACTGCTTAAGCAAAGTCTCGCGGATGTCCTCGTTGTCAACGTTGACGAGCGTGCCAGCAATGTTGCTGTGCAAGTTGGCGCGGTCGTGCTCAGAGAGCTGGACCTGGTAGAACTGTCTCGGCTGCTCATAGTCGATGTCGTCGTTGATCTCGCTCAAGTAGTACTCAACCTCGCCGTCGACCTTCTGCTCAGGGAGAGAGCCAGGCTTCTTCTCAACGTTGAGCTTGTCGCCGAATTCGGTGGGGAAGTTGGGCCTGGAGCCTTGGTTTCCGCGGACTGACAAGTGGCCGTCACGGTCGAAGTTGGCGACGGGGTTCATGGGGCAGTTGACGGGGATCTGTTGGTAGTTGACCCCAATGCGGTGGCGAGCAGCGTCGTTGTAGCTGAACAGACGAGACTGTAGGACGGGATCGTTGCTTGGCTCCCAGCCCTCGACCATGTTGGCGGGGCTGAAGTGCGACTGCTCGATCTCGGCGTGGTAGTTGTCGGGGTTCTGGGTGAGGACCATGCGGCCGATGTCGTGGTATGTGACGTTGAGCCAGTCCTTGGTCAGGTCCAAGACGTCGTAGCGGTAGGCTGCGGCCTCCTGCTCGGTCATGGTGGCGATGGAGACCTTCCATGCTGGGTAGTCGCCCTGCTTGATGGCGTCGAACAAGTCCTTGGTCGCCCAGGCGTCGTTCTCACCGGCCTGCTTGGCGGCCTCGGCGTTGGTGAAGTTGCGGACGCCCTGCTCTGACTCGAGCTTGACGCGAGTGTACACCCAGCTTCCATCATCTTGGACGAGTTTGTAGGTGTGACCAGACCAACCGTGCATGTGTCTGAAGCCATATGGCGTTCCGAGGTCAGAGAAAAGGCGCAAGAACTGCAGAATGGACTCAGGGAACTGAGCTGGCCACGCCCAGAACGTGTTCCAATCACGGGTGTTAGTGGCGGGGTCGGTCTTCTGAGTGTGTATGAACCTGGGGAACTTCGCAGGATCACGAATGAAGAAGACGGGAGTGTCTATCGAATATTAGCAAGGCAGCCGGTTTGCGTGATCGCGAAGTTGGACATACTGTTGAAGACCCTGTGAAATGTGTTAGCTTTTTGCTCATCATGTGTTACGGAGTAAAGTCCAGAGCTAGGGATCGAACTCACCAGTCAAGAATACCCTTCTTAGTCCTCATCTTGATCGCGAAACCACGGGGATCTCTCGCAGTGTCTGCAGAACCGCGAGCGCCACCGACCGTACTGAAACGCATCGTGATCGAAGTCCTCGTGCCAGGCTTGAAGACATCTGCAACAGAGTACTTCGATGCATAGTCACCAGTCACCTCAAAGTATCCATGTGCACCAGCGCCACGAGCGTGCACAATTCTCTCAGGAATACGTTCGCGATTGAAGGTTGCAAGAGTGTCGATCAGATGGTAGTCCTGTAGGAGCAGGGGACCCGAAGAGCCGGCACGCTGTGCACCAAGAGGTTGGAACCAAGGTCGACCATTCTGTTGTGTGTAGGTCAACTCAGATGCGTTTTGAGCCGACGAGTCTTCCTGAACGCGTGTGCCTTGGAAAAAGTCGGTTTGGTAACCTTCGGTTTGGTTGTCGCGGGCGTGAAGATCCGGATAGGCAACGGCTGCCAAAGGGCAAAGAGCCAATGAAATCGAGGAGAACTTCATGATTAATCCAGATGAAAGTGTTGGCTCTGCTGTCTGAAGGCAAAACACAGGGCATTGTGCTGACCTTTAAATCCATCCTCGCTGGCACTGGCCGTGAAGATCATACTACTGGGGGTAGGGGTCCACTTTCGCACGAAACATGCCTCACAGGGCATACAACAGCGAAGTCATGGCAGTGCTGACCACTGAATCGCACGCTTTGCTCGCTCCTGGAGGACCAGCGAGGTCAGCACAGGCATTGTGGATCCTACCGCCGAGCCGCTGGTTGACCATGACCCCACCGAACGTCTGCAACTTTATCACGCCAAGTGCCTATACCATGTTCATCACCAGGGTTGCAAGACGGCAAGCAAGCATCTCGAAGTGTTATCGAATGCTGATTGAGCCGACGTCTGAACAAATGCAGTTCTGGCCTTCTGGGCGATAGATCGCTTTCCCGTTTAGACGTGTATCCATCCGAGTGAGCGTGGGAAGGCTAGGCGTCCATTTTCGAAAGCTGAGATCGTGAGATGCTTCCAAGTTCCAACGTAGATCCCAGTACCTCAACGGTCCGATGCACCTTCAATATGAACCATTATGGTCTCGAATGTGATATTAACACAACCTTACCAGGCGCAGGAAACACGTGCCATCCACGAGATGATGAGAAATCGTATAATACACCAATTGGTGAACTGATCAGGTGTCCGAGGAATGCTCGCGGAGCCCCATGCTTTGACGGTCGGTGCCCTGCTCCTGTGCACCGTGCCAGGGCGGCTACGCGTCACAGAGCCAAGACTGTAGGATGGTCTGCGAATAGGCGTTGCACCACCACAGTTCATGGCTCGCAAGGGTGCCCAAATCGGCGGAGGAATCAAATGCCGCTGCTTTACTTGGAGACGCAGCGCTAAAAAGCGGGCGCAATCACACCCCACGATATCTCTCTCACCAAAGGCGTGCTTCCAGGCGACCTGCGACGAATGTTAACATATTGGTTCTGACTCGAGTACGGTCAGGTTTGCGGGGATGTAAAGCAGCCACAAATTGTACCACGAATGACGTCGAGTTTCAATGGCTCCATCCCTTTCGGCCCGTCGAAACAAGGACCGTTAGAGTTTAAGTAGAAACGAAGGATTGAAGTTCCGCAGCACAGGCCTTGGTTGTGCACTCTGTGAGAGTTGGGCCCGTCGCCAAGCGGCGGTTCGAAGGACGAAGACTCAACATTCCAGACTCTTGAGCTTGTAGGCGAGCGGGATACACCGCTGTCATGCTTCGTACTCGATCCACGACGAGACAGCAATACTGTGACAGTTATCAAAGTCAAAAGCGCAACGCCTGATGCTGCAAGCCACCTGAAACAACACCACGTGTGCCTTGATTGCACGTGCTGGGAAAGGTGATCTGGTTGACAAACAAGGCAGGACAACGGACCACCAGAGATGCAGCGATTATTGTTCGCCACATGCCAAGGGCTCAAGTCACAGCTATTGCACTACAACTGTGACTACATGTACAGACCGTACTGTACCTGAAATACAAGATGCGGATATTGCTCGGCAATTGCAAGCGGGAAAGGATAAGGAAAGATAGCGTGCTTGCGTGTGCGAAAGAAGCTTTCCATCAATATACGAGACATCCGTAAGTGCCACGAGGCGTCAACCCCTTCGACATCTCAATGCGTGATTTCTTGGTGCAGCTCAGGACGCACCAACCAAGCTCATGTCGCCTCTAACAAGCAACACTCTCGACGGCTTCGCTCGCGCAATATCCACGCCTGCAGGTCTCGATGCCACGCTAGCGACGGTCTGCTATACATCTCTCCTGCTACATACACGCCTCGCGAGTGCCAGAGCACCTTCGAAGCTTATCAAGGTGTCCCCTGCGCTCAGGAATCTGTACAATCTCCTCGAGGACACTCGCGTCTACACGCGCTTGACGGGTCTCGTCACTCTGTATGCGGCCATTCGCGAGACCTGGGAGACTCGTCAACACGATCTTGTGAGCGATGTCTTGCTCCGTACTTCACTCGTGGCTGTGTCGTTATTTCAGCTGTTGGAGAATATCGCCCTACTGGTACAGCAGAACGTGCTTCGCAGTCGCCGGCTGAGGCAGTGGGAGGGTTGGTTCTGGACTAAGTCAAATCAATTCTGGCTGGCATCTCTACTATGTGATCTGGTGAGACTGGCGAGAGCTAGGCAACTGGGATTCAAAGAAGACTCCGGTGCTGCAGGTACTGGTGAAGCGAATGGTTCTGGCGAGGAAACATCGTCACCAGCTGAGGGTGCAGAGGCTTCACGGAAGAAGCAGTGGTGGCAAGAGCTGCTCGTGACAGCCGCGTCGTTCCCTTTGGCGACCAATTGGAGTTTCGCCGAAGGAGAAAGTCCAGTGAACGAGGCACTAGTCGCGGGCGCAGGGTTAGTCGGTGGACTGGTCATGCTCAAGGACGCTATAAGAGATGCAGTATGACGTTCAGGAATATTATTAGAATATTTCTACATTGTCGACCAGACCGTTTTAGGTCTACGGCATAACAACAGGCCAATTGCGGTGTCTGGGGCCTCGTCAATCACAAACCGATCATGACCACGAAGGACTCGAGCGACCCCTACGACCAGACGGAACTACATACTCCAGCTTTGACTGACTCATCTTGAACGCCGGAGCAACAATCTTGATCGGGCGATCCAGACCCCACTCTCCACCGTCCATATCCCAGAAGTGCTCCGCCTTCGTGAGATCAGGGCGCACCTTCAACAAAGACTTGTGTGTTTTCGCCAGGCCTTCCAACACATCGTGGCTGTGACGGAGGTCGAATCCCTGGTGCATGTCGCGAAGACTTTGCTGCACGGCTTCTGGGTAGAGACCGAGGCGGTAGAACCAGATGTTGTACTGGGTCAAGCTGATGTCGATGTCGAATGTGTTGTCTTGTTTGGTGCGCTTGAAGAGCGCGGAGACTACTGCGGAGGCACCGACGAGGCCGGTCTGGTAGTCTGAGTTGGCTGTCGGGAATTGTCAGCATGGATCGGTGCAAACGGCCATTTAGAAGCAACTTACGGAACAGCGGAAGAACTGCTTCATCCAAACCCAGGAACTTTCCTTGAAGGTACGACATGCCGACCAAGCAGTCGCTGACCTGTTGCCATCCAGAGCGGTAGGAGAGAGGTCCCTTGAAACCATAGCAGTTCTCCCTCACATAGATCAAACTCGGGTTGATCTTGCGCAAAGACTCGGATGTGAATCCCAGCCTCTCAAAAGCGCCAGGTCGGAAGCCGTCAACAAGCACATCGGCGTCCTTGAGGAGCTCGATAAAAGCCTGCTTGCCTTCGGGGCTCTTCACATTGAGATTAGCGTCCCGCTTTCCAGTCTGCAGATCGACCATGGTGGCGGCATAATCGGGGTTCTCGCTGTGCGAGATTCTGATCACGTCGGCTCCGAGCACGGCGAGGATCTTCGAGACAGCAGGCGCGGCGATCACACGGGAGAAATCGATGACTTTCACGCCAGCGAGAGGCTTGTAGTCGGTGGAATCGCCAGCCTGTTGAGGCCAAGCCTTGCCGCCACCTGCGACGGTCCGACTTGTCCACAACGGTTCCTGGGCCATGATCTTGCCCTGTTGAAAAGTCAGTACTACTGCTTTAGGAAACTTCGTCGCTCAGCTCATTTTACTCACATGTTCACTCGCAAAGAACTCCTCAGGCGTGTTACACACAACACCAGCTTGGCGGTGCTTCTCGTTTGCAACCTTCTCAATCTCAGCCGAATCCCACTGAGCCACCTTGTCGCTGTAAATCTCAATAGCCTCCTCGCGAGTCACATCCTGATGCTCAACGCCCAACATCTCCATCGTCGGCGTAGCATTCATCGAACCATGCAGCATATACCATCGCCCATCCTTAGTCTTATAAATATTAGTAGCGTATCGACGAATAGGACTAGCCTGATCGTGCAAATCCATAGTAGCCAGCTCCTTTTTCATCTGAGGATCTGCGTTGAAAGGCTTGCCATCAATCGTAGGCAAAGACACGGATTCCAGGAAGAGCGTGGCGATGTCGGTGTTGACTTCGATGTCCTGGTAGGCGATGCCGTAGCGATCTGCTGCTACTGCGCTTGCTGCTGCTGAGACCAGGCCGTTCAATACTGCGGTAGATTCGGTCATTTTGAAGGGAGTTGGCACGAATGGCTTGCCATCGCCGCCTTTGAATTGGACTTTTTGCGCGGCTTCTTTGATGGATTGGGGTAGTTCTAGGGTGGAGTCGGCGACGAGCTTTTCTCTGAAGATGCGAGAGGCCTCGTCGTGTATGTTGTAGGATGACATATTGATCATGACAAAATGGGAATTGCGGTCGTGATGTTCTTGAGTGATACTTATGAAAGTGAAAATCAACCTCAATGATCACTTACAACTAATCTATATGTACTGGCGCATGAATCGCTATTAGCGGCAAAACTTGGACTCAAACAGAAAGCCGTGAATCGCTGTCTCAATTTCAAAAGAATTCTGTATCCCTACCTCGGCCATTTGGTGATCAACTAGCAAGAACCGCGGTGACGCGGTCACGATGGTAACACGCCCAAGGGCCGGGGGACCGGGTATTCCGGAATGACGGCGGTTTTGTTCGGTCATAGCATTCGAACTTTTCGGGATCAATAACAAGATCAAGATATTAGTACATCCATTTGAACAAATGTCTACCATTGCTGACGCCAGTGTAGATGATAAGCATACAGATAATTGCATGTATGCATGTGCATAAGGTAGATGTCCACGCTGCCTCAGAAATGTGTTTGATGATGGATGTTGGTTTATGTATGACGTACGGTAGGGACCTGACTAATAAGGACCAGTCACCCTAAACAACCCAACCCTAGATCATCCTCAAGCCGTTGACAAAGAGAACCATTCTCCGAATGATTAACATACTTGATCATAGCCTACATTAGAGCATTATCGAATACGGCTGGTACGAAAAGTGTTCACAGGATAGTTCAAGGTCGCAGGTTCGAAGAAGAATGGATGTCCGCATGCATGTCGATATCTTGGCGGGCGAATCTCGGGACATCTCGGCTTTCAATACATTTGTCGATGTATTTAAACAATTCGGATCTCGATTGTTGAACTCGACTGGCTCGAGCCACTTCAACATACTTCGTGATGCGACTTCTGGTCGATATTCCTTAGGTACGCCGTCATGTCATCTAGGCGATTGTATCAAGCCTCGACCTGGCGGATTCGGCATTCGAATTGTAGCACTTCAAGCCGATTGATATTGCGACTCCTAGCTTGGTTCGACCTACGAGAAGATGAGTTTAGCAGTGTATGACAGTGCTCTTTCTTTGTTCGAAATCATTTACTGGTTCGCTCTGGCGAACCTTTGATCCAAATCCGGCATGCCATGCCTTTCGTTCTTTGTTCTATCGACCGGCAGATTGTAGCCACTCCATCATTGTCCACGATATCTTGACCGCTCACACGGACGACTTGCTTCTCAGTGCTCAACTACAGCTCTGTTCTAAGGTTAACACACAAGACCCCAGCGATGCCGGTGACAACACGCCGCCGGTCGGCCGCCATAGCCGCCAACGCCAACCGCTCCGCCCTCAAGTCCTCACCAACCAGCACCCGCCGCCGCGACAGCCAAACCCCTCCACCACCAATACTAACCAAAGAGCCCCTCCGCAGCAAGAAAACGGGAAAACTCATCGGCCAGCCCCGTCGCAAGAAATCTTTGCCTACAGAGGAGACGCACGAGATAGCCTGCCGGTTCGGACATCGTCTGTACGAGGGCGAGGCCATCTTATCCGGGAGAGCAACCATTTCGCCTAGGTTGAAGAACTTGGTGGATGCTGGGGTGGAGCATCAGGCGCGGTTTTACGAGAGGAAATTGGCGCAGGTGAGCGCGGATTTGGCTGCGACCGGAGAGAAGGAGTTGTGGAAGGTGCATCATGTTGTGGATGTTGCGTTGGTGATGTTGAGGAATATTAATAGAACTTGAGCTGGAAATCATATTAAGTGGTATATAAGGAGTTTTCTGTTGTTAGCTATGGATGTCCCTCTTTGATAGGTTGCTGTGATCCGGCGAGGGAATACATGCTGTGTTGTGGTTATGAGCGTGGAAGGTGCCAATCTCACTGCGATCTGTGGTGCCAGCGGTAGATCATGGTATCAACCGCAGCGGTCCAGTTGACATCAAGAGTAAATAGGTCGCAGATGTATACACTTACAAAGAATCACGCTTCTGCAAGGGCGAGAACGATCAAGGGATCTGGCTGGCTGACTTAGCACACCGGCAATCAGTGAGAAAGCGTCCCGCTGCTGGGTTAATTAGCTCGATTTAAATGGCGTCTATTCCGCGATGCATTTCTAAACAAAGCTACATCTCAATCACCGAAGCCGAGCGGTCAGGTAAGGCCTCGTTGCTTAATTGATCGAGATTATGTTATCACTGCACAAAAACACCCGTGGTAGCACAAATACGAGCTAAGATAAGGAGCCCTCAGAGGTAGGTTGTTCATCCACCGGCAAACGCGCAATCCAGCTGCCAAATCATCGCAGCGGACACGTCCCGCGTGCATTACACCATCGTTGTTGTGTATTAGCCAACTGCACCACCACAATGTCTGCCCCACTACTGCCCACACTGCTGAGAAGAAGCGTCCGCCCTCTTCTACAAAAGCCATTGATCTCCCCTCTCTTCACCACAAGATCCACAACTCCAAGACTACCCCTCCTCACATCTCGCACATTCACCTCCACCACCACAACCAGACAAAACACCATGGCTTCCTCCACCAACTTCCTCGAGGCCGTCGCCAACCGCCGCAGCATCTACGCCCTCAACAAGAACTCTCCCATCTCTGATGCCCGCATTGAGGAGATCGTCACCCAGCTCGTCAAGGACGTTCCTTCCTCTTTCAACTCCCAGTCCGCCCGCCTCGTGCTCCTGCTCAAGGACGAGCACGACAAGTTCTGGGACATTGTCCGCGATGTCCTGAAGGCCATCGTCCCCGAGTCCGCCTGGGAGCACACTGGCGGCCGCATCGCTGGCTTCCGCGCCGGCTACGGAACCGTAAGTTTCTCAATCCCCAGCAGTCCAGTCCAGTTATGAACCGTCCAAGACCACCCAACTAACACCTCTCTCCCCTCTCAGATCCTCTTCTACGAGGACCCCGCCCCCGTCAAGAACCTCCAAACCAAGTTCGCCCAGTACGCCGACAAGTTCCCCGACTGGTCCGAGCACACGTCCGCCATGCACCAGTTCGCCGCCTGGACCGCCCTCGAAGCCGAAGGCCTCGGCGCCAACCTACAGCACTACAACCCGCTGCCCGACCAGAAGGCCAGCGAGATCTGGAACATTCCCTTGGAGTGGTCGCTGAAGGCGCAGCTCGTCTTCGGTGGTCTTGAGGAGGGTGCTAGGGAGAAGTTGCCCGAGAAGGCGTACGAGGATATTGCTGGTGGAAGGCTGTTTGTGCATGGCAAGTCTGCTTAAGCGGGTTGAGAACGAACCGTGAATTAGGAGACGGAAGCGTTGAATGGATACTTTACGAGTTATGAGCATCGTGAGTAGAAATTAGAGGATATATCGAGAAAGAGAACAAAACCTCATTATCACAACTGGACTACAACAACCCTCATCACATCCAATCGATCGATCGATCAACCCCCTCATTTCTCCCTCACTCACATAATCAAATGCCCCCCATTAGTACTAATAACACTCCCCGTAACATTCCCATCCCTCATACAATACAAATAACTCTCCGCCACATCCTCCGGCTGCCCAACCTTGCCCGTCGCCATCTTACTCTCAAACCCCTTCATCATCTCCCTCCTCTTATCCTCCGCCAACCCATTCCACAGCTCCGTCTCAACAGCACCGGGACTGATCAAATTGACTCTCAAAGGCTTCAAGTCCAGCGCCAACTGCCTCGTCAACCCATGCAGACCCGTCGCAAACGAACCGACGACACTCCAGTCCGGGATCGGATGCTCGGAGACCGCGCCGGTGGTAATGGTGTAGCTACTCCCCGGCCCAGGCCTCAGGTGCGCAGGCAGGAGTTTGCCCAAAAGCATCGGCGCGAAGAACCGCACCATACCAGCCTGCTTAATAAACCCGATATCCGCATTCGCGAGCTTCACAGCAGCAAGTGCATCACCAGCCGTGAACACAGCGTGGTCGAGGAGGTTTGAGGCGTCGGAAGTGGTTTTATTGAGGAGAGCCGCGAGGTTTGTTTCGAGGGTCGCTTCGTCGCCTAGGTTGCAGGCGTGGCCGGAGACGCGGGTTTTGGCGGATGGGTAGGCGGATTGCAGTTTGGAAACGGCGGTGGCGACGCGGTCTGGGTTGGAGGAGGAGATGGTTACTGTGGCGCCGAATTCGAGACAGGCTTCTGCGACGCAGTAGCCGATGCCTGGAGATTGTTTGTTAGAAACGGTGGTTCTTTTGGGTGATGAGGAGGTGGATTGGAGCGTACCTGATGAGCCGCCAATGACTAGGACATTTTTGCCCTGGAGCTTGTTGGTATACTTGACTTGGTCGGCCATGGTTCTGTGTTGTGGACTTTGAGATATCGTTTGCGAAGTGCTTGCTTGTGAGAGGCGAAAAGAATTGATCGATACGGAGGAAGAAGCAGCTTATCATCAAATACTTATATGACAAAGCGGATGGGGAGTTGTCGCACTGCGTTCTGCAGCGTAATCTACCTTAGTGTGTTGTTAGACCAATGCGGACTTAAAGTGGCGGCACGGCGTTAATTTAGAAGATTGCATCATCGGCAACGCAACTCATACAGTAATTCATATTTCGATGCCGATCATTTGAACTTCAGGGACTTCGGCATTTCAATGGGAGTAAGCTTTGCCTGTGAGATATGCAAGTAAGAGCGACTAACCGCAATTCGTATTCCTGTCACGTTGGCATACTCGCCGCTGATTGGAAGCAGTTCAAATTGGCCGGCGAGGAAGTGTTTACAAAGAATCGTCAGGCTGAGAAAATGAATTTCGATATGGCAAAAGTATCTCGTGAATGTATCGTTCTATCCCGGGAGCGGCGGATGTTGCTCAAGACAGCCAGTTCAAGCAGGCCACGGCTGGCGACAGAGCGATAGCGTAAGCGCGTACCCGGCAACTTCTTGACGTGTTTATGAACATGAAGCTTGGTCCGAGTCTGACAATGGCGTCTTACGGCCTATCGTTCGTTGCGATCCCTGATCGTTATACAGGCCTATCCGTAGCGAGGATCTGCTTGAGTGCAGGCGGCATCCGACTGCTCGATTCTGACACATCGCTCAAGCGAATTGCCATCGTGCATTAACTTGCTTACGCTTAACCTATCACGGAGTTAGCAAAAGAGTCCGAACAGCCTTTAGAGAAACACTACACAAACTTACCAAAGGAGTAACAACAAACGTCACAACCGCCAACGCCGCCACAGTAGCCAGCATCTGGAACTTGTTGAAATCCTTGCCCAGCATATCGAAGTTGAAACTGGGGCTGAGTCTCGTGCCGAAAATGTCGAGACCGTACGCAAATACCAAGCTCGTGCTCTCAAGCAGCGCAGGGCTGGTGATAACGTCCTTGATGCCGATGACCTCGCGTGCGTGGTTGAGGTGCCATTTGGGATCGAACTCGATAACTGGGTTGTACCTCATGAGGCCCTCCATTTGCTCGTCCTTGGTGGGGTCACGACCGATCGGGCGACGCGGGTCGATGACACCGCGAGGAATGCCGACGATTGAGTTGGAGTCAGCGAGCACAGCGAGGAGCTGGCGCGAGGTGATTCCCTGGCGGGTCTGGGTGACAGCCAGCTTGGAAATGGACTCAGGGATCTGGTATGACTGGGTGAGTGTGAAGGGCTCGGTGTTGCCAGCCAAGCTTGAAACATTGGCAGCACTGTCGAGAAGACCACGGTCGTTGGCCGAGAGAGACTCGAAGAGTTCGCCACTAACAAGCTGGTGACCCTTGGGCGAGGACGCAGAAGATTCGGCGGTGAAAGAGTACGCGAACCAGTTCTCGGAGAGAGTAGACGCGATAGGAGCGCTCAAGTCAACATCCTTGTGCGTGTTTGAGTAGATGACGGCACCGCTGACGGTATCCAGAACGTAGACAGAAGCAGACTTGATCGACTCATGCGCAGTGACGAGAAGCGCCATGTTGGGGTTCAAGTACTTGTACAGAACGTTTCTGTCACCGAGAACCTTGCCAATGGAAGCGACAGGGTCGTTGACGGGCCGCGAGACAATGCTTAGAATCTTCTCACCAGCTTGCGGAACGAAATGCCACAGCGTTCCTGCATCCTTCCTTCCAGCATCGATGGCCGAAAGCTGGTTGTTCTGCAGCTCATACTCTACGGAAACAAGCGGCACTGGGTTGTCGACGAGAAGTTCGTGAGATGACGAAGAGAGCTTCTCGCCCGTAGAAGCGTTGTAAAGCGGCGCAATAGCACCGTTGTCTTGGACCACGCGAATGATACCATTGGGCAGTGCTTCAAGACGTGCGTTCCAAGACGAACCGGCGGGAATGTCAACGACCTGCTTTGTCCAGATGATGTTGTGGGGGATGCCACCTGCCAAAGCCACTAGTCGACCGCTGCCAGTAGCGCAAGTCACGGTCTTCTTGAATCCAAACGCGTCACTATGATCGTCGCTAGTACCGAGGAAACCACGCATGAAGCTCTGCGGTAGGTTACGGATGGTTTCCGGAAGAGCCTTCAGGTCGTTGATGTGGCGTGTAACACGATGAACATAGGCGTGAACAGGCGTGCTGTGGGCCTCTTCTTCCAATTCTTGTACCAATGCCTCGGTCTCGGAAGGAATGGTGAACGCCGCAGAAATGGTATCAGCCAGAACTTCAAGACGTTGCCAGGTAGCGCTGCCATCTCTAAGCATGACCCATTCTCCGGTAGACAAGTACACGGCTGAACGGACGGCTGAAACGGTGTCACCTTTGATAGACACCTCAGAGACCACATGTGCTGGTAGAGTCTCTTCCTTGCTACCAGCAGTTCCGAAACCATCGATCACCCACTTGCCCAAGACACCGTGAGATGCCGAAGAGACTGTGGACACCTGACCGTTGGTGACTCTGGTGAAGTAAACGTTTGCATCGTTGCTGCTGGTCGAGAATGCACTACGGCCTGAGATCTTTGGCAGGCTGTATGCCTTTTCGATCTGGTTCTTGTTCAAGTTGACGTGGTAAACCTCAGCCCAGTCTGACACGGAAGTCTCGTAGTGCACCAGGAAGTGAGCCAGAGAGTTCGTGTGGTAAGGCGCCTGAAGAGTGACGCGCTGGACAGCGTGCTCATTGTGCTTCTCAATGTCAAAAGAAGACACGGCCTTAGTACCAATGATGTTGACCTTCAACGTTGTGTAAGCCGCATCTGCCCAAGCAATGATCGGCGAGGCAGAGTTGGCGCCGACAGACACAATCGTGTCCGGAGAAGCAAGCTCGCTGTCTGAAGCAAGAGTGTATTCATCGGTCTTCTTGCCCGTCACTGGGTCCAAAGTAATCACCTTGATCTTGATGTATCCCAGCATAGTCTTATGGAGCAGGATCGCGAACACCTCGGTCGACGATGCCGAAACCTGGTAAGGCTGGTCGCCGCTCTCGAGCTTGTGCGACCACTTTACGGATCCAGTAGCACCATCCAGTCTCTGTACTTCCGCCAGCTCGCCGCCAGTAAGGATCAAGGCATCCTTTGCGCCAGGTGTCTCTTTGCCGTCGCTGAGCTCCAAAATTTCAACGTCCTGCAATAGTCCAGGCGCATTGTGACTCCAAGCCAGTCTTCCATCGCCAGCACTCCATGAAGCGACCTGGCTCCCAATACCACTGACCACCAAGCTCTGGTCCTCGCCAGCGCGCAGGAAGCTCGCATCCGAGCTCACATTTGCCTCGAGCAATTGCCTCCAAACCAGCGATCCATCTCTTGGGTTGACAGCGCCGAGGACTCCTTGCTCCGAGAGGGTGTAGATTAGAGATGCGCGGGACGCAGGGTTGGGACGATGGAAGAAGGTCGTTGACTCTTGGGGTTTGCCGACAAGTGCATGGTGGTAATCGAGGTTCCAGGCTTCGTCGGCGAAGACCGCGGATGCGGGTTTGAGCAACAGGCAAGCTGCTGCGATTAACGGCAACATCATTGTGCTGTGTTGCGGCTCTGATGCTGGTGGCCTGGCCAGCTAGCCTGATAACTTAACGTAACCTTGACTTAGCGATGCCCTGCGCTTGCTTGCTTAACGAGGGGCTAGGCCTTGGCGGGCGAAACATGGGGAAGCTGCCCGCATGTTTTAATCAATGTTCAATCAATTAGTGGTGTTCAACAATGTGACACTTGACATGCATATTGCATCCATCAGCAGCCCAATTGTAAAGCAGTAGGGTGGTCGGATTATGGCCTTCAAACGTCAAGGCACGATCTGCTGGTAAACATCCTGGCTGACATGGCTGTGAGATTAGGCTACTTGCACATGCATGTGCATATGGTTCACACGACGGTCAATTCTGCTCCTAACGGCATAGCATAGTCGCACATCGTCTGAGACCAGAGGCCACAGATCTGCCGGACGGTCTTAAACATTGCAGACGAGACGGGTAAACAGGCTTCCAATCTGCCTGCTGTACAACTTGCTACAGCACTCACCCGGTCAGCGTCAATGGCGCCAGAAGTCCCAGACGAAGTACATGTACCCATGTATACATCCAGTTCTGTCCATCACCTTATGTGTACAGTAATTTTGGAGTGTTTCCTAACCTTCGACAAGCGCCATCTACAGCAACCATGGGCACTTTAAATCAACATTTCAAATACCAACACGAAACCAAAGGAGCAAGCTCCGCAAACTCAAGACAGCGATTCGAATTGCAAATCGCGCCATCGAACCATGGAATGATTCTGGAAGACGGCACAAACAGTCCTTCGCGTTTCAGCCCAGTGTTGGGACTAAA
>Ga0265797_10002180_pt1 | contig 33320 bp, 35 predicted proteins | sample P2T30metagenome_FD_192433 | JGI IMG/M metagenome (GOLD analysis project Ga0265797, IMG submission 192433) | Plant litter microbial communities from East Loma Ridge, Irvine, California - P2 T30 | ecosystem: Environmental > Terrestrial > Plant litter > Unclassified | place: USA: California... | reverse complement strand
GCCCGCCAGGGTGGTGATCGCGAGCAGCAGGGCGCTGACGCCCAGCATCGCTCGTGTGGTGGATTTCTTCATTGAAACGTCCTCCAACAGTGGACCGCCCCCATCGGCGGTGCCCTGAGTGTGACAGCGAGCGTTCTTGGCTGCAAGAGTTGAACGCAAGGACCGCGCGCCGTGACGAAAACGTTATCCGGAGGGCGCGGGGCGGCCAGGCCAGCGGCGGGGCGGCCACGTCGGCGGGCGCGTGGGGCCCGGCAGGGAGCGTCTCCGCTCAGCGTGCGCGCGTCACGTCCACGGCTTCGATCGCCAGCGCCAGCGCGCCGGTCACCGAGGCCTTCTCGCCGAGCTGCCCCTGCACCACGTCCGGCGTGCCGTCCACGTCGACGATCAACGACGACTCGAGGGCGTGCCGCATCGGGCCGAGCAGGAGTTCCCCGGCACGTGCGAACTCGCCCGTGACCACGACCCGCTCCGGGTCGAGGACGTTGCAGAGCCCCACCGCCGCCGAACCGATCGCCCGCCCGGCGTCGGCCACGGCGCGCATGCAGACCTGGTCGCCGCCCATCGCGCGCAGGATCAGGTCCGCCAGCTTGAGGGTGCCGACCTCGTCGCGGACGCCCTCGAGCACGGCGGGTGCGCCGGCGATCGCCTCGAGGCATCCGCGGTTGCCGCACCGGCACAGGGGTCCGTTCGGCAGGACGGGGGTGTGCCCGAACTCGCCGGCGATGCCGTGGTGCCCACGGAACAGGTGCCCGCCCAGCACGAGTCCGGCACCGATGCCGTTGCCGACGTCGAGGGTCACCACGGTGTCGCGGCCGCGTGCAGCCCCGCTCCGGTGTTCGGCGAGGGCGGCGAGGTTGGCCGAGTTGTCGACCTGCACGGGCTTGTCCATCCGCCGGGCCAGTGACTGGCCGAGCGCGATGCCGTCCCAACCCCGCAGGATCCCGCCGCGCGCCGTCATCCCGGTGCGGGCGTCGATCGGGGCGGCCACGGCGAGGCCGACGGCGAGCACCTCGTCCATCGACGACTCGATGGACTCCACCATGTCCAGCACGAGCAGCGCGGTCTTGTCGAGCTCGGCGTCGGCGCGGTGGTCGCGGGCCAGGGGCATGTGCCGCTCGGCGAGGACGGCGCCGTTCAGGTCCGACAGCGCCAGCCGCAGGTGCCGCGGCGAGACGTGCACCCCGGCGACCAGCCCGAGGCCGTGCGGCAGGGTCACGCGGAGCGCCCGACGGCCGCTCGAGGTGCTCGGCGTCGCGTGCAGGGCACCGGTCGCGACGAGTTCCTTGACGATGTTCGAGACGGTCGCGGGGGAGAGTCCGGTCACCCCGGCGAGCTCGACCTGCGTCAGCCCGCCGTGCCGCTTCACCGCGCTGACGACCCGGCCCCGGTTGGCTTCACGCAGTGAAGCTTGGTTCCCCGGACTGCGGCGCGGCTCTGACACGGGGACAGCGTAACGGGCGGGTCCGGAACGCTCGCCGTGACGGCCTGGAGGCACGGTGCCAGCTGGCACCGTGCCTCCAGGCCGTGGGTGGTCGCGTCCACCGCCCGCATCCGTCGTCAGGCGCGTCGCGCCGCCCGGTCGAGGCGCGGGGTCGGGATGCCCAGGGTGGCGGCGGTCCGTCGGACGTCCTCGAGGACCGCCAGGGGTTCCGCGGCGGTCGGGTCGTCGTGCGCGGCGAGGCTCGCGCGCGCGATCGGGACGCGCGCCGTGGCCGCGGCGACGAGCGTTGCCGTCGTCCCCGGCAGTCGGACGGGCAGGGTCGTGGAGCGGTGTCGGGAGAGGTCGACGCCCCGTGCCTCCAGGACCGGCAGGAGTTCCCGACCGATCAGGAACGCCTCGCGGAGCGCCTGCCGATCCCCGACCATCGTTGCCAGGCCACCGCTCTGCAGGGCCTGTGCGAACATGCCGGCGTCGAGCACGAAGTGCAGCCACAGCCATCCGCGGATGTCGTCCTCGTCCTGCACGGTGAACCCTGCCCGCTGGAACACCGACCGCACCAGCTCCCGCCGGTCCGGAGCCGTGCCGGTCGTCCCGAGCCGGACCGAACGGAGGACGGCACCGTGCAGGACCCCGTCGGCGTCGAACCCGCCGCCGGCGCCCGGGAACCCGAACAGCACCCGGTCCGCGGCGAGCGGTGCGACCGCGGCGAGGGGTTCGTCCCACACGTTGCCGAGGACCAGCACCGTGGCGTCGCCGATGTGGGGCGCCAGGGTGGCCACGGCCTCCTGCAGCCGGTGGTGGCCGACGCTGAGGACGACGAGGTCGTACGCGTCGTTCGTGTCGACCGACTCGACCAGTCTCGTCGGCGACGTCGATCGGGTCCGCCGCCCCAGGGGTCCGCGGCGGCCGTCGATGACGTCGGTCTGCACGCTGTCGCCGTACTCGGCAGCGCGCCCGGGCCGCACCAGGTGGTCGACCTGGTGCCCGGAGTGCTGGAAGGCCTGGCCGTAGATCGTCGCGATGACGCCCCGTCCGAGCATGAGGATCCGCATCAGGCACCTGTCCGCTAGTCTGGAGACGATCTCCACTTGGAAGATATGGAGATTGTTTCCACTTGTCAAGGAGGCTCCATGTCGGTCGAGGAACCCCTGCCTGCCGAGAAGCCGATGCGCGCCGACGCCCGTCGGAACCGCGACGCGATCGTGGCCGCTGCCCGGACGGCGTTCGAGCGTGACGAGCAGCTCCGGTTCGACGACTTCGCCGGACGCGCGGGAGTCGGCGTCGGCACCCTCTACCGACACTTCCCGACACGCGAAGCGCTGGCGGCTGCGGTCTACCGGGGTGAGGTCGACGTCCTCTGCCGCCGTGCTCGTGACTCGACGCGACCAGCGGCCGAGAGCCTCGACGACTTCCTGCACGGGTTCGTGGAGTACGTGGTCGACCACGCGGGGCTCGCGCGCACCCTCGCCGCCGTCGTCGACGCCACCACGCAGGCCGAGGGCGGGGGAGACCTGGAGCGGACGCTCGCCGAGCTGATGGCGCGCGCTGCTGCCGACGGCACCATCCGGTCCGACGTCGCCCCCGGGATGGTGCTCATGCTGCTGCACGGCATCGGGGCCGGGATCGATCGCCCCGGGTGGGCGACGGAAGCCCGTGCTGCCGCCGACCTGATCTCCCGAGGGCTCCGCGCCGGCTGATCCGTCAGCGCAGTCGCGCCGCGGGAGCGGTGCGGGCACGGAGCAGGCGGGCACGGAGCAGCACGGCCGCGCTCGCAGTTGCGGCGAGCACGACGAGTGACCACGCCACCGCGCCCACCGCGCCGGCGGGGTGGACCACCGACTGGCCGACCGCGGCCTGCACGGTGAGGAGCACGGTGCCCGCCGCCCACGCGACCGCGACGACGACCACGATCCGCACCTGCGTGGTCGGGTCCGCCAGCCACGGCAGGCGCCGACCCGCGGCGGCGACCAGGAGCGCCACCAGCGGGAGCACCTGCAGGGCGTGCATGCCGACGAAGTGGGCGACCCGGTAGTCGCCGCCGATGGTGCTCCACCCGAGCAGCGGCACCCCGGGGCCGCCATCCGCGATCCCCACCGTGTGGGCGCCGACGATCCCGTCCGGGGCGGTGAGCTGGGTGGGGGTCGGGCCGGTCATCAGGAACGCGACCCCGATGCCGCCGAGCGCGATGACGGCACCGGCGCGGACGGCAACCGTCAGTGCCGGGGTGGGCAGGCGCAGGAAGAACAGCGCGATCGAGGTGACGAAGGTGCAGAGGTAGAGCGTCGTGATCGCCACCGCCATCACCGCCCACACCACCACGTGCACGCTGTTCGACACGTTGAAGTGACTCGTCGTGCCGGTCGCGGCGGCCCACACGATGAGCACCTGTTCCACCACCAGGGCCACGGCGACCACGGTGCCGAGTCGGCGAGCCAGCGTCCGCCACTTCGGCAGGTGGGCGATGAGCCACGCCCACGTGACGGCGTAGAGCAGGATCGACAGCGAGAACTTCAGGGGCTTCATCCACGCCGGTGCTCCGAGGATGGTCCGGGGATCCACGACGAGTCCGACGAGGCAGACCGCGGTGGACACGACCATCAGGCCGGCCACGGCCATGAGTGCCGGGTGCCACGCGACCGCTCGGCGGACGGCGGCGATCACCGGGTCACGCTCCGGGCGCGCAGCAGGGCGGCGGCCACGACGTCGGCGGTGGGGGTCGGGTGCACGCCGAAGGTCTGCTCGAACGCCGACGAGTCGAAGACGTAGGGGGCGGTGTACTGGTACCGCAGCTCGAGCGTCTCGCGGGCGGACGTGTTGAACAGCGCACCGAAGCGCAGCGTGGCCGACGACATCACGGCCGTGCGAGCGGCGGGTACCCCGGCGAGCTCGACGTACTGCCGCCCGGTCAGCGCCGGGGCGGTCGGCAGGTGCCAGGTCCGGCCCGTCGCGCGGTCGTCGGTGCCGAGGATCACGAGCGCGTCGCCGATGTCGGGCGTGGCGGTGAGGGAGTGCGGCTGGTCGGCGTCGAGCAGCCAGGTCGGGCGCTTGCCGGCGGCGATCCGATCGACGACGAACCCGTTGAACACGCTCGTCGTCGCCCCGGGGCCGGTGAAGTCGGCGCTCCGCCCGATGGTGACGGCCAGTCCGCGGTCGGCCGCGGTCCGCAGCTGCTCGAGGGCGGCCGCGCGCACCGCACCCTTCCGGCCGGAGGGGTTGATCGGGGTCGCCTCGGTCATCGGCCCGGACACGCGGCCGTAGGCGTAGACGTTGTCGAGGTACACCAGGTGGGTGCCCTCGGCCAGGGCTGCCTCGACGGTGTTGTCGACGATCCGCGGCCACTGGTCCGTCCAGACCCTCGACGAGTACGGCAAGCCGGCGACGAGGTACGCGACGTCGGCGCCGTGCAGTGCGCGGCGGACCGCGGTGGGGTCGAGCAGGTCGGCGATGACGTGGTCGGTGCGGGCGTCGGCGCTCTCGCTCTCGTTGTTGCCTGCCGTTGCTGGTGTCGACGGGCGCCGGCCGACGGACACGGCGGTGACGTCGTGCTCGCGGAGGGCTCGGAGCGTCTCGCGCCCGATGACACCGTTGCCACCCAGGACGACGTGCAGCGGAGTGGTCATGCGCCGGCCTCGTCCGTCTCGGCGACGGGGAACAGGTCCTGGGTGGCGTCCTGCTGCGCCAGGCGCCGGAGTCCTGCGAAGAGCGGATCACCGAGGACGGTCCCGATCACCATCAGCTCCGCCATCGCGGTCCGGCCGTCGCGGTGCTGCAGTGCTGCGACGTCGGCCCGTGCCGCGCTCGCCGCGGCCGACACGTAGGCGTCGAGGTAGTCGTCCGGAGCGTCGAACCCGATGGTGCGTAGCCCGTCGAGCGCCCGGGCCGCGGTCTCGAGTCCCGGGTTGTCCGACGTCGCGCACCAGCCGGCGGCCGACACCCGTTCCTCGATCCGGGTACGGGCCTCCGGGGTCGCCTCGGACTCGGGGGAGCGCGGGGTGGTCATCGCGTACTGGGCGACGGCGAAGACCTCGGCCAGCGGTGCGGTCTCGGCATCGAGCACGGCCAGGACCTGCTTCGTCACGGCGACCGAGAGCCCGCCGGTCTCCAGGAGTGCCCGGACGAGCCGGACCCGTTCGACGTGCCGGTCGTCGTAGGCGGTCTGGTTCGGCGCCGACTTCTCGCCGGGAGGCAGCAGGCCTTCGCGTTGGTAGTACTTGACGGCGGTGACCGGCGTGGAGGCCGCTCGGGCAAGTTCAGATATTCGCACTATCGGAGAGTAGCGGTATCTACTTGTGTCCACAAGGCTCTCGCCTCCGAGTGGGCAGGTGAGGGTGTGTCAACCTGCCAGTCCGCCTGTGCCTCCGCGCAGATCGGCACGCGGGGCATTGTCATGTCATACTCAGCGAAGCAGCACGACCGGCCGTCGGCGGGTCCCTGCTCGCAGGGCTTCGTCTCCTGCACTTGCCGCTCCCAGCAGGTCGAGCACCACGTTCTCCGGTCGATGCGCCGCGCCCTTCCCCGGGGCCTGGCTGCCAGCAGCTCATCGAGCTGTCCGCCCGCACGTGGTCGACGCAGATCCGACGTTCGACGTCGCAGAGAGCACACCATGAAGAAGATCATCACCGCCTCGATCATCGGCGCAGCGGGCGTCGCCCTCCTGCTCGGAGGCGCCGGCACGTTCGCGCTCTGGAACTCCAGCGCCGAGACCGCCGGGGGCACCATCGTCGCCGGCGCGCTCTCGATCAAGCCGACCACGCAGGCGGCGAGCTGGACCGTCAACGGCGGGTCGCCGCTCTCGACGCTGGACGGCTACCCGATCGTGCCGGGCGACGTCGTCACCTACTCGCAGGACATGGTCGTCACCGCGAACGGCAAGGGTCTGAAGGCCACCCTGGCCGTGGACCCGGCCTCGGTCGAGGCCACCTCGACGTCGGCCCCGGCGGACGTCGCACTGGCGAAGTACCTGTCGGCGAACGCGGTGCTCACCGCGTCCGGTGACGGGGTCTCCGGTGCCGCTGCGCCGTACACGGTGACCGGGCAGACCGGCTCGCAGCAGGACGTCCGCGTCGGCGTGACCATCGCCTTCCCGAAGAGCACCACCCCCGGTGTCGAGGACGGCACGCAGAACGGGTCGGTCGACCTCGACGCCATCGCCGTGACCCTGACCCAGGCGTGAGCCGCCGGCGCCGAGGGGGGCGCGATGACCGGCTGGCCGACGGCGACGTTGCTCGCCGTCGCCGCGGTGGGGATCGTGGCGGTCGTCGCCATGTCCACCGACGGTGGCACGTTCGCCCTCCTCAGCGCCCGGTCCTCGACCGAGCCCGCGACGATCACCGCCGGGTCCGCGGACCTGTCGCTGAGCAGTCTCGCGCTGCCGTCCGCACCGCTCTACCCCGGTGCCACCGAGTTCGGCGTGGTCATCGCGACGAACACCGGCGACGTCCCCCTCGACCTCGGTGTCGCGATGGCGCGAGCCGGCACGACGACGTCGGCCTCCGGTGTCCGCAGTGACCTCCGGGTGACCGTCGGTGCTGCGACGTCGGCGGCCGTGTGCCGGGCCGGCAGCGTGCGCCCCACGTGGTCCGGCACGCTCGACTCGACCTCGCCGCGGTCCGCGGGCATCGCACTGCCCCCGGGTGCCGCCGTCGTCCTCTGCCTCGCCGTCGCGATGCCGGCCGATGCAGCCGCCTCGCAGCAGGGCCTCTCCACCGACTTCACCACGACCATCAGCGGGACGCAGGCAGGATCATGACCGACCGCACTCCACGTCGACGCGTGCTCCTGCTCGGAGCGACGGTCGCCGCGGTCGTCGCGCTCGAACTCGTGAGCGGCGGGACGGCGTGGGCGACGTGGACCGCCCCGGCACAGTCCGTCCGGGCCGCCGCGACGACCGGCTCCGTCTCGGTCGGCATCCGCGGCGTCGAGGACCTCGCCACGACGTACTCCTCGGCCGCGCTGTCCCACACGGCGCTCGTCACGGTGTCGAACTCGGGGTCCGTCCCCGCCTCCACCTCGCTCTCGCTCGCGGCGACCGCCGGGTCAGCGGTGTCGAGCGCCGTCCGGGTCGACGTCTGGCAGTCCACGAACGCCAACCCCTGCTCCGGTGCTCCGTCGAGTGCGGCGATCACCGGTTCGGGCACGACGATCGCCCCCGTGGTCGCCACCCTCGCCGCCGGCGCGAGCCGTTCGACCTGTGTGCGGACGTCGGTCAGCCAGGGCCAGCGCTTCGACCTCTCCGGAGGCTCGACCACCCTGGACGCGACCGTCACCGCCCGTCAGGGGGCCTGGGTCGGCACCGCGCACGCCCGCGCCGCCCAGAACGTCGCCGACACCGTCACCCCGTCGGTGCCGTCGAAGACCGCCGAGACCGACAGCAGCATCACCGTCACCTGGGCAGCGCCCGCGGACGCCAGCGGCATCGGTTCCTACGCCGTGTACCGGGACGGCGTCCTGGTCAGCGTGACGTCGGCGTCCGTCCGGTCCTTCACCGACACCGGTCTGCAGGTCTCGAAGTACTACGCGTACACGGTGCGATCGGTCGCCAGCGGGACGGGCGGCCACGCGTCGCCGTCGTCTCCCGGCATCCAGCACGCCACCGGCTGGTACACGTCGACGAGCCGGTACGTCCTGCGAAACGACGCCACCGGCACGTGCGTCGCGAGTGGTGGGTCGGCGTCCGGCTCGCCGATCACCACGACGTCCTGCACGACCAGCGCGACGCAGACCTGGCGCTTCACGCCCGAGGACGACTGGCTCCGGATCACGTCGCCCTCGAACCCGTCGCTGTACTGGGACGCCCCGAGCGACCGGTCCGCCCTGCTCCGTCCCGACAACGACATCAGCGCCCAGAAGTGGACGGCCGAAGCGGTCGGCGCGGGCAGTGGGCTCTTCCGGTTCCGCAACCGGAACGACCTCTGCCTGACGGCGTCGAACGGGTCCGCCACCACCAACCCGATGACGGTCGCCGACTGCAGCACGTCCGGACTCCAGCTGTTCTCCCTCCGGGCCACGTCGTGACGACCGCAGCGCCGCAGGCGAAGCCGCAGCCGCAGCCGCAGACGCAGCCGCAGGGTGCCCGCTGGTCGAGCGCCCTCCGGCTGCTGGGGCAGACGGCCGCGGTCCTGCTCCTGATCGTCGTGGTCGGGCTCGCCGCGCTGGCGATCCTGGTGCCGCGGATCACCGGTTCGGTGCCGCTCACCGTGCTGACGAGCTCGATGGAGCCGGGGATGCCACCGGGCACCCTGGCGGTCGTCCGCCCGGTGGACCCCTCGGACATCGGTGTCGGCGACATCGTCACCTACCAGATCCGGGTCGACCGGCCCGGCGTGATCTCGCACCGGGTGGTCGCCGTCGCGATCGGGGCCGACGGCCGCCGCCTGTTCACGTTCAAGGGCGACAACAACTCCGCCGTCGATCCCGAACGGGTCGTCGCCGCGCAGGTCATGGGCCGGGTCTGGTACTCGATCCCCGGCCTGGGATTCGTGAACACCGCCGTCGCGGGCGACGCGCGCGCCTGGCTCGTGCCGACCCTGGGCGGCGTGATGATCGGCTACGCCCTGCTGTCGGTGATCCGCTCGGTCGCCGTCACCGGAGCCCGCGGAACGTCGCACGGACGTCGTCGACGAGCAGCTCCGGCTGTTCGAGCATCGCGAAGTGCCCGCCGCGCGCCACCTCGTTGAAGAACACCAGGTCGGTGTACCGGCGCGCTGCCCAGCGGCGCGACCGGCGGACGTACTCGCCCGGCATGATGCTCAGGCCGACGGGCAGGGTCAGTGGCTCCTCGACGGTGCCCGGGGTGGCCCAGCCGGTCCGGGTCGCCTCCCAGTAGATGCGCGCCGAGGACGCGGCGGTGTTCGGCAGCCAGTACAGCATGACGTCGTCGATGATCTCGTCGAGCGGGAAGAGCCGCTCGGCATCGCCGTGTTCGTCGTGCGAGCCGCCGACGTCCTGGAACATCGCGTAGATCCACGACGCCAGCCCGACGGGGGAGTCCGCCAACGAGTACCCGATGGTCTGTGGGCGGGTCGACATCTGCTGCGAGTAGGCCGACAGCTCCCGCCAGTAGTGGCCGCTCTCCTGCAGCATGACCTGCTCGTCGGGAGAGGCGTTCCGCGCCTCGTCGTCCGTCGGCATGAACAGCGCCATGTTGAGGTGGATCCCGGCGAGCCCGATGTCCCCGGCGGCCTGCAGGGCTGCGAGCTCCGCGGTGACGGTGGCACCGAGGTCACCGCCCTGGGCGAACCAGTCCGCGTACCCGAGCCGGGACATCAGCACCGACCAGGCACTCGCGGTCCGGGCGGTGTTCCACCCGGTCGTCGTCGGCTTCCCGGAGAAGCCGAACCCGGGCAGGCTCGGGATCACGACGTGGAACGCGTCCGCCGCGTCGCCGCCGTGCGCCACCGGGTCGGTGAGCGGCCCGATCGCGTGGCGGAACTCCAGGACGGAACCGGGCCAGCCGTGGGTGAGCAGGAGCGGCCGGGCACCGGGGACGGCGGACCGGACGTGCAGGAAGTGGACCTCGAGCCCATCGATCCGGGTCGTGTGCTGGCCCCAGCCGTTCAGCAGCGCCTCGGTCCGGCGCCAGTCGTACTCCGTCGTCCAGTGTTCGACGAGGGCGCGGACCTTCTCGAGTCGGGGCCCCTGCGAGGTGTCCTCGACGGTCTCGGCATCGGGCCAGCGGGTGGCCAGCAGGCGACTGCGCAGGTCGTCGAGCTCCACCTGGGGGACGTCGAGGGTGAACGGGGTGATGGCTGCAGTGTCCGACATGGGGTCCTAGAGTGCTCGGCGTCGTGACGGCTGTCCGTCTTGATCGCAGATGATCTTTGCACAAGACGATCTTGTTCCGGTACGGTCTCCGGTATGGACAGTCCGACGCCGACCGACGCGCTCCCCGAGATCGACTGGGGTGCCGAGGGCATCGAATCCGAACTCGGGTGGGCGCTGCCGCTGGCGCTCCAGGGCTTCACGCGGCTGGGCAGCGAGGCGGTCGCCGACGTGCCGGGTGGTCCCCGTGGCTACCAGGTGCTCGTCGCGACCACGACCGAGGAGCCGTCGTCGCAACTCGGGCTCGCGCAGCGCCTCGGGATCGACAAGACCCAGATGACCTACATCGTCGACGCGCTCGAGGCGGGCGGGTTCGTCGAACGCCGCCCTGCCCCGACGGACCGGCGGGTGCGGCAGGTCCACCCCACCGACGCCGGGCGTGCCCTGCTCGCCCGGACGCGGTCCGCCCTGCGCGGCGCCGAGGGCGTGCTCATGCGGCACCTCGACGACGACGAACAGACGACACTGCGCCGGCTGCTGGCCCGCGTCGCGCTCACCGCCGGGCTCGGCACCGCCGGACCGGACCAGGCGGACCCCACGTTCCAACACCCCCTCGCCGTCCCGGAGCGATCCCGACGGCGCACCGCGACGACCACGTCGACCACCACTGCAGTGAGGCCCCGCCCATGACCACCACCATCCTCGTCGCCGGCGCCACCGGCGACCTCGGGCACCGCATCGTCCGCGAGCTCACCCAGCACGACGTGCGGGTCCGGGTCCTCACCCGGCCCGGCAGCAGGACCGCCGGAGAGCGCTTCGGCGATGACCCCCGTGTCGACGTCGTCGCCGCCGAGTACGGCGACCACGACGCCCTGACCCGGGCCGTGAGCGGGGCCGACGTCGTGGTCTCCGCGGTGAGCGGGACCCGCCCGGTGATCGTCGATGCCCAGCGCGCGCTGCTCGCGGCGACCGTGGCGGCGGGCGTCCGGCGGTTCATCCCGTCCGACTACTCGGCTGACTACCGGCGGATCACACCCGGCACCAACCGCAACTTCGAGCTGCGGCGCGAGTTCGCCGCCGACCTCGATGCGGCCCCGGTGCAGGCGACCTCGATCCTGACCGGCATGTTCACCGACCTGCTGACCGGCGAGGCCCCGATGATCCTGTCCGGCCGTCGGCTCGTGCTGTTCTGGTCGTCGGCGGACCAGGTGCTCGACTTCACCACGAAGGACGACGTCGCGAGGGTCACGGCCCTCGCTGCCCTGGACGACGATGCTCCGCGGGTGATCGAGATGGCGGGCGACCAGGTCACCGCACGCGACGTCGCACGCACCATGAGCGAGCTGACGGGGGAGCGCTTCCGGCTGCAGTGGGCCGGCACCACCGGCACCCTGTCCGCGATGAGCGCCGTCGGCAGGCGCCTGTCGAAGGACCCGGACGAGACGTTCCCGGCATGGCAGGGGATGCAGTACTTCGTGAGCATGTTCAGCGGGCAGGCGCAGCTGCACCACGTCGACAACGACCGCTACGGCGTGCAGTCGTTGACGAGTGTCCGTGAGGTGCTCCGCGCGCACCTCAGCGGACAGGGCCACCCGGCGACGGACTGACGGGCGCGGTGTGCGGCCGTCGGCGACGGAGCAGGAACACGAGCCCGACGACGACGACCGGCACCAGCGCGAGTGCGGCGAGCCAGACGAGGACGTCCCACTCCGGTGAGAGCGGCACGCCGAGCGTGCTCGACGAGGTCCGCCAGACCTGGTCGCCGGGCCCCTCGTGCTCGTCCATCCCCGTGACCGGGAACAGCAGCGCCGTCACGATCGCCCAGCCCACCAGCACCACGACGGCGACCATCGTCCACGGCCGAGGAGTGGGAGACGCGGACATCTGTGTCACCGGACCGTGGCACGCGAGCGCTCGGCCCGGGCGCCCCACCAAGTCGCCGCCACGGCGGCGGCCCCCAGGGCGAGCCCGACGACGCCGGCGAGCAAGCACACGGGCATGAGGATGCCGAGGCCGATGTTCGCACCGCCGCCCTCGGGGCCGTAGGACGCGTCGTACAGCAGGGCGCCGACGCCGAGGAACCCCACGGCGAGCATCGCGGTACTGATCCAGTGGAGCGTCCGGATTGCGGTCATGGTCATCGTTCCCCTCGGTCGTGCGGTCGACGAATCCTCGCACGCCCGTTCCGCCGCACGTTCCCGGCGCGGCATCAGTCGATGGGCACCCGGCCAGGCCGGGACGCCCGGACGATCTGCCGCACGCAGACCGCGAGCACGACGGTGCCGGTGCCACCCCGCGATCCACGTGCCGGCGACCCCGATCATCGGCGCGGTCGTGCACGAGGTCGTACCCGCTCCGGGGACGGGGCCCGGACCGGTGTCTCGATCCGGCAACGACCCGGCCATGCCGACCGGCGGACCGGAGGCCCGGCGCCAGCTGGCACCGGGCCTCCGGTCCGTCAGCCGGTCGCGGTGACCGCATCGCTCACGCCACGACGGCAGCAGGCGTCACCGGTGCGGCGCTCGCCGCGACGTGCCGTCGCCGTGCGGTGCCGGTCCGCACCCGGTGTGCCACCGACAGAGCCGCGGCTGCGGCGACGATCCACGCACCCAACGTGAGGAGCGCTCCCGTCGCGCCGGCCCCGTCGAAGTAGCTGAACCCGGTGACGGCGCCGAACGCGGCACCCGGCGGGAGGGCCTGTCCGACGGCGGCGAGCACAGGCGGCAACAGGTGCGTGCTGATCGTTGCGCCGCTCGTCGCGTTGCCGAGGGTGGTGAAGAGGAGCGTCGAGACGATCACGCCCATCGGTCCGACGATCGAGGTGATCGCCATCGTGGACAGCGAGACGGCGACGGCGAGGAGCGAGAGCACGACGATCACAGCGCCGCTCGATGCGGGGACGGCGCCGTCGATCGGTCCGGCGATGACGGCGACCACCGCGGCCGCGGCGATGCTCCCCACCACCGTGACGACGATCCGGGTGCGGAGGCGCGCGAGGGCGCCGAGGGAGTTCATGACCTGCGCCAGGATGAATGCCGCCAGGGTCGTGCCGAAGACCAGGTAGAACCCCGCGATGCCCTGGGCGTCGTTCGTCGCGAGCGGGACGAGGTCCTGTATGCGGGTGACCGAGGCGCCGGCGCCGGCCGCGACCCCGGAGAGCATCGTGGTCGCGGCGGTCGTCGCGCTCCGTCCCTCGGCGCCCGCGGTGTACAGGGTCCAGCCGTCGGAGCCGTCGTCGGGGACGAGGGCTGCGACGGCGTCGCGGGACCGGACGAGGTCGCGTGCGTCGGACGGGGACCCGGCGGTGCGGACGTCGGCGCGGTCGCCGAGCGCGCCCGCTGCCGCATCGGCCACCTGCGAGCCGACGACGGCGACGGGCAGGTGGTGCGGGGAAGGGGCCTTCTGCAGTCCGATGTACAGGCCGGCAAACGCTCCGGCGACGGTCATCGCGACGAGGACCTGGGTGATGAGGACGGGCAGGACCCGGCGCACCGGGGGGAAGCCGACGGGCTTCGAGGAGTTGTTAGTAATCGATTCATTACTCATGGAATCGGATGATACCCTCGCGGTATGGAGACAGCAAGGGGTCTGGTCCCGAAGGGTACGGAGCGCATGGCCGGCAGCCAGCGGCGCGAGGCCACCCTGACCGCGGCGGCGGCCGTGTTCGCCCGGCAGGGCTACCACGGCGCGACCACGGAGCGCATCGCGCAGGCCGCGGGGATCAGTCAGCCGTACGTCGTCCGCATGTTCGGCTCGAAGGAGAACCTGTTCCTCGCCGTCGTCGACGGGTGCCTCGAAGCCGTGCTCGACGCGTTCCGGGCGGCGCTCGACGACGGGCAGCCGGGCACCGTCGCGTCGCGGCTCGGCTCTGCCTACCGTGCGCTCGCGACCGAGGACGGCGTGCACCTCATCGTCATGCAGTCGTACATGCTCGGTGCCGACCCCGTCATCGGACCGGTCGCCCGAGACGGCTTCACCCGGATCCTGCACTTCATGGTCGAGGAGGCCGGGCTGTCGGAGTCCGCGGCGGAGTCGTTCCTTGCCAAGGGGATGCTGATCAACACGCTGCTCGGCATGCGGCTGGGGGACCAGGACGACCCGCTCGCGCAGCGGTTCACGCAGACGGTGTTCGGCCCGGACCCCGCAGGACCCGGGCCGACCGACCGCTGACGAGCGCCGTCGTCAGGCGATGCGCTCGACCCGGTCGACGAGCTCGCTGACGGCGTCCGTCGCACTCGGGCGCTGCGCGGTCTCCTCGCCGAGTCGCCGTGCCGCGGTGAAGTGGCTGCGTTCCGCGAGCATCCGGTGCACCGCCGGACCGACCGCCGACGGCTCGTCGACCACGACCGCGACACCGGCCTCGGCGGCACGGGTCGCGTTGATGAACTGGTCCGCGCCCTGCGGGAGCAGCACCATCGGCACCCCCACGCTGGCCGCGGCGAGCACCGTGCCGGCACCGGCCGCGGCGACGACCAGGTCCACGCCCTCGAGCAGCTCGCGCATCGGGCGGAACGGCAGGAAGTGCACGTGCTCGGTGTCGTCGAGTCGTTCGCCGATGACGCCGACGGTCGCCACCACGTCGACCTCGTCGGGGTGGAACCCGTCGAGGATCGCCGTCAGCAGCGTCGCGTCGCCGAAGACCGTGCCGAGGGTGACGAGCACCCGCGGTCGCCACTCGCTCGCCGGGAACGGTGCGAGCGGCTGTTCGGAGGCGACGTCGGGCCGGCTGTGCGGCTCGGAGCGGAACGGGATCGTGACGGGCGGCTGCGTCCACCCGGGTGCCTGCAGCGACACCGGCGTCGGGTCGAGCAGGGCCACCGGCGGTGTCGGCACGACCCCGCGCTGCTCGTAGCGGGGGAGCACGAGTTCGGCCATCGGGCGGCGGAACTCCTCGGGGACCTCGGGGCCGAAGGCGACGATCGCGTACGGCACGCCGAGCTCCGCGGCGACGAGCGGTCCGACCAAGTCGACGGCGTCCGCGACGACCACGTCGGGTTCCCACCCGCGCGTTGCGCGCAGGGCGTCGTCGACGGTCAGGTCGACGCGTGTGCCGGCGAAGAACTCGGCGACGGCCGCCGGTTCGGGGCGGTTCGCGGGGTCGCTGCCGGGGATGCGCCGGGCCACCTCGGCGAACAGGTCGGGAGGCATGGGCCCGGCCGCCAGGACCGGCACCGTGGGCAGTTCGGTCGACATGGGCTCGCGCATCCCACCACTGGTGAGCAGGGCGACGTCGTGTCCGGCCGCCTGCGCGGCACGGGCGAGCGGGACGAGGGGCAGGAGGTGTCCGAGTGCGGGCACGCCGGAGAAGAGGATGCGCAAGGGGGGTCTTCCTGGTTCGGGGTCAGTCGGCGGCGAGGACGAGCGGGATGCTGCGTCGGCGTCCGGTGACGAGGGGGATCGTGCCGGCGGCCACCATGAGCACGAGGCTCACGAGGGCGGCCGGGAGCGCGGCCTGCAGGCCCAGGTGGGGCTGCGTGCCGGGGACGGTGACCGCGAGCGCGACGGCTTGTCCGCAGGCGGTGAGCACGAGGACCGCGGCGGCCACGAGGACTGCGGTGCCGACGAGGATGACGGATTCCCAGGCGGCACGGGCGAGCACGGTGGCGCGGGACCCGCCGGCGGCCTCGACCAGCGCGGCCTCCTGCTCGCGGGTGCGTCCGGCCATCAGGACGGTGGCGGCCGCGCCGAAGAGCGACACGAGCAGCGGCCCACCGAGCATGAGCAGGACGCTCTGCACGTCGAGTCCACCACCCGACGACCCCGTGGTCCGTTGCACGGCGTCACCCAGGGTGTCGAAGCCGGCGAAGAGGCTGCCGGGCAGGGCGATCGTGATGACGAGCGCGCTCACCGTGGCGCTGCTCCGGTCGACGGAGAACGCGGCGGCGTTGCGGGCGAGGAACCACGATGCCGATCGGTGCGCGGGCACCACCGACGTCCAGGCCCGGAGGGCGGCCGGGAACACCACGGGGCCGATCGCGGTGCAGGCGGCCGTCAGGAGCGGCCCGATGAGCAGCACCTGCCCACCGGTCCGGACGCCGGCGTCGACGATCGAGCTGGTCAGCAGCGCGGCGAGCAGCAGCGCCACGGCACCCGCGGCCCACCGGGTCCACGTGGTCCGTGTGCGGACGGACTCGGGCTCCCGCAGGACCTCGATCGGGCGGACGAGGCCGGCTCGGCGCGACGGTCGGAGGCTGCTCAGGACGACCACGATCGTCACGGCGAGCACGACCGCGACGGCGCTGGTCGGACCGAACCGTTCGTCGAGGCCCCGGAGCCCGTCGGACTGCGACAACCCGAAGCGCAGGAACGCCGGCACGAACGGGGCCACGACGAGGCAGCCGATCGTGCTGCCGACCAGCGCCACGACCGCGAGCTGCAGCCGGACGACCACCGTCACCGTGCGGGATGGCACCCCCACCAGCTGCCAGAGCGCGTAACCGCGACGCTGCAGGTCGATCGTCAGGCGGGTGACGCTGCCGAGGACCGCGGTGACGGCGACGATCGTCAGCACGACGACGAGCGACGCGAGCGTGGCGAGGCCCCCGGCTCGGAGCAGGTCCGTCGGTCTGCCGGACCCGATGATCGCGAAGCCGGTCTCGAGCATCCCGGCGGCGATGGCGGCGGCCGCTGCGGTGGCCGCACTGACGACGAGGGCGCCGATCCAGATGCCGGCGTTCTGCCGGAGGTCGCTCAGGACGAGTCGGAGCACGTCAGGCCTCCTGCGCGGCGGCGGTCAGGGCCTCGAGGACCTGGGCGGCGTCCGGGTGCGCCAGCTCGCGGTGCACGGTGCCGTCGCGCAGGACGAGCACACGGTCGGCACGCGCAGCCGCTTCGAGGTCGTGCGTGACCATCACCACCGAGCGGGCACCGTCGGCCACCCGGCGCAGCAGGTCGAGGACCGCGTCACCGGCGGTGGTGTCGAGGGCGCCGGTCGGCTCGTCGGCGAACACGACGTGCGGTTCGGACGCCAGGACGCGTGCGATCGCGACCCGCTGCTGCTGCCCGCCGGACAGCGCGCCCGGTCGGTGGTCCCCGCGGTCGGCGAGTCCGACCGAGGCGAGCGCGGCGTCGACCTGGGCCGCGGAGACCGGCCGGTGGGCGAGACTGGCGGGCAGCGCGATGTTCTGCCGCGCGGTCAGCGACGGGATGAGGTTGAACGACTGGAACACGAAGCCGACCGTCGAACGACGGAGCGCCTGCAGTTGCTTCGGCCGGAGGGTCTCGAGGCGTTGCCCGGCGATCGACACCGATCCGCTGTCGTAGGGCTCGAGGGCGGACAGGCAGTACAGCAGCGTCGACTTGCCGGAGCCGCTGGGGCCGACGACGGCGACGAACTCGCCCGGCAGCACGGACAGTGAGACGCCCCGGAGCACCGGGACCCTCGACTGTTCCGGCCCGGGGAACGACTTCGTCAGGTCGTGTGCCTGCAGGAGGGGAGCGGTCATGGTGTCAGTCCATCTCGTTCTCGGCGGCCGGTCACTGGTGCGGGCAAGAGGGTCGTGGTGGAGCCAGCTCCACCACGGCAGGGTCAGACGTCCGTCGCGGGGGCGGCCGACCGCAGGATGCCGAGGACCCGCGCGTACCGACGCTCCTGGTAGACCCCGTGCACACCGGCGAGCAGGACGGCCGTGACCACCCCGGCGGCCAGCGACCCGGACGGCACCCACGTGCTCGCGGTCAGCAGGGCCGCCCCGGCGCCGGCGACGATGCAGTTCACGACCGCGATCGCGCTCGACAGCGTGAAGAACACTCCACGCCAGGACAGCCGGAGCCCGATGTCGAGCAGCTCGTTCGGCGCGATCCGGTCCTCGGGCACCGGGAAGTACCGCGGGGCGCCCGGCAGGATCGTGCCGTACCAGCGGCGGATCCGCTGCATCGCGGCGAGGGCGACCACGTCCTCCAACGAGGTCTGGACGAGTCGCTCGTAGGTGAAGACGCCGAGCAGCACGACGACCGGGATCACCACGGCGAGGTAGCCCGTGGCGAAGTCGGTGTCGGCCAGGAACCCGAACGCCACCAGGGCGCTCGACAGCGTCGTCAGGTAGATCGCGGCCCGGGTCGACGACTCCGAGACGGTGATGCCGCGCGCGGTCTGGAGCACGAAGTGCTCGGTGACGAGCGCCGTGAAGAACGCGCTCGGCGCGTCCGGCAGCCGCGCGGCCGCGTGGTCGGCGTCACCGCCGGTGTCGTCGGCCGTGCCGCTCGCCGTGTCGTCGGCGGGGCCTTCCGGCATGGGCGCCTCCCGGTGGTCGTCGTGGTCGCGACCCGGTGCCGGGTCGCCGCCACGAGGCTCGCAGCTGGTCCACCGACGGTGCATCCGTTGCGTGACGTAACCCGTGCCTCCAGGCCGTCGGCCGGTGCGTCAGTCCGTCGGACCGGACGCTGCCAGCGCGGCCGCCAGTTCGGTTCGACTCGTCACGCCGAGCTTCGGGAACACCTTGTACAGGTGTGTGCTGACGGTGCGGTGCGACAGGTAGATGCGGTCCGCGATCTCGCGGTTCGTCATGCCGGCGGCGGCGAGCCGCGCGATCTGCAGCTCCTGGGGCGTGAGCTGTTCGCGCGTCGGCGCCGTCGTGCTGCCGGCCCGCTCCGGGGCCTCGCCGGCTGCGCGGAGTTCCGCCGCGGCGCGAGCGGCGAAGCCCGCGGTGCCGGCGGCGTCGAACGCGTGGAGCGCCTCGCGCAGGTGCAGCCGTGCCTCGACCACACGGCGCTCGCGGCGGAGCCACTCGCCGAACAGCAGCTGGGTCCTCGCCAGTTCGACGGCGGCGTCGGCGAGGCGGCCGACCTCGATCGCGCGGGCGTAGAGGGGCTCCGGGTCCGCGCCGTCCGTGTCCGTTCCCGCCGCGTCCGTGCCCTCGGCGAGCAGCGCCCGGCTCCGGACGACGAGTGCGGTCAGGTGCGCGGACCCGGTGGTGCGGGCGACCGCCTCGGCCTCGGCGAGGTTCTCGACGACCGACTCGGGTCGACCACCCCGGACTGCGGCCTCGGTGCGGTCGGCGATCGCCCACAGCGACCGGGTCGCGTGGACGGTCATGTGCGTGAACTCGATCTGGGCGTCCCGGTGGCGCCGCTGACCGAGGGCGACGAGTCCCGCTGCCCACCGCGCGTCGGCGCTGGCGAGGGCGAGCCGCCCGCCGTGCGCGAACTCCGAGCCCTCGCGCAGCGCGGCCAGCGCGGCCTCGTCGTCGCCGAGCAGGGCGTGGCCCCGGGCGAGCGTGGCGTAGGCCATCCCGGCGATGAGCGGGAGCTGCACGTCGCGGGCGATGCGGACGGCGTACTCGGCGTCGGCCAGGCCGTCCCGCACCCGCCCGCGCAGCATGAGCACGGTCGCCCGGCCCCGGAGCGCCTGGGTCTCGTCGGCGACGGCGCCGAGCTGGTGGGCGCGCTCGTACGCCAGCTCCCAGCACGTCAGCGCGGTCTCGAGGTCCTGCTGGGACTCGGCGGCGATCGCGAGGGACGCCATCGCGAGCGGCTGCTCGGTGAGCTGCGGCACCAGGTGTGCGAGTTCGGTGCGCAGGTGGTGGGCGGAGCCGAGCGGCGCGAGCACGGCGAGGGCCACCGGCTTCAGCGGGCTCGCCGACCGCACCGAGAGCAGTGCCGCCTCGATGTCCTGCCACTCCGACCGCGGCAGGTTGCGGCCGCGGGCGTTGAGGGCGGCCGCCCAGAGCACCCGAACGAGCCGGTCGGCGTGCTCCGGGCCGGCGAGCACGGGCCGGATCCGGCGGAGTTCGATGCGCGGTCGGCCGGCAGCACCCGTGGTCAGGCTCAGCACCGTCTGCGTGACGGCGGTCTCGGTGACCGTCTCGGGGTCGGCAGCGAGGGAGTCGACCTGCTCCAGGAGCTCGATCGCCTCGGCCGTCATGCCGGCGGCCCGAGCGGTCTCGGCGGCGCGGCCCAGCCGACGTGCCCGGCCGGTGACGCCCTGCGACATCGTGGCCGCACGCTCGTAGGCACGGACCGCCTCGGGGCGGGCACCCCGCTGTGCCGCGCGGTCGGCGGCGGCCTCGAGGTCGGCGGCGACGGACTCGTCCCGCTCGAACGTCGCCGAGGCCCGGTGCCAGGCGGCGCGCATGCCGTCTGCGACCACCGATGCGAGTGCTCGGTGCGCCGCGGACCGTGCGGCGGCCGAGGCGTTGCCGATCACCGCCGAGCGCAGGAGCGGGTGGCGGAACCGCAGGGAGACGAGGTCGGTGCGGAGGAGCCCGAGTTCCTCGAGCGGTTCGAGGTCGTCGACCCCGAGGTCCATCGTCCGGGCCGCCGCCATGACGTCCTGCAGGCCTGCGTCGTCGGCCGCCGCGGCGAGCAGCAGGAACGAGCGGCTGCCGGACGGGACGGCGGCGACCTGCTCGAGGAACGCCTGCTCGAGCCGCCGCGTGGTGGGGAGCCGGGACGCGATGGTGGCCGGGCCGCCCGTGGCCCAGGTGACGGGGAGTTCGTGCAGGGCGAGTGGGTTACCGCCGGCCTCGGCCAGTACCCGTCGGCGGACCGAGGCGGACAGGGTGCCGGCGTGTGCGTCGAGCAGGGCCTCGGCGGCGTCGTCGGGGAGCGGCCCGAGCTCGAACCGCGTGAAGCTGCACGGGGGGACGGCGTTCGGGGCGTGTCCGGTCCGGGCCGCCGCGATGACGACGACCGGGGCGTTCGAGAGCCTGCGCCCCACGAAGTCGAGCACCTCGGTGGTGGACCGGTCGAGCCACTGCAGGTCCTCGGCGCGGACGAACACCGGCCGGTGCGACGCGGCCTCCTCGAGCAGCCCGAGCGTCGCGGTGCTCACCAGGAGACGGTCCGGACTCGGGCCGTCCTCGACCGCGAGGGCCGTGAGCAGTGCGGTCCGCTGCCGGGGTGGCAGGGCCGACGCGAAGGGCAGCAGCGGGTGGAGCAGCTCGTGCAGGCCGTCGAAGCCCACGCTGTTCGCGCCCTGGATGCCGGTGCAGGTCAGCACGCGGAAGCCCGCTCGACGCGCGTGCCGTTCGACGGCGGCGAGCAGGGTCGTCTTGCCGATGCCCGCCTCGCCCTCGACGAGGACCGCGGCGCCGCGCTCGGCTGTTCCGTCCGCCGCCGCCGCGGCATCGTCGAGCATGCGCGTGAGGGCTGCGAGTTCGTCTGCGCGGCCGAACAGCGCACGGTCGTGGACCGGCGGTGACACAGCTCGTTCGGCGTCCACACGCTGCCCTTCGCTCATTTAGGTGATCTTTCACCTAAATTACGACGTACTGGCACGCGAGGGCAAGCGCAGCTAGGGGTGGTCGGCCGGTCGGGGCAGGGTGCCGTGCTCGAGCACCGACTCGTACACGCGCTCGAGCACGTCGGCGAAGCCCGTCAGCTCGTCCTCGCGCAGGTCGCTGAAGAACATGTCCTTGACGAGTTCGGTGTGGCTCGGTGTTGCTTCGCGGAGCGTCCGCCAGCCCGCCTCGGTCAGAGCGACGGCCGTGGTGCGCCGGTCGTGTTCGGCCCGACGGAGCTCGAGGAACCCGCGTTCGGCCATGCGTTTGGCATGGTGGGAGGCACGGCTGCGCTCCCACCCGATGCGGGTCGCCAGGGCCGACATCGCCATCTCGCCGCCCGGCTCGCTCGTGAGCGCGACGAGGACGTCGTAGTCGGCGAGCGAGATGTCGCTGTCCGCACGCAGTTGCCGGTTCATCTCGTACCGCAGGCGCAGCTGGAGCTTCATGTACGCGTACCAGGTGCGCACCTGCTCGGCGCTCATGTAGGCGTACGGCGACTCCGGGGGCACCTCGTGCTGCATCGACATCGCCCGTGTCCTCCTGCCGCGCCCGCCGTCCAGACGCCCGACCATCATCGCAGGGTGTGTGACGCTGCGCCGGGTCGGGCGTCTGCGGGTGGGTTCAGCTGGTCAGCAGCGTGTAGACCTTCGCGATCACGTCGCCCTCGACGAAGCAGATGTCCATCCCGGACACGACGGGCGGTTGCCCCTCCGGTCCGAAGTGCCAGGCGAGGTACCCCATCCCGTGGTTCTCGTAGACCGGGCCGGCCGGCGAGAACACGAACCCGGGGGCCTCGTCGAGCAGGCGCTGCGCCTTGGTGTGCAGGGCGTCGTGGCCGGTGACGACCTCGTCGGGGTCCAGGAACTCGACCTCCGGGGCGTACGTCCGTTCGATGGCGGCGCGGCGGAGGTCCGGGTCGCGTTCCCCGAACACCTCGAACAGGTTGGCGTGCATGAGCGATTCGAGCGGTTGCGACATCGTGTCTCCGTCGGTGGTCGGTGGTCGGTGGTCGGTGGTCGGTCGGTGTCGGGGTCCGGTGGTGGCGATCTTCGTCAAGTGTGCGACGGGGACCGGTCGGTCCAGTCGAAGACGAGGTCCCGGTGCGCGATCCCCCACGCGCCCTCGGCCCGGACGAACCAGTCGAGGTAGCGGATGGACATCGTCAGCAGCACCCGCTCGTCCCCGTCGTGCAGCACGTGGAACGCGACGCAGTACGTCTCGCCCTCGGCGGTGTCGGGCCCGGTGAACCGGATGGTGGACTGGCCGTTCAGGTACGTCGTCACCTCGTACTGCGCGATCAGCCCGGCGAACGTCTCGGCCAGGTGCTCCCGGCCGTGGATCGTGTCGACCGGATCGTGCGAGGAGGGGTCGCCGTCGTACAGCACGACGACCCCGTCCTCGGTGAACACGGACGCCTCGAGCACCGCGTCGCGACGGTCGGCCCCGCGGGCGTAGGTCGCCAGCAGGGTGCGGATCTCCTCGCGCGCGACGAGCGTCTCGAGCGTCTCCGGAGTGCCCGCGCGGACACGCTCCTGCTCAGGCAAGGGCTGCACGGAGCGACGCGGTGGCGAGCATCAGCGCGTGCTTCGCGGCCTCGGTGTCGTGCAGTGCGTTCACCATCACGAAGTCGTGGACGATGCCGCCGAACCGGGCGTTCGTCGCCTTGACGCCGGCTTCGCGCAGGCGTGCCGCGAAGGCCTCGCCCTCGTCGCGGAGCACGTCGGCCTCGCCGGTGATGACGAGGGTCTCGGGCAGGGTCGCGAGCACCTCGAGCGGTGCACGGAGCGGCGACACCGTGGGCAGGGCGCGCACGGCCTCGTCGGTCGTGTACTGGTCCCAGTACCACTGCATGCCGGCGCGGGTGAGGAAGTAGCCCTCGGCGAACTCCTCGTACGAGCCGGTGTCGAACGCGGCGTTCGTCACCGGGTAGAAGGCGACGAGCTTCACGAACTCGACGTCCCCGCGCTCGGCGGCGAGGAGTGCCAGGGCGATCGCCATGTTGCCGCCGACCGAGTCGCCCGAGATCGCGAAGCGCGAGGCGTCGAGCCCCTTGTCGCCGCCCTCCTTGACGACCCACTGGGCCGCGGCGTACGACTGCTCGAGTGCGACCGGGTGGCCGACCTCGGGGGAGCGGTCGTACTCCGGGAACACGACGGCGGCGTTCGACCCGATGGCGAGGTCGCGCACCAGGCGGTCGTGGGTGTGGGCATCGCCGAAGACCCAGCCGGCACCGTGCACGTACAGGATCACGGGCAGGTTCGCGGTGGTGCCGGCCGGCTTGACCAGGCGGATCTTCACGGTGCCGGTGGGACCGCCCTCGATCTCCAGCCACTCCTCGTCGACCTCGGGCTTGAAGATGGGGGAGTCCTGCACGGAGTCGACCGCCTTGCGCCCCTCGGCGGGCGGCAGGTCGTTCAGGAACGGCGGGTTCGACGTCGCGTCGACGAACTCCTGGGCGGCGGGCTCCAGGGCGATGTGCTTCGGGTTTCCGGTCATGGTGGGCTCCTCGTTGGTCGCTGGTGACGGATGGTGCGTGGCGTGCTCCACGCTGACAGGAGGCCCGTCCCGGCAGCATCCGTCAGGTGACGTATCCGGCACCCAGCGTCCAGAGCCGCTCCGCGTCGCCGTGGTCCAGCGCGTACCGCGCCACCCCGCGGTCGTGGCCGGTGCCGTCGTCGAGCACCGGTGACTCCTGGTTGTCCTCGAAGTACCGCCCGGTCACGCCGGCGACCAGCGGGGAGGCGACCAGCAGTGCCGACGTCGCCGCACCCTGCGCCGGCGTCTTGAAGAACGGCTGCTCGATCCGGTTGCCGTCGTCGTCGAGCGCGCCCATCGCCCGGAGCGTCGCGTCGTCGAGGTGGCGCTGCAGTCGGGTCGTGATCCAGCCGGGCATCAAGGCGTTCGCGGTGACGCCGTGCTCCGCCCAGCGGTCGGCGACGCCCACCGCGAGGAGCACGTCGGCCGTCTTCGACTGCGCGTAGGCGGCCCACCGGTCGTACGGACGCACCGCGAAGTGCGGGTCTTCGAAGTGGAACGGGGAGCGCAGGTGCGCGGTCGAGCTCACCGTCACCACCCGCGCGGACCCGGCCGCGAACAGGTGCTCCCGCAGGCCGAGCAGCAGGGCGAAGTGGCCGAGGTGGTTCGTCGCGAGCTGCATCTCCCAGCCCGATGCGGCGAGCTGCTTCTCGGGCAGGGCCATCACGCCGGCGTTGGCGACCACCCCGTCGACCGGGCCCTGCCACGCGTCGGTGAAGCGGCGCACGGAACCGAGGTCGCTGAGGTCGAGCGCTCGCGGCACGACCCGGCCACGGGCCTCCAGGTCGGCGAACGCCGCGTCGGCGCGGGCCGTGTCGCGCGCCCCGACGACGACCTCGGCTCCGGCGCCGGCGAGGGCGCGGACGGTCTCCGCGCCGATGCCGGAGGCGCCTCCGGTCACCAGGTACCGGCGGCCGTGCAGGTCCACGCCGGCGAGGACGTCGGCCGCGGTGGCGGATGCGGAGAAGGGGGTGCGGACGGGGTCAGACATCGTCGCGCTGTGTCCGTGCCGTGGCGAGCCGCTCGAGGATCCGGGCCAGCTGCTGCGGCATGTCCCCGGGTTTCCGGGCCGTGACGAACTGGCCATCCTCGACGACCGGCTCGTCGATCCAGGTGCCGCCGGCTGTACGGACCTCGTCGGCGACCTCGTGCCAGGACGTCAGGCTGCGTCCGTCGACCAGCCCGGCGGACGCCAGGACCTGGGGTCCGTGGCACACGGAGCCGATGAGTCGGCCCGTGGCGGCGAAGTCCCGGACGAACGCCAGGGCCTCGGGGACGGTCCGGACCTCGGCCGGGGCCAGGCCGCCGGGGATGAAGACCGCGTCGTAGTGCTCGGCGGTGGCGTCCGCGACGCGCTGCAGCCCGGTCCGCAGGGACAGGCCGACGTACCCGGTGAGGGTCCCGCCGTCGGGCGTCAGGACGTCGACGTCGTAGCCGGCCTCGACGAAGCGGTAGTAGGGGTAGAAGAACTCGACGTCCTCGACGCGGTCCGCGGTGACGATCGCGATCCGGCCGACCGGGGGTCGGTCCGCGCGGATCGCGGCGCGGTTGTCGGTGACGTGGGGGTCGGTGGTGGTGGGCACGGTGGTCACTCCTTCGGCGTCGAGGCCGTTGCCTCGGCATTGTTTGACAAGCATCAAACCATTGGGATCATCCCTGATAGGTTTGATGCATGTCAAACGAAGAGTCGACGGTCGGGCACGACCCCTTCCCCCTGCCCGCCGTCGAGGACCTCGAACTGGTGCGGGTGCTCCGGGCGGCCGGTGACCCCGCGCGACTGGTGATCATCGAGCGGCTGTCGGACGGCGACCACCACCCGTGCAACCTCACCGACTACCGGCTCGACATCCACAAGACGACGCTCTCGCACCACTTCAAGGTGCTGCGCGAGTCGGGGCTGACCCGGACGCGTGTGACGGGGCGCGAGCACGCCGTGCAGCTGCGCCGGGACGCGCTCGACGCGCGCTGGCCAGGGCTGCTCGACACGCTCGTCGCGGCTGCGGTGCGGGACGACCCCGAGGCGCAGGCGGCGCCCGAGGTGTCGCCCCCGGGCTAGCGGCGAGCCGCTGCCGCCAGTGCGGCGGTCATGCCGGCCCGGTCGTGCCGGACCCCGTACGCCGGCTGGTCGCGCTCGTAGCGCCAGCCCTCGCTGAGTGGCCCGACGTCGACCACGTCGAACCCGAACCGGTCGAGCAGCTCGGTGACGACGGCCTTCGCGTCCGCGTCGTCCCCGGCGACGGTCAGGGCTCGGCGCCCCGGCGTGCCCGCGGGGGACCCGTCCGTGGTGACGTCGGCGGCGCCGAGGTTGTTGAACGCCTTGACGACCCGGGCGTCCGGCAGCGACCGCTGGAGCAGCTCGGAGGTGGTCGGCACTGCGCCCTGCTCGAGCTCGTCCACGGGTCCGAAGAACTCCGGGTAGTAGTTGCCGGTGTCGACGACGACCTTGCCCGCGAACGCCTCGGCCGGCAGGTCCCGGTAGCCGTTGATCGGGATCGAGACGACGACCACGTCGCCGGCCCGGGCGGCGTCGGCGACGGTGGCTGCTCCGGCACCGGGGGAGAGTTCGTCGACCAGCGACTCGAGCGTCTCGGGCCCGCGGGAGTTCGCGAGGACGACGTCGAGCCCGACGGCGATCGCGCGGCGGGCGATCTGCGCGCCGACGTTGCCGGCGCCGATGATGCCGAGGGTCTCGATGGGGGTGGTGGTCATGTGTTTCCTGTTCCTCGATCTGGATGGGTTCCGAGCAACGGTCGCTCGTCGACGCCGACGGCGGCATCCGTCACTCGACGTATCCGCGCCGGGTCTCGGCACGGCCGGTGGTGCCGAGCCGCGCTGGCCCCTACCGTGGGCACGTGCCGAGCGCGACCCGCCCCGACCAGCCGCACTGGCGCATCGCGCCGTGGCGGTTCCTCCTCTCGTCGACCCCCTGGCGGTCGGTGCTGTTCGTCGCCCTGACCGCCGCACTCGGGCTCGTCCTCGCGGCGCCGGTGGTGGCCACCTGGTTCGTCGCCCCCTTCTGGGCCGTGCTGATCGCCCGCTTCGAGCGGTGGCACCCGGTCGTGATCCGCGAGCCGCGCATCGCCGACCCCCGTGCTGTCCGCCGGAACCGCCCGGGCGGGATCCGCGAAAGACTCCGCGACCAGGTGGTCTGGCGCGAACTCGGGCACCTGGTCGTGTTCGCCGCCTTCGCCGCCGCCGGGTTCGCGCTCCTGGTGCTGACGCTGGTCGCCCTCGTGCTCGCCGTACGCGCGTCGATCGGCGGCGCACCCCGGCCCGACGACGTCATCGGGAACGCGGTTGCCGGGCTGCACCTCGCCGCACCGGTCGTGCTGGCCGGGTCGATGGCGGTGCTCGTCGTCGCGCTCTACGGGTTCGCCGCCCTGGCGCTCGCCGAGGTGTCGATCGCCCGCACGCTGCTCTCCGGCCGGGCCGAGGTGCTCGAGCAGCGCGTCGAGGAGCTCACGTACTCCCGGCAGGCGTTGCTCGACGGGTTCGACGCCGAACGCCGGCGCATCGAACGCGACCTGCACGACGGCGCCCAGCAGCAGCTCACGGTGCTCGCGATGAACGTCGGCCTGCTCGTCGTCGAACTCGACGCGGCCGTCGCCGCGGCCGCGGAGCGGGACCGACCCGACCTCGACGCACTGCGCACCACGGCCGACCGGATCACCGACAACGTCGGCGACGCCGTCCGGGCGCTGCGGGACAGCGTGCGCGGCATCCATCCCCGGGTGCTCGTGGACCACGGGTTCCGTGCCGCGGTCGACGAGTTGGCCGCGCGCTCGCCCCTGCCCGTCCGAGTCGAAGTCCACCTGCCGGAGCGGCTGCCGGCGCGGACCGAGACGGCGGCGTACTTCGTCGTGAGCGAGGCGCTCACGAACGCCGTCCGGCACGGTGCCGCCCACGCCGTGTCGGTGACCGCCGGGGCAGCGGACGGATGGTTCCGGCTCGAGGTGGTGGACGACGGGACGGGCGGTGCGGTGCCCATGCCCGGCAGTGGGCTCGACGGTCTGCGTGAACGTGCGGCGGTGCTCGGCGGGACGCTCGTGGTCGACAGCCCGGCGGGCGGCCCGACGGCGCTCCGGTTCACGGTGCCGCTGCATGCCGAGGCGGTGCCGCCGCGCGATGCGGCCGTGCCCCTGCGTGATGCGGCCGTGCCCCTGCGCGAGCGTGACCGCACCGACTCGTGATCCAATGACGCTCGTGAAGATCTTCGTGGCCGAGGACTCCGTCCTCCTGCGTGCCGGTCTGGTCAGCCTGCTCGAACGCTTCGGGCGCGCCGTCGTCGGGACCGCCGAGGACGCCGTCGGCCTGGTGTCCGGCGTGACCGCCCTCGTCGCGGCGGGGGAGACCCCCGACCTCGTGCTCACCGACGTCCGGATGCCCCCGGACGGTACCGACGACGGGCTGCGTGCCGCGATCGCCCTGCGCCGGGAGCACGTCGGGCTGCCCGTGGTGGTGCTGTCCCAGTACGTGGCGGACGCCTCCGTGCAGGACCTGCTCGACGACGGCAACGGCGGTGTCGGCTACCTGCTGAAGGACCGCGTCGGCAAGGTGCCGGCGTTCCTCCGGTCGCTCGAGACCGTGGCGGACGGCGGCGTCGTGGTCGACCCCGAGGTGGTCCGGCACCTCACCGGGGGCCGCGCCGCACCCAGCCCGCTGTCCCGCCTGACCGAACGCGAACGGACCGTGCTGACGCACATGGCCGAGGGCGCCTCGAACGCCGACATCGCCGCGGCGCTCCACCTGTCGGACGCCGCCGTCGCCAAGCACGTCGGCAACGTGTTCACAAAGCTCGACCTGACACCGGACGACGCCAACCGTCGTGTCCGTGCGGTGCTCACCTACCTGCGCGAACAGCGCTCCGAACAGCGCTGAGGAGCCGGAGATGACGACCATCGGACTGCGCCGGATGGTGCCGCGCGACCCCGACCAGCGACACCGGGCGGCGAGCCCCCTGGAGCTCCTGTTCGACCTGGTGTTCGTCGTCGCGGTGGGCTTCGCCGCGACGAACCTGCACGAGATCGAGCTCGAGGGACACGTCAGCTCCGCCGTCCTGGCCTACGGGCTGGTGTTCTTCTCGATCTGGTGGGCCTGGATGAACTTCACGTGGTTCGCCACGTCGTTCGACACCGACGACTGGCTCTACCGTGTGATGACCTTCGTACAGATGGCCGGGGTGCTCGTCCTCGCCGCCGGGGTGCACGCGGCCATGGTCGAGAACGACTTCACGATCGGCATCATCGGCTACGTCGTCATGCGGCTGGCCCTGGTCGGGCAGTGGATCCGCGCCGCCGCGTCCTCCACCCGCTACCGGCGGACCGCCACCCTGCACGCCGTTGGCATCACGGTCGTGCAGGTGCTCTGGGTGGTCTCCCTGGCCCTGCCCGACGACGTCTGGTCCTACGCGGCACCGTTCCTCGTGCTCGCCGAGCTGTCCGTGCCGATCTGGGCGCAGACCTCGACGGGGACGGCCCCGTGGCACACCCGGCACCTGGCCGAGCGGTTCTCCCTGTTCACCCTCATCGTCCTGGGCGAGGGGCTGGTGGCCTCGGCCGGCGCGGTGATCGACGCCCTCTCGCACACCGAGCACCTCGGGGCCCTGCTGGCGCTCGCCGGGTGCGGGCTGGTGATCACCGTCGGCATGTGGTGGATCTACTTCTCCCGTGAGCAGCACGCACACATCCGCTCGCTGCCCACCGCGCTCGTGTTCGGCTACGGCCACTACTTCGTCTTCGCCGCCGTCGGTGCCCTGCCCGCCGGCATCGAGGTCGCGGTCAGCACCGACGCCGGACACGTCGCGCTGTCGTCCGCCTCGGTCGCCGCGACCGTCGCGGTGCCGGTCGCGGTGTTCGTGCTGTCGATCTGGGCGCTCGCGATCCGGCCGTCGCTGTCGGCGCGGGCCAACGCCGTCGTGGTGGTCCTGGTGCTCGTGGTCCTCGCGTCGATCGCCGTGCCGGCGGTGTCGCTGCCGGTCACGGCGCTCGCCGTGGTGGCGGTCGTCGTGACCCTCGAGGTCGCGTCCGCACGGACCGAGACCTGACGCACTGACGGACGGGAGGCACGGTGCCAGCTGGCACCGTGCCTCCCGTCCGTCAGGTGGCGCGTCGACGGCCCGTCAGCGCTCCGGCTGCTCCGTCGCGGGCCCGTCGTCCGCTGCCGGTCGCGCGTCGAGGCTCGGGTCGACCGCAGGGTCGGCCGAGACCGACTCGGGCCGCACCGGGAAGTCCTCGAGCGCGCCCGCGCCCACCGTCGGGGCCGCGGTTCCGCGGCCGCCGCGCACACGGTTCTTCACCGCGGCCCACGGACGGCCGAGGCCGGACCGTGCCGGACGCTCGGTCGGCGCCTCGACCTCGAGGCCGTAGTAGGCGCCGACGTGCTCGAGCAACACCTCGCGCTCGGCCTTGTCGTAGGCACGGCGCTCGCGGGTGAAGGCGATGATCGTCGACCAACAGGTGAGCAGCAGGACGATGCTGAACGGCAACGCGGTCGTGATCGCCGCCGTCTTCAGGGCGTTCAGTCCACCGCTGAGCAGCAGGGCGACGGCGAGCAGTGCAGCGACACCGGCGAAGAAGACCCGCAGCCAGTTCTTCGGCTCGATGTCACCGCCCGACGCGATCATCGCCATCACGAGCGAGCCGGAGTCCGACGAGGTCACGAAGAACACGCCGATGAGCAGGATCGCGCCGTAGGTCAGGACCATGCCGGCGGGCAGGTCGCCGAGGACCGCGAACAGCGAGCCCTCGATGTCGACCGAGCCGTCCGAGCCGATCAGGCCACCCGAACCGTCGGTCTGGCGGTGGATCGCGGTGCCACCGAGGACGGCGAACCACAGGAACGTGAGCGCGGTCGGCACCAGCAGGACACCGAACACGAACTGTCGGACCGTGCGGCCCTTGGAGATGCGAGCGATGAAGACACCGACGAACGGCGCCCACGACATCCACCAGCCCCAGTAGAAGGTGGTCCAGGCGCCCTGCCAGGCCTCGCCCTCGGCGCCCTGCTGCGCGGTGACGTTGAACGACAGACCGACGATGTTCTGCAGGTAGGAGCCGATCGACTGCACGAAGTCACGCAGCAGGAACTGCGTCGGGCCGACGATGAGCACGAACAGCAGCAGTGCGGCGGCGAGCAGCAGGTTGAAGTTCGACAGGATCTTCATGCCCTTGGTCACACCGGTGACGAGCGAGACGATCGTGACGGCGGTGATCACCGCGATGATGGCGATCTGGCTGACGATGCTGCTGTCGGCGATGCCGGCGCTCTCGAGTCCGGCGCCGATCTGGATCACCCCGAGGCCGAGCGAGGTCGCGACGCCGAACAGCGTGCCGACCAGGGCGATCACGTCGATCAGGTTGCCCCAGCCGCCGCGCACGCGGTTGCCGAGCAGCGGTTCGAGGGCCCAGCGGATCGACACCGGGCGACCCCGGCGGTGGATCGCGTACGCCAGGGCCAGGCCGAGGACGACGTAGATCGCCCACGCGTGCAGGCCCCAGTGCAGGAACGTCTGGGTCAGTGCCTGCTGCGCGAGCTCCTTCTCGTTGCCGGTGACGCCGGGGCGCGGGGAGGCGAAGTGGCTGAGCGGCTCGGACACGCCGTAGAAGACGAGGCCGATGCCCATGCCGGCGGCGAAGAGCAGTGCGAACCACGAACCGGTCGAGAACTCGGGCTCGTCCTGGTCCTTGCCGAGCTTGATGTCACCGAAACGGCTGAAGCCGACGAACAGCGAGAAGCCGACGAAGAACGCGGCGATCAGCACGTAGTACCAGCTGAAGTTCTTGACGATGCCGTCCTGCAGTCCGAGGAACATCGCCTCGGCGGTGGCGGGGGAGATCAGGGTGAACGCCACGAACCCCAGCACGATGACGGCGGCGGGCCAGAACACCCACCGCCGCAACTGCGGTGTCGTGGTCACGGGTCCGGGCAGGGGAGGAGTGGTGCTTGCCATGCAGTCCATGGTGCCTGCTCGCGATCCTGTGTGTTCGCCCAGGCGTGTCGTGGTTCAGAAATCGCGCGCGGACTCCGTGGGGTTCCGCCGGCCGACCCGACCCAGGTGCAGTCTCCGGGACAGCCGGATCACGGGACGGATGAGCAGCTGGACGCTCCCGATCAGGAACAGCCAGGTGCCGGCCGTCGTGGTGCTCTCGGAGAAGAAGAGGACGCTGCCGACGATGAACCAGAGCGCCACCATCACGTCGTTGATGATGCTGATCGTCTCGTAGACCCCGCGGATGCGGAGCTCCTCGTGCCCCACCCGGAGTGCGATGTCCCGCTCGTCCTCAGCCATCAGACGATCCTGCCAGCTCCGTGCCGTGTCCGTCCCGGTGGGCGCGGCGCGCGGCGGTGGACGCGCTGCGCGGCGGACGGGAGCCGCGGGGCGGGCTGGCGCCGTGCCTCCCGTCCGTGGGGCGCACTGACCACTGCCACATGCGATTACAACGTTGACGTACGCTTTACAGCGCTGTAAACAGGAGCCTGCGCGACGATGCGCAACGAGGGAGAGACCCGATGGTGGGAAGCAGGACCGCAACACTCCAGGCGGCGGTGAGCCGGCGGGGGTTCCTCGCGGGCGCGGCCGGTGGCATCGCACTCGGCACGATGGCGCTCGCCGGGTGCGCGACCCCGGGGCGTGCCGCCGGTGGTGCCACGACGCTCCGCTTCTACGAGCAGAAGCAGGAGGTCATCGCGTACTTCGACAAGCTGCTGCGGCGGTTCGAGGGGGAGCACACCGGCTTGTCGGTCGTGCACGACAGCACGTCGGCCATCGCCCCGCAGTTCGTCCGCGGCGAACCGGCGGACGTCGGGTGCTTCAACGACAACCTCGAGCTCGCCCGGTACATCTCGCGCGGCGTGCTCAGCGACCTCAGCGACCTGCCGTCGGCAGCGCGGGTCCGACCGGACATCGACACCCTGACGAACCAGTACGCGAAGTTCGAGGACCGCACGAGCGTGCTGCCGTACTCGCTCGCGGCGGCCGGGGTGATCTACAACAAGCGCATCTTCGCCGAGCACGACCTGCCGGTCCCGACGACGTGGGACGAGTTCGTCGAGGTCTGCCGGACACTGCAGAAGGCTGGCGTCACGCCGATCTACGCCACCGACCGGGACACCTGGACGCTCTGGCAGGGCCTGTTCGACTACTCGGTGGGCAGCCTCGTCGACACCGGCTCGTTCTTCCGGAAGATGAAGGCCCTCGGCGCCGACGTCGGCCCGGACTCCGAGGTGTCGTTCGAGAAGGACTTCGCGGTGCCGATGGAGCGCGCGAAGACCATCTCGTCGTTCTTCAACCGCGACCACGCCACCCGGGCCTACGCCGACGGCAACCTGGCGTTCGGCAAGGGCGAGGCCGCGATGTACCTGCA
>Ga0265797_10002179_pt1 | contig 33324 bp, 26 predicted proteins | sample P2T30metagenome_FD_192433 | JGI IMG/M metagenome (GOLD analysis project Ga0265797, IMG submission 192433) | Plant litter microbial communities from East Loma Ridge, Irvine, California - P2 T30 | ecosystem: Environmental > Terrestrial > Plant litter > Unclassified | place: USA: California... | reverse complement strand
ATGCGATACAAAATATGAACCCAGATGCGGTTATCCCACATGTTGTCCAGGCCCTGTTCCAGCGGCGTGTCCCCCATGATCTTGCGGCCGGGGTAGGACTGGTCCAGGTAACGGACGACAGCCGCAGTTTCGGAGATATAGCTACCGTCAGCGAGCTCGAGGGTTGGCGTCTCACCCCAGGAATTCATTTTCAAATGACGCCAGCCACGCTGTTCACCAACTGGCGTCATGTCGTAAATGGTCTCCTGGAACTGATCAGCGATCCCCTTTTCATGCATGAACAGGCGCAGGCGCTGCGGGTTAGGGAAGGCCGACGGCGAGGTGAAAACGTTCAGTTTGCTAGTCATTTTAAATATCCTTTTAGTATGTCGAGGTGTAGGCCAAACCGTGTACTGCCTTGCGTAGCGTGGCTTTAGCGCCTTGTTGCTGAAGCAGTAGACGTACTTTAATGCGCTGCTCGTAATTGATAAACCATGTGATAATCAATTCATTTATTACAAACGGTAATGAATATGGCGGCGGGCGACCCACGGCAACTTGGCAGCATCGAGCAGTTTTGTAGAGCAGCAGAGACCGGCAGCTTTACCAATGCCGCTGAGATTCTCGGTTTGACGCCGGCTGCGGTCAGTCGATCGATCAGCCGGCTCGAGCAGCGTCTTGGCGTACGTCTGTTTTTAAGGACTACTCGCGCCGTCAAGCTGACAACCGAAGGAGAGCTTTATTGGAAGGAATGTCAGCTGGCGCTTGAGCAAATCGCAGAGGCTGAGCGTGCGATCACAGGTGCGCAAACCGTCCCCAGCGGACCGCTACGTATCAGCGTTAGTGCTGCTTACGGAACTTTTCGGTTGCTACCTTTAATGCCTGAGTTCACGAAGCGTTACCCGCAGATCGACATCGAGATTAGTATTTCGGACAAAATAATCGACTTTGTCGAAGAAGGCTTTGACCTGGCAATCAGGCTTGGTATTCCCCAAGATTCACGTCTTGTAGCGTTCAAGCTTGAGGATGCGATGCTGGGGGTATTCGGTACGCCAAGCTATCTGGCAAAAAAGGGTGGACCACGCAGTATTGATGATCTTGGTGAGCAAGATTGCATCCAGTACATATCGCCGAATACAGGACGCCCGTTGCAGTGGCTGTTCACCGATGAACACGGTAGCTTGATCGAGAAACCGATCACGAGCCGTATGCGTGTACTGAACGATGCGCTGGGGGCTGTCGCCTGGGTTAACGCGGGAGGAGGCCTTTATCAAACCTACCGCTTTGCAGTCGGCGATGCTTTGAAGCGTGGTGAACTTGTAGAGGTCCTTCAAGAGTATGGCGGCCGCTCCCGCCCGTTTTCGATCCTCTATCCGCAGAATCGCCACCTGTCGGCGCGAGTGCGCGCTTTTGTAGAGTTCTTGCGCTCAGCAGTGAAATCCTAGCTTGTAGAGCGCGTTTGAGATCGCAGCTGTAGATTTTTAGCAGTCAACGCGACTTGACCAGGAAATTCTGCTGTAGCCAACGGACGTCGGGCAGCCAACGCCGCTACACTGATCATTTCCATTCACGGCAAACCTGCCGGCGCCATTGCAGGCAGCTAATTCTTACGGAAACCGATCATGCACCGCATCCGCTCGCGCAACTGCCGCACCTCCCACACGCACCGTATGCTCCCCATCCTGCTGGCCTGCCTCTCGGCGCTGACGCTGCTACCATCCGCCAATATCGATGCCGCGGCGCAGCCAGCGGCCGCCGATACGCGCTATGAACGCGTCGTACCCAGCCGGGACGGCATCGGCAAGCGCTACATGGGCCGCGAGATCGCCGGCGTGATGGGATGGGAGGGCGCGCAATGGCTCGAGCGCGAAAGCCGCGCACGCGAGGAGCGTCCGGAATTGCTTCTGCGGGAACTGGCGCTGGCCCCCGGCATGACGGTGGCCGACATTGGCGCCGGCACCGGCTACTACACCTGGCAGCTGGCGCAACAGGTCGGGCCCGGCGGACGCGTGTATGCAGTCGACGTGCAGCCGGAAATGATCAGCATGCTCGACAGCCAGAAGGCAAAGCGCGGCGTGCGCAACGTGGTCTCGGTATTAGGCAGCGAAACCACCGTGAAACTGCCGCCGGCCAGCGTCGACCTGGCAATCATGGTCGATGTCTATCACGAGCTCGCCTATCCCTCGGAGGTCCTCGACAGCATCATCCTCGCCCTGAAACCGGGCGGGCGCGTCGCCTTCGTCGAATATCGGGCCGAGGATCCGGCCGTCGGGATCAAGCCCTTGCACAAGATGAGCGAGCTGCAGGTGCGGCGTGAAGCCACGGCGCATGGCCTGAAGTGGGAACGCAGCATCGAATCGCTGCCGATCCAGCATGCGATCGTGTTTCGGAAGCCCTGAGCGCAGATTTTCTTGCCGTTGCTATCGATGAGTAGCTGCCCGAGGGCTGATGTGGCATGGCACCTTCCGGCGCTGAGCAGACGCGGCTGGCAGGATGCGATTGCATGGCTGAAGGCCACTGCTCGCTCGTGAGCAAGGCATCAGGTATCGCCGAGGCTAGTCAGTGCATCTGTCATGACCGTCGCACACTGCTCAAACATGGAGGGGTATGCATCAGTTCTCGATTCAAAACATGTATCGGATCCGAGTCATTTCCGGTCCGGCGATTGCGGTTACGGCCTATCGGGGAAAACACAGAACTTGGAAGAAATTGGGTGTTAACGCAATGTGTCTTTCAATGAAGGACCGCTTACCACCCAGAGCGCATATATCAGGTCGACAGTCTGGACGACATGATGGTGATCACCACTGCGATCGCCGGTTGCACTACGAGTAACAGGAATTACCGCTAGCGGGTTTTAAGTGTTCGTAACACGCATCTATTGAGAAAACTACTTTTCGAGACTTGTTGCAATGATGAAAATTCTACGGATAAAATGAGGGGGTTACCAAAAAGCGCTTCAGTTTTATCGAAACTTCAAATGGACACCTAGCCGGGAGGTTTATGCAAACCGTCGTTGACAGAAAGTATCCTGTGCTCTACCGCTACATGGAACGAAAGTGGGCAGAAGATTTTGTAAAGGGAAATATTCGAGTCAACACGTTATACGGATATCAGATTGTCGAGCACGCCGAGATTGGCGATGGCTGGGAAGGTTTTCGGGTATTTGATCTTGATCCGAAACGTTCTACTAAGGATCAAATTGACGTTCTTATCAAAAACTACCCTCACCTCGCTGGATTGCGCGACCATCCTGAATTTATGAAAGACTCAGCTCCTGGGTACCCAATCCAAATAAGTGAAGTCGTACCTGACTGTTATATGCTTTGTTTCACGAGTCAATTCAGCGCCAAAGTTATGCAAGACTTCGGTGTGGACACGTGCATTGAAATCCATCAACCAGAAGAGCTATTCCGAAGCCTTAGCAAGGCACTAGAGAAATATGCACTGTTTGGCGCACTGAGCACATGCCAATACGAGGACCGCGGCGGTTCTATCGAGGTTCAAGCAAAACATCGGCCGCAGGTATTGAAGCCGGGAAGCCTCAAGCATCAGAAGGAGGTTCGATTTGTCTGGGATCCCCTTCCAGGAGCGAAGCGAGACATCAATGCTCATAACGCCTTTAGGCCCTTCAATTACTTTGACCCAGATAGCCGCTTGCCAGTAGTGCCGCTAGAACCAATTTTCATTAATCAATCGGAAGTTTCAAAGTTCTGCCACATATTAACTGATGAGGAAGTTTCTAAATTAAGCGCAGGCGGTTAACGCTAGCCCAGCTTACGCGGCTCGGCACATCTTCACGCTCGCTTGGGAACTGTGCGATTGATACAGCCATTCCAGCTAGTTCACCATGTCCGCAATCCGCACAAGCAGAGGCTAGTCACTTTAGATGAGCTCGCGACCAGTGCCGTTGCAGTGCGCGCGTGCATGCATGGTTATTCGTCAACTTCGAGCCGCCGCAGACGTCGCATTCGCCGGCCTGCCAGTGAGCCAGAGTCTCGCGGGCTATCTTCTTGCAGATGCCGCCGAGCACGTCGATGTCCCACGCATGAACGAATTCCATTCTGACCGCCCGCCCCTAGCCGAAATCAAACCGGTTGTAGAGTCTGCTTACGACCCAATACAAACCTTGCATATCTAACCAGTGGGCCTATCAAAAACTTTAGGCAGCCGCTCTGGAGTATTTTGATATTCCAGTGTTAACCAGGCCGTTCACAGTCCAAGCAAAAAAGCAATTATTGTTTTTCAATTCACCCAGCCGGGGCGCGTGTCAAAATGCACCACAGCTTTATGGCAGGATGACGTCGATCTCAACCAGCGCGCTGCCTTTCGCCGCATAGCCAAGCTTGGCCGCAGCCACGTACGATAGATCGATGATCCTGTCAGAGTGGAACGGGCCGCGGTCGTTCACGCGAACGACCAGCGTTCGACCGTTCTCGAGGTTGGTAACCCTGACATAAGAGGGGATGGGAAGGAGCGGATGCGCCGCCGTGATCTTCATCACGTCGTAGAGTTCACCGCTTGCCGTCGGCAATCCGTTGTAACGGGTTCCGTACCAGCTTGCCACGCCCCGTGCATGGTAGGACGTTAACTTAGTCATCGGCCGGTAGCTGTTTCCCAGAGCGACATACGGCTTGAGCGTACCGGAGACAAACCGCTCTGCCCTGGGTACTGGCTCCTTGACTGCATCGATCTGCGCCTGCGTTACGCCTTTTGGTGGGCCATCGTTGCGATAATAGCCCCCACCAGCTTTCGTTGGCTGCACTTTTGCTGTCGAGCAGGCTGCAAGAGACAGCGCCAACGCAGCTGCCAGCCCCAATCTTGAATAGGCAGGTAAAATTCTTCTCATCGTTGCTTTCCACACGTAGACGCCCGGCGCCAGCGAACACCTCGCTATACGCTATCTCAGGGGAGCCAACCCACAACCCACGCCTAGCGCCCCAGTTGCCGAATCTGGCGCTCGACGAACGCCTGCAATTCCGCCGACAACACCCCACTCCCCTGCGCCTTGCGGAAAGCCTCCAGCGCCTCCGCATTGCGCTTCTCTGCCTGCAGCGAAATCCCCATCCCCATCCACCAGACGCCGTTCGCCGGTGCACTGCGCAGCGCCGCCTGGTACTCGGCAGCAGCTTCACGATGCCGCTGCTGACGCTGCAGTGCCCCAGCCAGGAAGGCGTGGTAATCCGGATTCGCACCGGCATACGGCAAAGTGCGGGTCAGGGTCTCGATCCCGCTGCCGCCACGCTCGATCTGCAGGCGCGCCAGCAGCATGGCCAGCGCCGGCTGGCGCGGGTCCTGGGTCAGGCCGAGCTGCAGCTGGCGGATCGCGTCATCGGGCCGCTTGGCTTCGATGAACAGGCCGACCAGGGTCTGGCGCGCGGCTTCGTGGCCGGGGTCGATACGCAGCGCGGACTCCAGCGCGGCGATGGCCTCGGCCATGCGGCCGTCCTGCAGGCTGGCCAGCGCGCGCCGGTATTCGCCTTCTGCGCGCTGCGCCACGGTCTGGTCGCGGCCCGGCACCGGGGCGGCGGCCGGCCTGGGTTTGGAAGCGGGTTTACGCGCCTGGCGCGCTTCCAGTTGCTGGAACAGCGCACGGCGGACCGCGAGCGCTTCCTCGCTGCCCGGTTCCACCGGTGCAACCGACTTGAACGCCGGCTGGTTTGATGCGGCATCGGCCAGCGAAGCCTTGCGTGCGGGTGCCGTAACTTCACGGCGCGGCTTGTCGGCCTTGACCCGCGAGGCCGGTTCGGCGGCCGCCACCGGCTCTGGCGCCGGCGCCTTCGCGGCCACGACCGGTGTCGGTGCGCGCGCCGTGTCCGAAGCCGATGCAGCGACCGAAGCAGTTTCGGTGGCCACAGCAGGTGCGCCAACCGGGCCAGTGTCAGCAGAAGCAGCAGACGCACCGGCAGAAGCCGCCGCCGGCAGCATGGTAATCGTGCTGGTCATCTGAGGCGGCGCCTTGGCAGCCACGGGCGCAAGCACAGCAGCCGGCGCCGGCTTGGCCGCAACCTGCACACTCCCCGGAGAGGGCGCATGCAACTGCTGCCACCCAAACCACGCCACCGCCACAACAGCAACGCCAGCCGCGATACTGGCCGGGATCACGCGCTTGTTAAATCGATAGGGCTCACGCGCCACCGGCTTGAGTTGCGAAGGAAAAGCCTCGCCCGGCGCGGTACCGCGCGCGTCGAGGTCTTGCAGCATCTTGTTAATCAGACTCATCGCGGCCTCATTTGATCAGCGCCCAGGCCATGCCGGCGGCCAGGCAGGCTGCCGCCGCACCCGCCGCCGTCACCCACGGCCAGGTGCGGCGCGTGCTGATGGCCAGCGTGTCGCGCGCGGCGGCGGTTATGTGCGCGCCTTCCACCTGCTGGCGGCCCTCGCCGTAGCTCAGCATCAGCGCCTTGTGCGCCAGGATGTTGGCCAGGCGCGGCACGCCGCCGCTGCTGCGGTACAGGCGGTTGACGGCGCCGCGCGAAAACAGGCGCGCGCCGCTCCAGCCGGCCACGCGCAGGCGGTGCGCCACATAATAATCGAGGTCGTCGCGGCTGAGCGGTCCGAGGTGGTAGTGGAAGGTGATGCGCTGGGCCAGCTGGCGGATCGATTGCAGTTCCAGCTTGCGGTTCAGTTCCGGCTGGCCGAACAGGACGATCTGCAGCAGCTTGCGCTTTTCGGTTTCCAGGTTGGTCAGCAGGCGCAGCGCTTCCAGGCTCTCGACCGGGATCGCCTGCGCTTCGTCGAGGCACAGCAGCACGCGCTTGCCCTGCCCGGCCAGCTGCAGCAGGCGGTCGGTGATCGCCTTCAGCATACGGTGCTGGTCGACGTCGCGTTCGAGCGGCACTTCCAGCTCGTCGGCCAGCGCCAGCATCAGCGTGCGCGGCTCCAGATAAGGGTTGGGGATATAGGCAGTGACGAAGTCCGGGCCCAGCGTGGCCATGAACTTGCGGCACAACAGGGTCTTGCCGGTGCCGACTTCGCCGGTGATCTTGATGAAGCCCTCGCCGCCGCGCGCCGCCACCAGCAGCGTGTTCAGGGCTTCCTGCGAGTGCGGGCTGCCGAAGAAGAAGCTGGTATCCGGGGTGATCCCGAACGGGGCCTCGCGCAGGCCGAAGTGGGCCGTGTACATTACCGGATCCCTCGCGCGCGCGGATCGAGCTGTTCGATGCGGCGGTTGGCGTCGAGCAGGTCGTCGTTCCAGTTGTTGATGCCTTCGACGATGGTCGGCTTGATCAGCACCACCAGTTCACGCTTCTGGTTGACGCGCTTCTTCTGGCCGAACAGGGTGCTCAGCACCGGCACGTTGGTGGCGCCCGGGATGCTGGAGCTGTCGTTGGTCGACGACTGGCGCATCAGGCCGCCGATTGCGACCACCTGGCCGTTGGTGCCGCGCACGATGCTGTCCAGTTCCGACGTCGCCGACGCCGCCAGCGGCAGCGTCAGGTTGCCGGCCGAGCCCAGGCTGACGTCCTTGTTGACGGTCGATACCTGGCTCACCGACGGGTGCACGTGCAGCAGGATGTTGCCCTTCTCGTCGATCTGCGGGGTCACGTCCAGCACCACGCCCGAAAAGAAAGGCTGCAGGGTCACGCTCGGCGTGACGGTATTGCTGCTGGTGGAGAGCGCGGTGGTGGTGGTCACGCCGGTCACGTAGAACTCGTCGGTACCGATCTTCAGCACGGCTTTCTGGTTGTTGATCGCCGCCACGCGCGGGCTGGACAGCACGTGCACGGTACCCTGGGTTTCCAGGAACGACAGCAGCGCCGCGAAGTTGTTGGTCTGGACCGCCAGGCCGAACATCGAGCCGGCCGCGCCGACCGCATTCGACAGCGAGAAGCCGGTGCTGGCCGCCAGCCCGGTGGCGGCATCGGTGATCACGGCGGGCTGGCCGCCGCCAAACGGCAGCGGGGTCAGCGAGGTGCCCGGCGAGACGATGCCGCCCGAGACGCGGTTGTCGTGGCTGCTGCGGATCGAGGCGAACGAGGCCCAGTTCACGCCGCTCTGGTAGCTGTCGTTCAGCTCGACCTCGATGATTTTCGCTTCCAGGATCACCTGGCGGTCGACCGCGAGCTGGGTCGCCTTCAGGTAGGCGTCGACGTTGCGCAGTTCGTCCGGCATGGCGCGGATCACGATCACGCCCGACTGCGGGCTGATCACGACGTTGCGGCCGCCCTCCTTCGGTCCGACGATGGCTTCCACTGCCGCCTTCAGGTCGGCCCAGAAATCGTTGTCCGAGGTGGTGTTGACGTCGGTGCTCTCGACCTGGCCCTGGCCGCTGCCGTACTGGTTGTTCTGGTTGTTGCCGTTGTTCTGGTTACCCTGCGTGCCCTGAGTGCCGTTCTGGCCGGTGCCGTTCGGATTGGAGACGGCATTCGACACCGAGGTCGAGGTCACGCGCAGGTTCGAGGCGCCGCGGCGCTTGCCGACCAGGTAGTTCACATGGAACATCTTGGTCTGCATGGTCAGCGGCTTGATCGAGATGCGGGTGCCTTCGATCTTGTAATCGTAGCCGTACATCTCGCGGATCGCGTCCAGCGTCTCGGGCAGGGTCACGTCCTTGAGGTTGGCGGTGATGGTGCCGCTGACGTCCGGGTGCACCAGGATGTTGTAGCGGGTGCCGGCCACGATCGAGCGGAAGAACTGCTGCGCCGGGACGTTGTTGAAGGAGACGTTGAAGCGCTCTTCCAGGGCCGGACGCGCCTTCGGCAGCTGGGTCGCGAGCGCGGCGGCGGGCGGCAGCAGCGCATCGGCCACGGCGCTGTCGACGCTCGGCGCGGCGGCCGGACGGCCGGCGTTGGCGTCCGCGACTTCCTTGCGGATCTGGTCGTAGGTCGTGTTGGTCGGTGCGCTCTGGCAGCCTGCCAGCAGCGCCACGGCGCTCGCAGTCAAGGTGGCGCGGGTCATCACGCAGGTAATCGCGCAGGTAAGCGTCTTATGCATTCATTGTCCTCGGGTGGAGCGTACGGGCGACATGCCGCCGGCGATGGCGCCGGCAGCGGCGGGCACCAGGCGCAGCACCTGGCGTTCGCGGCCGCGTACCAGTTCGACCTCGTTGTCGGCGATGCGCGCCACGCGCGCACCGTGGAAATCGTCGCCGGGACGCACGGTCTCGCCGTCGATCACGGCCAGGTGGCGCCCGCCCGGCGCGCGCCCGATCAGGATGGTCTGCAGCTGCGGACCGGCGCTGGATGCCACGGGGCCGGATATGGCGGCCAGCATGTTGGCCGGCGGCCGGGTCGGGTCCTGCAAGGTCTGGGCCGCGGCCACGCCGCTGGCGGCCAGCATCAACACGGCGGCCAGGCGGGTCTTCACAGCTTCATCCATTTCTCGTCCAGGCTCAGGGTGTACAGGGTCAGGGTCAGGCGCACGGTCGGATATTCTTCGACGTCGAGCTGGGCGCGGCCCCAGAACAGCTGGGTCGGCAGCGCTTCCAGCGCCGCCATGTAGTCGACCATGTCGAGGTAGCTGCCGCGCGCGGTCAGTTCGACGCCGTGGCGGAACAGCAGCTCGGGCGACTTGGCGGCAGGCGGAGCGGCGGCCGCACCAGCGGCGGCGCCCTTGCCCTTGTCCACCAGCGCACTGAGGGGGTCGACCGGCAGCGTACGCACCGACACCAGTTTCAGGCGGCCATTGGCGCGCAGGATTGATTCCAGCAACGGCGCGATGCGCTCGGGCGCCACCAGCCCGTGCTGCATGGCCCGCAAGTCCGAGGTCATGCGCTCGGTCTCGCCGCGCACCGCTTGCAGGCGCGCGCGCAGCGGCCCGTCCGGGTCGATCTGGGCCTGCTCCAGTTTCTGCACGATCTCGGTGTTCATCGCGGCGATCGCTTCGTGCTGCTGGGCGATCCGGCTGCGCAGCGCGTCCTGCTTGCGCTGGAGCGGGCCGAGCACGGCAAACTGGGCGATGAAGAACACGAGCGCCAGCACCGCGGCGAACACCAGCACGCGTTCGCGCTGGTTCAGGGCGTCGACGCGCGCTGCCAGCCGCTGCCATCGTTGCCGCATCATGGCTGGCCTCCCGCGCCATAGCCTGCGGTGTCGCCGGGCTTGCCCTGGGGCGCCGACTGCAGGCTGAATTCCACATACGGCGCCGGCGTCGACGCTTCCTTGCCGTCCTTGCCCGCCACCTTGATGGCGGCAGCTTCGCCGATCTGCAGGCTGCCCACCGGCTTGCCCTGCATGACCTGCTCGTTGCGCAGGCGCCCGAGGAAACCCGGGACCAGCGCCGGATCCATGGCGCGGCCGCGCACGCCGATCTCCTGGCCTGCGCCGGCAACGCTGACGCCGGTCAGCCAGAGGCCTTCGACCCGCTGGCGCGCCAGGGCGCGGAAGTATTCGGCATATCCCTGGGTGTTGCCGAGGTCGCCGCGCTTGATGGTGTCGGCCACGCGGCGCAGCGCATCGAGCTGGCCGTTGGCCTCGATCAGCGCGGCGTCCAGGGTCGCATCCTTCTGGCGCGGCGCGTAGTCCGCGTTGACGCTGGCCAGGCGCTTCTGCACCTGCGCCTGGCGCGCCGCGTTGGTGTCGAACTCGCGCTGCAGGCGATCGGTGCCGAGCTTGGCGTGGACCGCGACGCCGGCCAGGCCGAGCGCCAGCACGCCGCCGCCGATCGCCATGGTGCGCGCCGTGACGCGCTGGGTCTTCTGCTCGAACAAGTCGTTGAACAGGTTGATCTGTTGCAGCGCGCGCGTGACCGTGGGCGCCGTCGCTTCGCCGCGCAGGGCGGCGCCCAGTGCCACGAAGAAGCGCTGCTGCGCTGCCGCCCCGAGCAGGTCGGGCACCTGCGCCAGGTCGAACAGCGTGGCCAGGTCGAGCGTTTCGACGCGGGTGTACAGATTGCTCGACAGGTATTCGTCGAGGCCGGTGGCGCCGGTCGGCGCCAGCACCAGCTTGGCCACACTGATGAAGGAGAACTGGCGCTCGAAGTGGTCGAGCGAGCGCTGCAGCTCGAGCGTGATCTTGTCGAAGGCCTGGTGCTTGCGCTCGTGGTCGGTTTCGAGCAGCTGGGCCAGGGGCACGTCGATGCGGCGTGACAGGTACAGCTCGCCGCGCCAGGACACCGTCAGCAGGCCGCCGTCTTCGCCGAAGGAGAGCATGGCGACGCCGCGGCCGTCGCGTTCGAGCAGCGCCGACACATTGCGTTGGGCCATCTCGGGGATGTCGATCGCGGCCAGCCTGACCTTGGCACCGGAAAATAATTGCTGGCGCGCCTTGACGATGCCGTTCCTCGCCGCCACCGCGAACACGCTCTGCTGCGGGCGCGCGGCGGCGTTGGGGTCGAGCGGGATGTCGAGCACGTCGAAGGTGGCGTCGTCGACCGGGAAGTCGAGGATATCCTTGAGGCGCCAGCGCATGGCCGTTTTCAATTCGTCGCGCGGGACGTTGGGGGCCTCGGCCGACATCATCTGGTAGTCGCCGCCGGCCAGCACCGTGGTGCAGCGGTGGCCGGCGCCGTGCAGGTCCTTGCCGGCGCGCTCGAGCGCATCGCTTCCCGCACCCGGGAAGAAAGCGGCCACGCTCACTGCCGGCCGGGCGTCCGCGCCATCGGCAGGTCCGGGCGCGAATGCCGCCGCGGCGATGCCGTCGCGCTGCGGCACCAGTGCCAGCCAGGCGCCATTACTCTTGGATCGACTAAAAAAACGCATGCCCGCCGTGAATGTCAGTGAGATTTAACAGAATTCGCTAGACCCTTGATTATATTCAACTCCGCGAAAAAGCCGATGGACTTTTTGCATTGAGGAAAAATATTGCCGGTATCCCTTATTTAACAACTAAAACTCTGTTGTCAGTACACCTCACGCAGGTAGATGATCGGCTTCTTGTACATGCCAAAGGTCGCGCGCGCCTTGGTGCTGGGCAGCCAGGCGCCCGAGGCGCCGCCGCTGACGGTGAATGCGACGCTGCCGATGTTGCCGCGCCCCGGGCTCTTCAGCTCGAGCGTGCCGATGCCGCCGCTCAGGCTGACGGCGCCGGGGGTGGTCACGGCGATCGCGTTCGCCTTGCAATTATTTGGCGCGGTCTTGGCCGGATCGACGAAGCTGCGTGTGCAACTGGACAGCTGGAGCGTGTCGGCCACCGTGCTGGCGTTGTCGGTCGTCGCGGTCACCCAGTTCTTGCCGTTCCAGTACTGGGCGGTGAGCGCGACCCGTTGCGGCAGCAACTCCGAGCCGGCCACGTTCGGCACCAGCAGTCGCCCGGACACGACCATCAGGCCATCTTCGTACTGGGTTGCGGGGCTGCTGGCCGGCGTGGTCGAGCTGACCACGATGTCCTTCGTGGTGGTCGGCCCCGTCACCAGCCGCTCGTTCATGCTGGCGCGCAGGTAGAACAGGGTCGGTGCCAGCCTGCCCGTGGTGTCGTCGGCAGACGTGTAGAGTTTGCCGAGCGTGTAGCTGCCATTGCTGCTCATGGCCGGGAAGCTGGCCGGTCCGCTCGAGGTCTGCAGCGGATTGGCCGGATCGACGACAAACCCGGTCAGCGCCGCCGAGGTGGTGTCGTTCGGCTTGACCACTGCCGCCAGACTGACGTTGCGGTAGACCGTGGTCCCGACCTGGTTGCCGTTGACCGCGCTGGCGGCCAGGTTGCGGAACAGCGACAAGGGCTGGGCCACGCCATTCCTCGGCAGCGCGAACGGCGTCACCGTGAACGCGAACGGCTGGGTCGAATAGACCGCGCCGCTGGGCGGGAAGCTGACCGGATTGGTGGTGGTCGGGTCGGGCGGGCAATTCATGTCCGCCGCGCACTGGAAACTCGCCGTCAGCGTGGTCTCGAAATGGTCGGGGTAGAAATGGCCGATGACGCGGGTGCCGGCGACGATCCTGCCTTGCGCGGTCCTGGCGACGCCGTCGGCCGCACCGCCGACCTGGCCGGTGCCGAGATAATCCGTCAGATACGGCGTGGCCGCCAGGTAGCCGGCCTCGAACCAGCGCGCCTTGGCGTCGAAGGCGCCGGCAATGCTGGTGTTCAGCGTGAAATCCTGGTCCAGCACGAAGGCGCCGTTGACCACGGCGTCGAGCGTGCCGTCGTTGTCGGACACCGGCAGCACCGGCGTCGCCAGCGGATTGGCGGCAAACAGGTCGAGTTCCAGATCGAGGTCGGTCAGGTCGCTGGCCATGATGCCCTTCAGCGCCGCGGATTCCTTGCCGAAGCTGGGCGCGAAGTTACCGTCGGCCATCAGGGCGCCGAGGCGCATGGTGAACTGCTCGCCGGCCTTGGCGAAGGCGGTCGGCGTCGGCTTCTTCCAGCTGTCGGCGGTGGTTCCCATCAGGTCCGCCACGTTGTCGGCGCTGCGGAACACGCTCTGGAAGCGGATGTCGGTCGGGCGCGAGATGAAATTCACGGTGCCCATCAGGAAGCCCGAATAGCTGAGCGACAGGCTGACGCGGCCGACGTCGGCATAGAAGAAGGCCGAGCCGTTGGGCAGCGTGGCGGTGGGCTTCCCGCCCGGCAGCGTCACATTCAGGTACTTCCAGCTGCCCTTGCAATCCAGCCCGAGGTTGGCCTGGGCATAGGTCAGGGCCACGTTCGAATACGGCAGGCAGGTGGCCGCCAGGCCGATGCTCACCGACTGGTCGTAATTGCTGTAGGCGCTGGCCCGGGCGCCGGCCACCGCCGTCACGTAAATCTTCGTATTCGAGGCCGCCGCCGTTACCGGACCGATGAAGCGGTGGCAGCCGGCGTCGCTGGGGGCGGTGACGATCGGGTCGCCGTCCTTGCAGACTTCGGTGGTGAACACGATCGCCGCCGAGCCGGTGTCGAACGCGTTGCTGGAATTGGTGACGGTGTTGTTGGCGCTGTTGCCGTCGCCGGTGCGGCCGCTGACGGTGGCGGTATTCGTATAGTTGCCGATCGCGCTGGGCGTCACGGTGATGTTCAGCGGCACCATCTTGGCGCCCGCCAGCACCTGGCCCGACTTCGTGCAGGTGACCACGGTGGTGCTGCCGCTGCCGGCGGCGCTGGTGCAGGACCAGCCGCTGCCGCTGGTCGACACCAGCTTGAGGCCGGCGGGCAGCGTGTCGACGATGGTCACAGGGCCGGTCTCGACGTCGCTGCCGTTGTTGGTCGCCGTCAGCGTGTAGTAGGCGGTCGAGCCCACTCGCAGGTCGCCGGTGCGCGTCATCGCCAGCGACAAATCGGCGTTGCCGACAAAGGGCATGGCCACGATCTCGGCGCTGAGCAGCACCAGGTCCTGGCCCGAACGGTAGGTGGTGGTGCCGCTGGTCTGGCCGGCCGAGATGAAGTTCTTGTCGAGCGTGTAGGCGTCGAAGTCGACGCCGTAGGTGGCGCTGTTGTTGGTGATGTTGCTGGCCGAGTTGAACTGGTTGCCCGAGGGGTTCATCGTATCGGTCAGCTCCTTGCCGTTGAACAGCAGGTTCTCGCCGCCCTGCGACAGGGTGTCGTCGCCTTCCCAGGTGATGTGCCCCACGCGCCCGGTCACATTGGCGGGCAAGGGATTCGGCACGTTGAAATTGCTCAGGTTGATCGTGAAGCCGCTGTTCTGGAAATACTTGAAGCCTTCGTAGACGTTCAGCAGGCGGAAGGGTTCGTCGGGATGGGTGTACACCACCAGCAGCGCAAAGCCGCCCAGCACCGCCTGCACCGAGCACCACGGGTCGGTGGCAGTCACGCTCAAGCCACTGAAGGTATAGGTGCCGTTGGCCTTGACGATCGAGCTGACGTCGGCGGCGCCGCTGAAGTAATTGATGCCGTCGCCGGTGTTCGAGGTGTAGGTGCGCCCTGCCTTCACGGTCTGGCCATTGAGCGTGACCGAACTGTCGACCGTATTGCCGGAACCGGCCCAGTACAGCTGCGCGCTCTGGATCGTGGCGCCGCTCGGAATGCCGGTCAGGCTGGCGCTGACGCTGCTCGCCACGCTGCAGGAACTGTTATTGGCGCCGCTGTTGCTCTTGGTGCGCAGGGTCTGCACGGTGCCGGTGAAATTGACCGGGCCGCGGTAGCTCAGGTATTGCGCGACGGCGGTGTCGGCGCGCGCCGGCAGCGCAGCGAACAGCGCGGCCAGCAGCAGCCAGCCGCCCAGGGCCAGCAGGGACCGATACAGCCGCTTCATGTCTGGACCTCCATGCGGCGCCGCACGTATTGCGGATTATTCGGTGCGGTCTCGCAGCGCCCCTGCCCGTCCGCGATGTTGCAGGCGACCGAGGTGATGTTGGCCGATGGGTTGTCGGTCCCCTTCCCCGGGATGCAGGTCACCACCACGGTGAAACCCTGCAGCGTGGGCGCGCTCTTGAAATGCGCGGCGCTCAGGATGGTGGGCGCGGCGGCGCCAGGGCAGCCGGCCGTGCCCGCCACCTGGCGCCGCTGGTACACGCCGAACTCGATGCCGGCGCGCGCCGCCTGGTAGGCACGGGCACCTTGCAGGTCGAGGTCTGAACTGGCTTGCTGGGTGGTGTACAGCGACACCATGGCGACGGCGAGGCCGGACAGCACCACCAGCAGGAAAATCGCGGTGACCAGGCCGACGCCGGCACTGCGCGCGCGAAAAAGAGGTGGTCGCATCATGGGATATTGTCGACGTGGACCTGGTGCACCAGGCGCACCGTTGACGAATCGGCGCTGCGCCCGCGCAAGCCGAGCGAGAGCAGCACCATGCCGCTGCGCAGGGTCGCAGCGCTGCCGTAGGAAAACAGGCCGGCGCAGGTGTCGAGGCGGGCGGCCACCACGGCGCGGCTGCCGCCGGTGGGGATGCTCTGGATGGCGTTGATACCGTAGTTCCAGACCCGCCACAAGGTAAAGCTGCCATCGCCGGCGGGCGCACACACCAGGCTGACGGCGCCGCTGGCCACCTGGAAGCTGTTGGTGGGCGAGGTCATGCGCGGATTCTGGTTCGTGAACGGGTTCTTGTTCAGGGTCACAGTCCTGACCGGACCGAGCTGGGCGTTATCGACCAGGGCCGAGACGGTGCGGATCGTCGCCGTATTGCCGCCGCTGTAGGCATCCGCCGGCGGCGCGCCATTGCCCAGGTTGTACACCACCAGCAAATCCCCGGCGGCGACCCGGCTGAAGGTGGCCGGCGGTGCAATCACGGTAAAGTTGAGCGGCAGCGCCGCGTCGTCCAGACTGGACAGGTTCGGATCCGGCTGCAGACCGTCATCGACCGACAGATAGCGGCCGCCGCTTTTGGTCAGCAACAATTCGAGCGCGCTGCTTTGGTTGGGGCCGGCGGCGTCGCTCATCACCCGTATGCTGTTGGGCACCGCCAAGCGGATGTCGCGCGCCATGCGGCGCAGTGCCAGGTCGGCCTGGTCGGTCAGTTCGGCACGGTCGACGGTATCGCGGTAGCCGAGGATGGGCAAGCGGATGAACACCGCCACCATGGCGGCGAGGATGCCGATGATGACCATGACGACGATGGCTTCGACCAGGGTAAAACCTTGGGAGCGGGTCCGGATCTTCATAGCGAATTCGGGGCGTAGCGCGTGCGGTAGCCTTCCAGGCTCAGGGTCTGGCCATCGTAGCCGACGGTGACCCGGATGCGCAGCACCCGCGCGGCCCGGTAGGTATCGGCGGCCGCGCCGGGATCGAGCGGAATCAGCCCGTTCAGGGTGTCCGGCGTGATCGCCACGCTCACCGTGAAGCCGGACAGCGGCAGATTGACGCCGTTGGCATCCTGCAGCTGGCCGCCGGCGGTGAAGGGCTGGGGCCAGGTCGCGAGTGCCGCGGTATCGGCGGTCGGCCCGGCGACGTAATCGTTGACGTTGTCGAATGGGCGCTGGTTGTTCGATTCCGGGCCCCAGTTTTCCGGAATGCTGGCGCAGTTGGGCTGGTTCGGATTGTCGGGGTTTTCCTGGCCGGCGTTGGCGTCGAAGGCGTCGCAGAAGGAAAACTTGGCCTGCTCGATCTCTTCCAGGTAGGCCTCGGCCAGCATCAGGGCCTGTTTGCGCCGCACCGGGTCGGCACTGCGCTGGGTCGTGAGATTCATGACACCGACGATGGCGATCAGGGCGACGCCGACGATCATCATGAACAGGATCAGTTCGATCATGGTCAGGCCGGCCTGGCGGCGGCGCGGCTTAATTGACATAACCGGTTTCCTGCTCCACCGCGATCTGGCTCGACACGCCGTCGCCGGCGATGACGACTTTCAGACCGGCGAAATTGCCGCCGCTGACGGCAGGCTGTCCGAGGGCGTTGAAGAAAAACGAAGACAGGGTGCCGGACACCGGCGTCATGCTGACGCCGGCCGGCCAGCCTTCGCAATACCAGCTGCGGGCGTACTTGCCGTCGGCGAGGCAACGGCTGCGGGTTGCCTCACTGCCGCTATTGTCGCCGGACGGCGCGGGCACCTGAGCGGCGGCCCGGCACGGCTCCGCCGCCTCGAAGCACAAGGCCACGCCATCGAGGGCGCCCTGCACGTACACCTCGCGGTTCTGGGCAATGGCCAGCTTCTGGGCATAGCGCAGCATGGTGCGGCCCTGCTCGGCAAAGGCGACGGCGTCGTAGGTGCTGCGGCTGAAAAAACGGGAAGCGCCGATGGCGCTGAGGATGCCGATCAGGAGGATCACGACGATCAATTCGATCATCGTGAAGCCGTCCTGACGGCGGGGAGCAGGCGCGCGGCGTGCGGCGGAAGCGGGTGAGCGCTGCGGCATCCGTCCTGCTCCGGGAGCGATTACTTGCAGTCCGGGTTGGCGTTGGCGGTCGTGGTGCTGCCGCTGGTGGTGGTGCCGGTCTTCAGCTCGAGCTTGGCGGCCACGGTTGCCGACGTGGCTGCCGTGTACACGACGCTGCAGTTGGCGACGGTGGTGATGTTCTTCGGCGAGACGGTGACCGAGGTCGTCCCGGTCGGGGTAATCGTGTAGTCGTCGCCGCTGATGCCGGCGGCCGTCACGATGTCGGCCACGGTCGGGTAGCCGTAAGCCATGTTGACGGTCGTACCTTCCATCGTCACGGTGGTCGTGGCCGAGGCGGCAGTCGAAGCAACCAGGGTCTGGCCGTGCGTCATCGCCATCGCCGACGACAGCGAACCTTTGGCGGCCTTCAGCGACGCGGCGCGCGCATCGGCACCCAGGTCGGCGAACTTCGGCAGCGCGGTCGCGGCCAGGATACCCAGGATCACGATCACGACGATCAGTTCGATCAGGGTGAAACCGCCCTGGGCTGCGACTTTGAGGTTCTTCTTCATACGATGTTCTCCGAAATAAGTGGTGCGGATAAGCCGCTTTGGTTCGCTGGGTGACTCGGTTGCCTATCCGCTGACTTGATTCAGGGCCAGGCCGGCGCTACGTTGTTGGGGTGTACGGAGGAATTCTACCTTGAATCTGAGCAATCTTGCCGTACCGAAAGAAAAACTTTCGGCATTCGGTAATAGATAGACAATGGATCTGTCGCGCGCATCAAACACCCAGCCGCTGCGGCCGATCTTTTCCGGGTCCGGGGCCGCAAATTCGCCCAGATAATTCACCGGTTTCTGCGCCAGCCAGTTCATCGGGTTGTCCTCGGCCAGTGCCTGCAGCGCATCGGCCTGGCCGGTGGCCTGCAGATGCGCGACGCGTGCATGCAGGGCCGTGCGCAAGGCGCCGATCAATTGGCGCTGCGCGGCGAGCTCGGCCTGGTCGCGGTAATAATCGAAACGGTTCAGCAGCAAGGCGCTGATGGTGGCCGCCACCAGCACGGTGACCGCGAATTCGAGCAGTGTGAAGCCGCGCCGGCGCATTCTCATCCAGGTCTCCATCAGCGGTGCAGCGCGGCCTTGCCCAGGTCCCAGATCGGCAGGAAGATGCCGAGCGCCAGGATCAGCACCATCACGCCCAGGAACACGATCAGGATCGGCTCGATCTGGCTCGACAGGGTCTTGAGTTCGTAGTCGACTTCGCGCTCGTACATCATCGCGATCTCGTCCATCAAATCGTCGATCGAGCCGGATTCCTCGCCCACCGCGATCATCTGCAGCACGATCGGCGTGAACACCTGGGCATTGGTGGCGGTGCGCAGGATGCTCTCGCCGCGCTCGACGCCGTCGCGCATCTGCTCGATGCGTGCGGCCAGATAGGCGTTGTCGGAGGTCTGGGCGACCACGGTCAGGGCCTGCACGATCGGCACGCCGCTGCGGATCGACAGCGCGAAGCTGCGCGCAAAGCGTGCCATCGTGCCCTTGTGGATGATCTTGCCGGCGATCGGGATGCGCAGCTTGATGCGGTCCCAGGCCAGCCGTCCACCGCTCGACCGGGTCCATTTGACGAAGGCCACGACCGCGCCGACGATGGCGGCGGCGCAGGCCGGCCACCAGTCGACCGTGAAACGCGAGGTCGCGATCAGGATGCGCGTCATCAGCGGCAGCTCGGCGTGGAAGCTCTTGAACACCGACTCGAACTGCGGGATGACGAAGATGTTCACCACCGCCATCGCGACGATCATTGCGATCAGCACGAACATCGGATAGCGCAGCGCGGTCTTCACGCGCTGGCGCATGTCGCGGTCGAATTCCATGTGGTCGAACAGGCGCAGGAAGACTTCTTCCAGGCGGCCGGTCATCTCCCCCACCCGCACCATCGCCAGGTAGAAGGTCGAAAAGCAGGCGGGGTGGCGGCGCATCGCCGCCGACAGTTCGCGGCCGGCATCGAGCGATTCGCGCAAGTCCTGGATCACGCGCGCGAAGCTCTTGTTGGTACTCGATTCCTGCAGCCCGGCCAGGCCGCGCATGATCGGCACGCCGGACTTCAGCAGCGTGTAGATCTGGCGGCTGAACAGCTGGACGTCGAGCGACGTCACCTTCTTGCGGGTCAGGCGCTGCCACAGGGTGTCGCCATCGGCGCCGCCGGACGTAGCCTTGCGCGTGGTGAGCGCGATCTCGAGCGGCGTGACGCCGGTACCGAACAGCTGGTCGGCCACCGCCCCGCTGTCGGCGCCTTCCAGCACGCCCTGCATCATCTCGCCGCGCCCGTTGCGGCCCTTATAGGCGAAGAACGGCACGCTTTATTCCTCGGCCTGGTTACTGACGCGCATGGCCTCCGCCACCGTGGTGCGGCCCTGGATCGCCAGGCGCACGGCGCTGCGGCGCAGGGTCTCGCCACGCATCTCGGCGTGCGCCACCTTCAGGAAATGGCCCGGGTCCGGGTGGTTCACGGCGTCGTTGACGGCGCGCGTCATTTCCAGCAGTTCGTATACGCCGGTACGGCCGCGGTAACCGGTGCCGTTGCAGTGCGAGCAGCCGCGCCCGTGGAAGAAGGGCACGCTGTCGGCGCGCTCGCCGAGTTCGGCGCGCAGCCAGGCGCGCTCCGGCGGCGGTGCCGGGTGCGGCTGGCTGCAGCTTTCGCAGATCACGCGCACCAGGCGCTGGGCCAGCACCGCCTGCAGCGAGCCGCCCACCATGTAGCGCGGCACGCCCATGTCCATCAGGCGCAGCGGCGTACTGGCCGCATCGTTGGTGTGCAGGGTCGACAAGACCAGGTGACCGGTCATGGCGGCGCGCAGGCCGATCTGGGCGGTTTCCTGGTCGCGCATCTCGCCCACCAGCACGATGTCCGGGTCCTGGCGCAGCGCCGAGCGCAGCACGCGCGCGAAACTGAGCTCGATCTTGTCGTTGACCTGCACCTGGTTGATGCCGGGCAGGCGGTACTCGACCGGGTCCTCGACCGTGATCAGCTTCTTTTCCACCGAATTCAGCTCGGCCAGCGCACTATATAAGGTGGTGGTCTTGCCGGAACCGGTGGGGCCGGTCACCAGCACCAGACCGTTGGGACGCTGGACGATGGCGCGGAAGCGTTCCACCAGCGTGGGCGGCATGCCGATCGCATCCAGGCGCAGCGTGGTGCCGACCTGGTTCAGCAGACGCATGACCACCGATTCGCCGAACTGGGTCGGCATGGTCGAGATACGCACGTCGATGCGCTGGTTGCGCACCTTGACCGCAAAGCGGCCGTCCTGCGGCAGGCGTTTTTCCGAGATGTCGAGGTCGGCCATCAGCTTCAGGCGCAGCGCCAGCGGGGTTGCGATCTTGATGTCGGCTTCGGTCTGCAGGTGCAGCACGCCGTCGATACGGAAGCGGATCTGCAGGCGCCCGTCCTGCGGCTCGATGTGGATGTCCGAGGCGCGCACCTGGGCGGCATCGTCGAACACCGATTGCAGCAGCTTCACCACCGGCGCTTCTTCCAGGCCGGAATTCGAGGCCAGCGCCCCGAAGTCGATCGAGGTGGCTTCGCCCAGGTCCTGCTCCAGCTCGCGCGCCAGGCCGGTGATCTCGCCGGTGCGGCGGTAGATGCGGTCGATCGCCTGCAGCACCTCGGTCTCGTTGACCACGGCCAGTTCGACGCCCTTCTTCAGCAGGCGCGCGATTTCGTCGTAGGCAAACAGGTCGGTCGGATCGGACACGCCCACCAGCACGGTCTCGACGCGGTCTTCCAGCACCAGCGCGCGGAAGCGGCGCGCCTGGGTCTCGGGCAGCAGGCGCACCACGTCCTGGTTGATGTTGTAGAACTTGAGGTTGATGTAGGGGATGCCGAGCTGGCGCGCCAGCGCACCGGAAATCTGTTCCTCGGTGACGAAGGCGCTTTCCACGAATACGCGGCCGAGCTTGCGGCCGGTGCGTTTCTGGTCGGCCAGCGCCTGGTTCAGCTGGTCTTCCGACAGCAGCTTCTGTTGCACCAGGATTTCCCCGAGCCTGACTTTTTCCGGACGCGCCATATTTCCTCATCGACTTTGACAATCTCAACCTGTCATTCTAAATCAGGAGACACAAAAATTTACGGGCGGCATTGTTTTCCCATGGGAATCGTCGTCCTTACGCGACGGACAGCCTCACCGATGTTGTCACGAAGACTTTGAACGTTGCCAAGCGTCCACTAATGTGAGTTTAGTGCTCTGCATAAATACCGCAACGCTGCAGCGGTCCGGCGGCTGGGCTACCATGCATGCATGGTGCATATACCTGCACAGTCGCGGAGCCCCACTTGCTGCAGTTGTCACATCGTCACACCCTCCCCTCGATCCGGTCCAAGCTGGTTACCCTTGTACTCGCGTGCGCGCTGCCGATCCTGGTCGGCTACCTGGTATTCGCCCACGATTCCGACCGCCGCGAGCGCCGCCACGTGGCCGAGGATGCGGCGACCATCGCGCGCGCGCTCGGTGCGGCGGTCGAGCGCGACCTGGCCAACGGCGAGACGGCGGCGCGCCTGCTGGCCAACGATCCGGCGTTGGCGGCGGGCCGGCTGGCCGCCTTCCACGCCGGCGCGCGCCGCCTGCTGCGCCCCGAGTTTCCGGTGGCCGCCTTCATGCTGAGCGGCCCGGACGGACGCACGCTGCTGGATTCGCGCCGCGCGTTCGGCAGCCCTGCGCCGGCCGATGCCGATTCTGATAGCGATCATGCCGGCGCCGGCGGCCACGCCCACCTGCGCGCGGTATTCGACGGCGGCGATGCCGTCGTCGCCGGCCTGCACCGCGCCGGCAACGCTTACCCCTGGGGCATCGCGGTCACGGTGCCGGTCTGGCAAGCCGGCAAGGTCGCCTACGCCCTGAGCGTCGAGCTGCGCCCGCGCCGCCTGGCCGAGCTGCTCGCGGCCCAGCAGCTGCCGCCCAACTGGAACGCCCAGGTCTACGACAGCCAGGGCCTGCTGGTGGCACGCGGCGGCGAGCTGGTACGCGCCACCGGCACTCCGATGCGCGCCGAACTGAAGGCGGCGCTGGCCCGCGGCGACGCCGGCCTGGCCGAGCTGACCAGGGACGACGGCAGCCTGCGCAACCTGGCGTTCGCGCGCACCGCTGGCCACGGCTGGACGGTGGCGATCGGCTTCCCGCGCCACGCCGCGCGCGACATCCTCGGCCCGCAGCCGGGCGCCACCCTGGCCGGCATGCTGGGATTGCTGGCGATCGGCCTCGGACTGGCCTGGCGCATCGGCGATTCGATCGCGCGCTCGGTGCGCGCCCTGACCGAGCCGGCCGCCGCCCTCGGCCGCGGCGAACCGCTGCGCATTCCACCCCTGGCGATCCGCGAAGCGGCCACGGTGGCCGGCGCGCTTCGCCAGGTCGAGGACGAACTGCTGCACTACCGTCTCGGCCTGGAAGCCCTGGTGGCCAAGCGCACCAACGAACTGCAGCGCTCCAGCGCGTTGCTGGCCACGGTGTACGCCAGCGCCCCGGTCGGCCTCGCCTTCCTCGACCCCAACCTGCGGGTGGTGATGGTCAACGATTACCTGGCGGCGGTGAACGGCCTGCCGGCGGCCGCCCACATCGGCCGCACCCTGCCCGAGCTGCTGGGCGAGCGCGGCGTGGCGATCGAACTGTATTACCGCCAGGTGCTGGCCAGCGGATGCCCGCTGATCGAGGTCGAGGACAGCGGCGATTCGCCGGCGGCGCCGGGTGTGATGCGCCACTGGCTGTGCAGCTACTATCCCGTGTTCGGTCCGAATACGGGACCGCAGCGCGAACTGGTCGGCATCAACGCGGTGGTGCTCGACATCAGCGAACGCATGCAGCAGGACCAGCGCCACCGCGACAACGAGGTGCTGTACCGCGCGATGTTCGAAGGCTCCGGCGACGCCCACGTGCTGATCGCCATGAACGCCGGTTTCGTCAGCGCCAACCAGGCCGCGGTGCGCCTGTTCGGCTGCACCGATACCGCCGAATTCCTGGCGATGTCGCCGGCCAGCGCCTCGCCCGACCACCAGCCGGACGGCAGCCCATCGGACGCGCTGGCGCAGCGCCACATGCGCCAGGCGCTGGACCACGGCGTGTGCCAGTTCGAATGGACCCACCGCCGCCGCGACGGCAGCCTGTTCCACGCCGACGTGCTGCTGAACCGGGTCGACATCGGCGGCAAGGGCATCGTGCAGGGCACCATCCGCGACATCAGTGCGCGCGTCGCAACCGAAGCCGCGCTGCGCGCCGCCGGCAGCCGCCTCGAAGAAAGCGAACGCATGATCCGGATGGTCACCGACCACCTGCCGGCGCTGGTCGGCTACTGGGACGTCGGCCTGCGCTGCCGCTTTGCCAACCGCCCCTACCTGGAGTGGCTGGGCAAGGACGCCGCCGAGGTGATCGGCCACACGGTGGACGAATTGATGGACCCGGAACAGATCGCCCAGGTGCGGCGCCATCTGGACGGCGTGCTGCGCGGCGAACCGCAATTCTTCGAGCGCAACCTGCAGCGCAGCGGCACCAACCAGGTGATCCAGGCCTGGGGCAGCTACATTCCCGACTTCGACGATGCCGGCCGGGTGCGCGGCTTTTACATGCTGCACGCCGACGTGACGGAGCTGAAACGCACCCAGTCGCGCCTGGAAGAAGCGCTGCACGCGGCCCAGGCGGCCAGCAGCGCCAAGGGTGCCTTCCTGGCCAACATGAGCCACGAGATCCGCACCCCGATGAACGCGATCATGGGCCTGGCGCGCCTGCTCGAGGAAGCCGGCCTGGGCCAGCGCGAGCGCGGCTACCTCGCGCGCATGCAGATGGCGTCCAGGACCCTGCTGTCGATGCTGGGCGACGTGCTCGATTACTCCAAGGTCGAAGCCGGCCAGCTGGTGCTGGAACAGACCGCCTTCCGCATCGACGACGTGCTGTCCAGCGTCGGCGTGCTGACCGCGACCAATGCCTGGAACCGCGGCATCGAGCCGGTGTTCGCGGTCGATCCGGGCGTGCCGGCCAGCCTGGTGGGCGACCCGATGCGGCTGCAGCAGGTGCTGCTCAACCTGGTCAGCAATGCGATCAAGTTCACCGAACGCGGCGAGGTGGTGCTGACCATCGCGCCGGCTGCTTTCGTTGGCGAGCGCGCTGGTGGCAACCCCAGTGGCAGCCCCGGTGGCAGCCCCGGTGACGGTTCGGTCGCGCTGGCGTTCTCGGTGCGCGACAGCGGCATCGGCATCGCGCCCGAGCAGCAGCAGCGCATGTTCGAAGCCTTTTCGCAGGCCGACAGTTCGACCAGCCGCAAGTACGGCGGCACCGGTCTCGGGCTGGCGATCAGCCGCCGCCTGGTGGCGCTGATGGGCGGCGATCTCGGTGTCGAGAGCACGCCCGGCCAGGGTGCCGAATTCCGCTTCACGGCGCACTTCGGCGTGGCCGCGCCGACGATGGTGCCGGTGCCGGCGCTGGTGCCGGCGCAGCTGCCTGATACCACCCGCGTGCTGGTTGCCGACGACAATGCCAGCAGCCGCGCGGCGCTGGTGCGGCTGCTGGCGGGCTTCGGCTGGCAGGTGGACGGTGCCGCCAGCGGCGCGGAAGCGCTGGCGCTGCTGCGCGGCGAAGGCGATGGCGATGGCGATGGCAAGACAGCGTCCGCGGCGAGCGGCCCGTACCGGCTGGCCTTTATCGACAGCACCCTGCCCGACCTGGACGGCGCTTCGGTGATCGCCTATGCGCGCGCCGACCCCGCGATCGCCATGCCGCGCTGCGCCCTGCTGGCGGCCGACCCGGAGCACGAGCGCCTCGGCGCGCTGGCCGCCGACCTGCGCATCGACGCCGTGCTGGCCAAGCCGTTCACGCCGCAGGCGCTGCGCGATACGCTGGCCACGCTGCTGGACGACAGCGCGCCGCAGCAGGCGGGCGAGGGTGGCCAAGCCGGCCAGGCCGGCCACGGCACCGCGCCGCTGCGCGCGCGCCTGGCCGGCCTGCGCGTGCTGCTGGCCGAAGACAACCTGCTCAACCAGGAAGTGGCGAACTACGTGCTGGTGCACGCCGGCGCCAGCGTCGACTTCGCGGTCAACGGCCGCGCCGCGCTCAGCATGCTGGAAGCCGGCACCGTCTACGACGCCGTGCTGATGGACTTGCAGATGCCGGTGATGGACGGCGTCGAGGCGGCCGGCGCGATCCGCGCCATGGGCTTGCGCGATGTGCCGATCATCGCGATGACGGCCAACGCCATGGAAGAGGACCGCCGGCGCGCGCTGGCTGCCGGCATGGATGCTTATGTGGCCAAGCCGATCGACGTCGACGAACTGGTGGAGACGCTGGCGCGTGTTACCGGACGCGCTGGCGCGGCGCCCGTTCCCGCGCTGCCGCCGCTGCCGATTCCTGGCATCGACCTGAAGGCCACCCTGCCCCGCTTTGGCGGCAGCTTCGCCCGTTTCGCGGCGCTGTTCAAGCGCCTCGAAGCCTCGCAGGGCGGCGCGGTGGCGGAAGCACGCGCCTGTCTGGCGGCCGGCGACCGCAGCGGCGCCGGCCAGACCGTGCACCGCCTGCGCGGGGTCGCCGCCAACCTCGGCGCCACCGAGGTGGCCCGTCTCGCGCTCGAGGTCGAGGCGGCGCTGCGGGCCGAGGACCAAGCCGCCCTGACGCTGCGCCTGGCGCGCCTGGAAGCGGCACTGGACACGGTGCTGCAGGCGGCGCGCGCGCTGCCCGAGCCCGACGGCGGCGCCGAACCGGCAGCCCCGCCATGCGAACTGCATCGCGCGTTGGCGCAACTGCTCGATCTGCTACAAAATAACAACATGAAAGCCCTGGCGCAATTCGAGACGCTGCGCCCCGCACTGGCCGATGCGGCCCCGGTCCACCGGCAAGCGCTGGCGGACGCCGTCGCGACCCTGCGCTTCGACGCCGCGGCCGCGCTGGTGCGCGAGATTCTGACTAACCTGGAGGATGCATGAGCTGGACCGACATGGCCATGAATGGCCGCATCCTGGTGGTCGACGATGCAATGGAAAACATCCAGATCCTGCACGCCGCCCTCCAGGACGAGCACGAGGTCCTGTTCGCCCTCGACGGCAGCCGCGCGCTGGAACTGGCACGCACCCAGCATCCCGACCTGATCCTGCTCGACGCCGTGATGCCCGACATCGACGGCTACGCGCTGTGCCGCGAACTGCTGGCCGCACCGGAGACGGCCGATATCCCGGTGATCTTCGTCACCGCCCTCAGCTCGCCCGAGGACGAAACCCGCGCGCTGGAAGCCGGCGCCGCCGACTTCATCAGCAAACCGGTGAACGCCGCCGTCGTGCGCGCGCGCGTGCGGACCCAGCTCACCGTCAAGCGCCAGCGCGACGCCTTGCGGGCGCTGATCCTGATCGATGCGCTGACCGGGGTCGCCAACCGCCGCGCCTTCGATGAGCGGCTGGATGCCGAATGGCGCCGCTGCGGCCGCACCGGCCTGCCGGTGGCGCTGATGCTGGTCGATATCGACCACTTCAAACTGTACAACGACCACTACGGCCACCCGGGCGGCGACGCCACGCTGACCCAGGTGGCCGGCGCGATGCGGCGCGCGGCCGGGCGCAGCCAGGACCTGGTGGCGCGCTACGGCGGCGAAGAGTTCGCGATCCTGCTGCCCCAGCTCGACGCCCATGGCGCCAGCGGCGTGGCGCGCCGCCTGATGGCCGAACTCGACCACATGGCGATCCCGCACGCGGCCTCGCCGACCGCGCCCATCCTCACCGCCAGCATGGGCATCGCCTGCATGATCCCGGGCGAGCACAGCTTCCCGGCCGACCTGATCCAGGTAGCCGACGCCCTGCTCTACCAGGCCAAGGCGGGCGGGCGCAACCGCTTCCGGGCGAATGCCGCGTGCGGAAGCACCGCCGATCCGCTTTAATTCCCCGCTACCGCCGGTGCGCCTGGACTGCGTTTTCCGAACATGCCCATGCCTTCCACCGTACACACGGTTTCCCCGTGCTGGTTGATCGCCACCCACTTCGACCACACCACGCCGCGGTCCGGTTTGGTGGTCGAGGCCTTGGTCTTCACGGTCTGGTAATGCACGTTGAGGGTGTCGCCTGCACGCACCGGCGCCAGCCAGCGCACGCCGTCCAGGCCCGGTGAGCCCATACTGGACGATTTGCTCATCAGCTTGTCGACCACCAGGCGCATCATGATGCTGCAGGTATGCCAGCCGCTGGCAATCACGCCGCCGTAGATCGAGTGCGCGGCCGCCTCCTTGTCGACGTGGAAGGGTTGCGGGTCGAACTGGGTGGCAAAGGCGATGATCTCGTCCTCGGTCAGCGTGCGGCTGCCGAGGTCGAGGTCCTGGCCGGCAAAGAAATCTTCGAAATACCAGTTGTCCTTCATGCTGTCTCCTTGTGACCTGACAAAATAGCATGAACGAAAAAAGCGGACCTAAGTCCGCTTTATGTACAACCCGTTACAACGCCCCAATCAGCGGCTGCGGCGGCGGCGGCCCAGCGCCAGTGCGCCTGCCAGACCTGCCATCATCAGCGCGATCGACGACGGTTCCGGCACTTCGGCCGCATCGGCGGCGGCGCCGACGTCACCCGCATCGGCCACCGTGCCCGGCGTATCGGCCGCATCGGCCAGCGGTGCCGCGACCGGCGTGACGACATCCTGGTTGCTGCCGCTGTCGACGCCGACGTCGGCGATGGCTTCGACGACCGGGTCGGCAGCCACAGGCTCGGCAGCCGCCGGCTCGGCAGCCGCCGGTGCCGGGGTCGCAACCGGCGTCGAGGCAGCCGGGGTCACGGTCTGCTCGACCGGCGTGACGGCGGTCACGGTCTCGAGGGCCGGGAAGCTGATGGGCGCCGCGTCAGGAACCGGGGTCCGGTTGAACAAGGACGACATGCCGAAACCCAGCATCGCAGCCATGATGGTGTTGCTGGTGCCGATCACATAGGGGCCTTCGACGCCGCTGGCGAGGTTGACGTTGACCGCGCTGGACTGGTCCGCGCTGGTCTTGCCGTACAGCGCATTGACGATCGAGGCGCTGGCGCTGGCGCTGCCGTTGGTCGGCAAGACGTCAGCCTGGGCAACGCAGGCACTGGTCATCAGCAACGCCGCGATGAGGTAACGAGTTGACATGTTGTACTCCTTGATGGGTCGGAAAAGTTATTGTTGATTCAACTACTGTGCGGATCGTAGCACAAGTATAAAAAACGCAATGTTCAATTGAATCGCATCTATTGACCCTAATCACAGGCGTAAAAAAAGCGAGGAACCCACAGGGGAACCTCGCTCTCGGCCACCCGTATCGGGCAGCACGCTTGTCATGAAATATTATTTCATTTGCACGGCTTGCGCGTCATTTTGTTTCAACATCGACAAGTAAGGCATGGCGCGCGATGCCAGGCGGGTGTCGGACTTCAGCATGCCGCTTTCGTCCGCGAGGATGTGCGCAGCTTCCTGCAGGTAGACATCCTTGGCATTCTTGGCCGCTTTCTCGGCTGCCAGTTCCGCCGACAGGCTGCGCTCGTCACCCTGCAGACCGTCGTCGGTGCGCGTGGTGTTCTTCAGCGCCGTCGCCTTGCTGATCCTGGTCTGTTTGGTCGGATCCGGTACCTTGCCGCGCTGTTCCTTCGTGCCCGGACCGGAGACCGGCTCGTCCTTCGGCGCCCCGTCGCCGGCCAGGCGCGCTTCGCGCAGCTTGGCCTTGGCTTCCTGGTTCTCGCGCTCCTTGCGGCGCACGGTTTCATTCAGCGAGATCACGTTGTCCTTGCGCAGCTTCATGGCTTCGGCGATATCGTCCTGGATGTCCTGGAAGTCCTTGTCCTTGGCGATGCGCGCCTCGTGCTTCTTCTGCAGCGGGCCGATCAGTTCCTTGAGGTCGCCCGACGGCAGGTACATCGCCGGCTTGATCTGGGTGTACGGCAGCGCGTTCTCGTACGAGGTCTCGCCGAAGTTTTCCGTGTCGGAGGTCACCGGCAGCTTGATGTCCGGCGTGACGCCGCGCAGCTGGGTGGTGCCGCCGTTGATGCGGAAGAACTGGGCGATGGTCATCTTCAGTTCGCCGTACTTCATCTTGTCGCTCTGCGAGAAGCGGTCGAGCGGGATCAGGGTCTGGACCGTGCCCTTGCCGAAGCTGGGCTCGCCGATCACGACGCCGCGGCCGTAGTCCTGGATCGCGGCGGCAAAGATTTCCGACGCCGAGGCCGAACCACGGTTGATCAGCACGCCCATCGGACCGTCCCAGGCCAAACCGGCATTGGTGTCGCTCTCGACTTCGGTCTTGCCTTCGGCCGTGCGCTGCTGCACCACCGGGCCCTTGTCGATGAACAGGCCGGTGAGTTCCACCGCCTCGATCAGCGAACCGCCGCCGTTGTTGCGCAGGTCGATCAGCACGTTGTCGACCTTGTCCTTTTTCAGCTCGCCGAGGATGCGCTGGACGTCGCGGGTCGCGCTCTTGAAGTCCTTGTCGCCCTTGCGGCGCGCGTCGAAGTCCTGGTAGAAGGTCGGCAGCTGGATCACACCGATGCGGCGCTTGACGCCGCCGTCCTTGACTTCGATGATCTGCTTCTTGGCCGACTGCTCTTCCATGCTGATCTTCTGGCGCACCAGCGCGATCGTCACGTGCTTGCCGTCCTGGCCGGCGTCGGCCGGCAGCACGTCGAGGCGCACGGTGGAATTGCGCTCGCCGCGCACCAGCTGCACCACGTCGTCGATGCGCCAGCCCATCACGTCGGTGAACGGACCGTTGCCCTGGGCCACGCCGACGATGCGGTCGCCGACCTTCAGCTTGCCGGACTTGTCGGCCGGGCCGCCAGCGACCACTTCGCGGATGACGGTGTAGTCTTCGCGCGCCTGCAGCACCGCGCCGATGCCGTCCAGCGACAGGCGCATGGCGATGTCGAAGCTTTCGGCCGAGCGCGGGCCGAGGTAGTTGGTGTGCGGCTCGATCGCCATCGCGTAGGCGTTCATGAACATCTGGAACACGTCTTCGTTGTTCAGCTTCTTCATGCGCGTCTGGTAACCGTCGTAACGTTTATCCAGGGTTTCGCGGATCGATTTGTCGTCCTTGCCGGCCAGTTTCAGGCGCAGCCAGTCGTTCTTGACGCGCTTGCGCCACAGATCGCGTGCTTCGTCCTCGCTCTTGGCCCAGGGGGCTTTTTCGCGGTCGATCTGCAGGGTTTCGTCGGTCGTGAAGTCGAACTTGCCTTTCAGCAGCTCACGCGCATAGCTCATGCGGTCGGTGAAGCGCTGCTGGTAGACGTTATAGATCTGGAACGGCAGCGTCAGGTCTTCGTTGTTGATGGCATCGTCGATCTTCAGGCGGTAAGGCGCAAACTGGTCGACGTCGGCCTGGGTGAAGTACAGCTTTTCGCTGTCGAGCGACTTGAAGTAGGCGTCGAAAATCTTGGCCGACATCGCATCGTCCAGCGGGGTGGCCTTGTAGTGGTAGCGCGCGAGCACGCGCGAAGCCCACAGCGCGGCCTGGGTCTGGGCGGCGGACGGCTTGATCTGGACGGCTACGGCCTTGTCCGAGACTTTCTCGGGCTGTGCCGTCACGACATGGGCCGTCATGGCGGCTGCCAGCGCAACGATCAACATCTGCTTCTTCATTCTTCGATTCTCCGTTACGGATTGCTTGAGGCGGCTGCCGGCATGGGTAAATGCGAGCCTGGCAAATTGACGAGCTTGGCAGCCGCGCCGACTGGACGGCGCATGCAACCAATTCTACAGGATAGCGCGACGACGCAGAGTCGGCTTATGTGTTTCTTCAGCCGAGCTTAAGTCTCGGGCCGCCGCCGCAGCTCAGGTTTTTACAAATCGAAACAAACTCGGCTGGAACCAATACAAAAGGACGAGTGTCGTAAAGATAATCACCAGCCAGGGCCAGCTGCGCCGGGCCAGCTTCCAGTCCACCGGCGACGGCCAGAACGACAGGAATTGCGGCGCCAGCAGCAGCGTGAGCGCCAGGTCGGCCGGACCGAAATGCCAGTCGCCGCGGGTGCGCCACCAGGCCACCATCAAAGGCAGCAGCAGTATCAGGAAGGGTGCCAGCGCGGCCGGGGCGGCGTTGTACCAGCGCAGGTTGGCAAAGGTGACCGAACCGAGTTCCCAGGTGCGCCCGCTGCGGCGCGGCAGGATCGAAAAGCCGATCGGTTCGGCGTTCAGCAGCAGGCCCACCGAAAAGTGCGCCAGTTCATGGCACAAGGTGCCGGCAGCGCTGAAGATGAAGAACAGCGGGTGCGCGGCGGTGACGATCCAGATCAGGAAGGCCAGCGCCAGCGAGGGCAGCAGGTAGAGTCCCATGGTGGCCAGTTCGCAGCCCCATGTGGGAAGCCACGAGCTCAGCGCCGGCATGCAGGCGTGCAGGACGGACATCGCCGCGTCGGTCGGGACGGCCTGGACTCAGGCGTGGCTGCCCGTGTAGAAGCAGCGGCCGCAGGCCTGGCGGTAGCTCTCGTTGCCGCCGATGCTGACCTGCTCGCCTTCGCGGATGCGCTTGCCCTCGGCGTCGACGCGGATGTTCATGGTCGCCTTCTTGCCGCAGGTGCAGATGTTCTTGATTTCCTCGATGTCGTCGGCCAGTGCCAGCAGGTAGGCCGAGCCGGGGAAGGGGTCGCCGCGGAAATCGCTGCGCAGACCGTAGCAGATCACCGGCACGCCGCGCACCTGCGCCAGCTGGTGCAGCTGCACCACCTGCGCCTTGCTGAGGAACTGGGCTTCGTCGACCAGCACGCAGGATACCGCCGGGGCGCTGGCCAGGAAGTCGGTGTCCTGGTCGAACACGTCGACTTCGCGCTGCGGGCCGAGGCGCGACGTGATCTGGCCGACACCGTAGCGGTTGTCGATGGCGGCGGTGTACAGCTTGACCTTCTGGCCCTGCTCTTCGTAATTGTGCGCCACCTGCAGCAGCGAGGTGGATTTGCCGGCGTTCATCGCCGAATACCTGAAATAGAGTTTCGCCATCCTAAAATTATAGCAAGCGGGGTACCGCCAGCGCCAGCGCCCGTGTCCTCTCGTAGCGTGGGCACCCCGTGCCCACGCGATTGCTGGCGTCATGTTGAAGCCAAGCGTGGGCTCGGGGAGCCCACCCTACGATCATTCGCCGGGGTGGTACTTGCGCTCCAGCTGCTTTTCGATGTCCTCTTTATAGAACAGCACATCCTTGAACTCACCGCGGCTGTACATCGCGGCCTGGTCGGCGAAATGCGGCGACTTGGGATCGCCGCTCTCGCCGCCGGCCAGGATGCTCTTGGCGCGCAGGCGCGGGCCGAATTCCACCGCCGCCACGAAGCTGTTGCCGCGGTCGCCGTAGATGCGTTTGGTGGTCTGCTTCGCGGTCATGCCGAACGAGGCCAGCGAGCCCCAGTTGGCCGAGGTGAAGCCGACCGGCAGGCTCGGCTTGCTGTCGTCGTAGCCCGCGTCGACCGCGCCGCCGAGGCGCTGGAAGCGGTTGATCTCGCCCCAGGGCGTCTTCCAGCTGCCGAAATCGGCCTGCAGCTTGTCGCTGGCGCGGCCCAGGGCCGCCAGCCGTTCCTCGCCTGTCAGGCGGCCCTGCACGAAGTCGACCACCGGCACCCCGGCGGCGCGCGCCCTCGGTGCGGCATTCTTCACCATGTCCTGGCCCCAGTACACGGCCAGCGAAGTCGGTACCGATTGCACGGACCAGCGCAGGTCCCAGCCGCGCAGCGTCGCCACCTGGTCGGCCAGCGTGCGCTTGCGCGGATCGTCCTCCGCCAGTGCGTCGTAATCCTTCAGCAGGGCCGGCACCAGCGGCTCGAAGGCGGTGAGATAGCTGTCG
>Ga0265797_10002178_pt1 | contig 33344 bp, 30 predicted proteins | sample P2T30metagenome_FD_192433 | JGI IMG/M metagenome (GOLD analysis project Ga0265797, IMG submission 192433) | Plant litter microbial communities from East Loma Ridge, Irvine, California - P2 T30 | ecosystem: Environmental > Terrestrial > Plant litter > Unclassified | place: USA: California... | reverse complement strand
CGACCATAGGTCAGTGAAAACTGGGCATCCCGTCCGCTCTGCCATACATAAGCACTGAACCGGGCGACTAGTACTAGAGTGGGTGACCATCTGGGAATCCCGCCTGTTGTATGTTTTTGTTTTTTGCCCGCTAGGTGCCTATCACCGCACAGTACTGATGACCGCTAACATGATATCGAATCGGTCAGGCCATTGAGTTACTGCGTCTGCATATCTTCCTACTCTGGTGACAAGCAGGGCAAGATTCGTCTCATGCGCACTCGTTCATCTTGTGGCATCTGCACCTGGCAAACGAAGTGTCCAAGACGTCGCCTTACATCTATAGGAATCTTATGTGATAGGAAAACTTCAGTCGGAAATCCTTTTTCATGTCGGCTGCAATAACCATCGGGAAGAGAATAAGACAGAATAGCTTGACTACCACCCCTCAGTGGGACATGAGTTCATCACACACCTGCTGCTGCAAGTCTCAAACCCATCATCACACCTCAGAACTACCCTCTAGGTCTCTCCTCCGAGTTGGAAGCAGCCGAAGGAGCAAGCTCAATGTCAAATTTGCTCACAGCCGCTTCCTTAGCCCTACGAGCTTCAGAGTTAGCCCTCCGATACCGTATGAAGAGAACAACAGATGCAATGATCAAAGCTACGGCGGCGACGCAGCCTATGACGACCCCAGCAATGCCGCCCTTAGAAAGGCCACTATTCTTCCCATCATCAACGTCTGTGGCATCTGCGACGTGGGATGCGACCTCTGAGGCAGACAGGGAATCCGATGTCGAGCTCTCACTGCCGGAACTAGTCAGAGTGACGTTGACGTTGGGATCTGTAGAAATCCTGGGCTCTTCCTCGGTGACGTTGAAGCATGGGATGGATTCTGTGAAAGCTTCGACGGCCACGAAGGTTACGTCTGCGCAGGCGTAGTAGTCCTCTGTGCGACCTCCTTCTTCTTCGGGAGATGCCTCGTACCAGAGTCTGAAGGTTGCATTGCTGCCGTCGGTGACGTCTGATGGAGGATCGGGTACCGGAATACAGGTGTGGCCAGAATCGAGGTCACCAACAGGTCCTGGTCCAGATATATCTGCAAAGTCCGACTCTGCAGGGTCTGTGATAATGTTAGCCTTTCGTTATAGTGCATACATTCTTCACCAACAAGCATTTCGTACCGTTGTTGTATGCTACACTGACGTGAAGCTTGGAGATGTCGTCTCTTAGCACCAGCGCAAGCCTTCCGTTTGCTGAAGAGAGATCGTGTCAGTACGCATGTTGCTAGTCTTGCTGGTTCGAAAGTCCGCATTCAAGACATACATATGGGATAGTTCGTTCTATTGCCAACGCCGGCGCTTGACCCGCACGGAGCAATGTTGTCGACATCTGCGGACCACGGTCGATCGGATGGCCACATGAAAGCCGCGGGTCCCATTGTGAGGTCTTCATCATCTTCGCCGACAGCCTGCACAAGTGCGCACGTTGAGACAATGCCAACAAGTGCGTAGCGCCAGATGGAAAGCATGGTAGGACTGCCGAGAGATGGTGCGGTCTTCAAGAGCGCTCTCTTTTCCAGAATGGTGAGGAGAAAGGACAAGTCGAACAGGAAAGGCGGAATATCAACAGTCGAGTGAGTCTTGAGCCAGACTCCATCCTGCGTACATATACATGTTAGGTCACTTGTATTAGCTTCAGCAGGTTGGGGGCCTCCACGCCGAATTCTGCACAATCACATGTCCGCCGAGCAGCGATCGCCAGGAAAGGCTAAGTATGCCCTGAGCATGCGAGGTAGGTGTGGTTCCGATAACGGTTGCACTGATTAATGGCTGAGGATGAATGCTCTTCTGTGCGAATATCCGGGATTCACGGCTGGGCGGTCTCTCTAAATGGTACGAGGAGGGTAATGGTGTCGTGCCGAGCTCCGTATAGATGCGACCAAGTTGTCGACCCCTCCTGATATCGCAGGTTCATGTATTCGGTATTGTTACGCTCATGTGCTCATGCATGTTGTTTGCAAGAGCTTAGCCGGGACTTCACTCGCCTTCGGAGAGCTCAATCGGATACAATGATGGCAGCTGCATGTCTCATCTCTGTTCACTTCATCAATAATCCATTAGACAGTCCGCAGGCAAACCTGAGCCTACAGTATGTGTACTGCGCAGCCTAGAGGTGAGAAAGGTTGGCGTGGTGGAACGTACAACAATCTAGTCCCAGTCGCGCCTAGCTTCGGGTAAACCTGCAAGCCAAGGATGATTGTGGTCTGACAATCTTATCAGATGCATGTGACCAATCTAATCAGATCCTAGCTTTCGATAGTCCGTCCCACCTACTGCTTCCTGCTCTCCTCCAAGACATTGGCAACTCGGTTACAGAGTATGGATGCTGTGGAACATGTGCTGCTACTCGCAGGCTCGCCGATCACGGTGTTCTGCCATGAGAAGCGTTGAGCCCTCGCTCAAGTGGCACGGCCACCTAGTCCCAGGTATATATCGGCAACATGGAACTCTGAACAGCAGCATTTCCCATCCTCACAGGCCATCATACTACCAGTCTATACATAATGGTCTCTGCATTGAATCTCGTCGCTTTGGTGGCGACTACATTAGCTGCAGCGGTCGAAGACCCAGAGTTCACTCTGAAGGTACTCCTCAAACGACAAGCGAGCACTTCCGGAGCTCAGTACCAGTGTCACTCCGACTGTGGTAAGTTGCATACATACACTGATATATACCGAAGCACTCTCTGACCACGCAACCAGGCTACACCATCCTCGACGCAAGTGCCGAAAACTGCAACAACGCCACCTGGACCGACCTTCTCGCGAACTGTCAAGAATGCGCTAATACATATAACATTCTTCGCTATTACGGCGACCAGGTCGGGGCTGCTGCTGAAGACTGTGGGCTTACTGCGACATTCAGTCCCTCTGCAGGAGCTTCTTCGGCGTCCGCACCACCAGAGACCTCTGCGTCTACCTCGTCGGCGCTGGCTTCTTCAGACACCATTACAAGTACAACGGAGACCACCGGCCAGACTGAGGCGCCGACTACAATCCCATCCGTGACACCTAGCGTTGGTGTTGTTACCGCCACTTCTACAAGTCAAGCGCCGGCGGCTTCTGGATCAATTCCGACCTTCCCATCATCAAACAGTTCGTCCAATACGACACAGTCCGCTGCTCCTACTGGCCAGGAAGAGTTTACTGGTGCAGGCATCAAGGTCGTAGGCCAAGCCGGCGCCACTGTACTTGCAGCCTTTGTGGCCCTACACTACTTGCTGTAATAGCACCTAGGGCCAAGATCATGCCTCCGGATGAATCCTTCAGCAGCAGCCTAGAGCCTGGCTCGGTTCGATCTGGACACTACTATATACGTAATGTATCTGTGCCTGGTTGTTTATAGATAAACTACGATAGCTAGCAATGTTGTAGTTCTCGAAGCTCCTTTGACCTACTTTACGACACAGAGTCAAAAACTTTCAAAGCGACAACCGCCCACCGTCTCAGCTATGCCATAAATGGCGCAAACTTCATAGCACTTGTGTTTGGCGGCTGCATTCATGCTCTAGATCTACACATCACAGGAGAGTGGCGGACTCTCACTGCTCTGTTCGTGTCCAACAACATATTTGGTAATAGCTTTGCGCTTTGTATGGCCAGGCACCAGCATAGCCAGCATCGCATCACCCCGTCCAATTTCCACAAAATCCTATCACCGGAATCCTTCTCGCTCGGAACATTTGTGATGTGCTCCTCGTATCCGCAGGCAAGCCATTGAGACGCCAGCCTTCGTCATCAGGGCGGAGCAGGATCATAACAAACCCCACAGAAGGCAAATGATCAGCGTGCTTGTGGAGTAGCCAACACATTGTGAAATAACCAACAAGGCTTCATGTTACAGGGGAGCCCGTATAAGAAGTACTAGAATAGATCGCGAAAAGACCGCTAGCCCAGATTCAGACATCAATTGATGCTGAGGCGCTGCGTAGTAACCCTAACCCAGATATAAGGTTCTACATGGAAATTGAGTACGGCCAAAGGCGTGTGGATATGTAGACTCACTATACATGCCTCTATGCAAGTAAGCAAGTACATAATTACAAGCTAAACTGCTCTGACATGCATCTTTTAGCTTGTATTTATTCCATGGCCGTTTTGAAGCTGTCTACAGACAATTGCTGCATCGAAAGTCAAATTCAGGGATTCGAATCATGGATTCGGGCTGTGCAGGCTTTGGACGTCTATTCTAGCTTACAACACCAACACACTCGAATACCCTGATTCCATCCTGCAGGATGCGACGCTTCGACCTCCAACGTCTCAGAACACGAGCGCTCGGGAAAAGCAGCTTCACTTGATGGTCATTAACGGTCAGGATGAAGAGCGTATAAATATGTCCTGATGGTAAGGCCTCCCAGAGTCTTCTTCTATCATCATCAGCATCAACAACAACCAAACAATCTCATCAAATCCACAGCACAGTCAGCACTATCCCAAACAACTCTCACATCAAAACTTCACCCTCAAACCAATCACCATGCACGCCACATCCCTCTTCGCAACCATCGTCGCCTTGAGCGCAACCGTCTCCGCAGGCCCTCTCCTCCCTCGTGCTCTCCGTAAGGCCAACGAGTTCAGCAGCGGCGACTGGTAAGCCCTCCTCGATCCCCTCCCCTCCTCCAACCATCCAACTAACATCCTCGTCCAAACAGCGCTCAGGGCACCGCCTCCTACGAGCACCACAGCAACTACAACCTCGACGTGACCATGGACGACACTTCCAACTCCGTCTACTTCGCTTCCGGGCCCTGGTACTACTACAGCGGCAAGTCGGAGAACGGCGGCGTCTGCACCGGCGAGCTGCTGGGCAAGTGGGACAACGACAATGACCACCCTTGTGTCAACTTGAACGAGAGGCCTGGTGATAGCAGGAGGATCCAGTGTGTTCTGTGGAACAACAACAGTGGTAACTAAGGAGATGGGAATGGCTCTCGGGATGAGATGTGGGTTGGTGGGAGTGGATCTTGGGTCTTGGGTAGAATCTGTACCAGCGGTGATAGACGTTCGCTTTTGGGTTAGAAAAAACAGTTTAGCCAAGGTATTCTGGAAATATGGTGTTTTGCTGTTACGAATCTTAAATGCCTCCCATTGTCAGGCGCGTGGTCTTCAGTAGCGAATCCACACATGAATCCGAAGCCGGACTAGTATTTTTAGACCTCCACAAGTCTCTCAAAGTATGGTTGAGATATGGTCGTACGTATGGCCTTGGTTAGACTTGTTGTCTTGTTGTACAAGGGGTAAGAGGAAGAGCCTCTTGCTGGCTTGCGCCAACAAATGCACGACGACGTCAGCGCAGAGCGAGCGTTCGATCGCCAATGGCCAGGCCTCGGCCCTCGTGACCCTGCGCCAGCCACGTCGATTTGTCGATTGGCATGCAGCCTTGTGCGCTGCTGCATCGACTGCCACTCAGAGCCGAACACGATGTGCCGTGAACCCGGGATGCCGACGAGAAGGTCATGTTGGTGAGATAGGCGCGCCGTTTGACTGTGTCCCCGTGCAAACCGGGAATGACGATGTTACCCTAAATATGTACACGTTGTAGGTCCATGTGCTGTATATCACACACATCACGCACCTCGACTCACTCTTGCCTCGCAAACAAATTGGACACGTGAACAGCACGTGAAGCAATCGCAAGTGAAGCCAATACCGGGGACCGTGCCTGCGTGGCTTGCGACGCCTTGCAGTGGAAGCTGCGTCAACCTGCAGCACAATTCCGCCACACGCCGGTGCGAACAAATACCAAACACAAAACACACGACACTGCAATCGCAACAACTCGCAACTCGACCGCCAAGCATCGCGCACCAGTAGCCCAAGATGGAGAAGCTTGTCTTGCGTGGTATCATGTACGGCGCAGACAAGATTCCCGACAGCTGGTTCGAAAAGGTGCCCGGAGGCTTCTACAAAGAAAAGGAAAAGGAACGCAAGCAGCACGAGAAAGACGAAAAACGTCGCAGCCAGAGCCACAGACGCGACCGATCGCGTCGCCGCAGGCACAGTGACGAACATGAGGACCGGCGCCGCCGCTACGACGAGGACACTGACCGTGACGATCGACCCGGTTATGCGACAGAGCGACGCAGGAGGCACGAGCGAAGCCGGTCATCGTATGACGGAGGCGCTGACTACGACTCCGAAGAATTCGAGAGAGAGCGTAGGCACGCCCGGCGCAATACTCACGGCGACAAGGATCGCTACGGCTACGACGACGGCTTTTCTCGACGCAACGGCGCAAAGCACGACTATGCGCCAGACTTCTCACCCACCGGCAGCCACAGACCATCACAGTACCCAGACCCGAACATCAATTCTGCCAGCAAACGCGCCTCGGCCGCTGCAGCTGCCGCAAGTGCTGGCACCGCAGCAGCATTAGCTCAACAAGCCCAACGACATGCCTCCGTCGCCTCGCCTCCTATCGTGCCGCTTGCCGCACCTGTTCCAGGATCTGTCCCGGTCAGCTACATCCCATACGCTAACATCTATGGAGCTGGAGCACCATACCCTCAAGGAGCTCCTAATGCATTCTCCCCGCCACCAGCAGCTTCCATCTCTCCCGTGCAGCCGAATGTAATTCCGGGTGCTCCTCTGGTCAATCCTTATGGCTATTCTCCTGTCAATGCCCCTATCAATGCGCGTGGCTTCCCGGACCCCAACCAGCCCTCACAGTCACACAGGCGGGACTCATACGCTCCATCGCACTCACACTCTCCCTCTTCCGATGGTAAAGCTGCGCCGCCTCGCAGGACACGTAGCGAGAGGCGTCCTCACCATGACCATGAGAAGTCCCACGGCAAGTGAACGCCTTGGCAAGAAAAAGAAGGCCCGCCCATCCACTGCAGTCAAAATCTGCGAGGGTTGCATCAACGCTAACACCCACGAAGGCAGTCAAAGGTTCGTAGACCCCAGAACTTACAGCGCAACACTTCCACCACCTCCACCTGGCCCGCCACCGCGCGCAAGCCCATTCAAAAGCAGCTGGCAGCAGATCTCTGGGTAAGATGATTCAACACATGCTTGCCCGCTCAAGCCTGCATTGCATTAAGCGCTCAACCGCTTGCAATCGCGTCCTCCAATTTCTTTGTCTCTGCACCCCGTTCCGAAGTCCTATGCTTACGCCGTATTACAGACGCCACGATGATCGCCGCGCTACCTCTCGCCGAGAGAGGAATGATCGCCATCGCTACGACAGCGAAGACGATGCTCGTGATCGCCGCTCAGATTAGAGGTCTGATGGTAGTGGATATCCTGCTTCCTTTGGTGGGAATGGAAGACCGGTCGTAGAGTGATTGAAAGGCCGCCTGGCTATGAGAGATGACGAGACATGATGATGAGTATGACTTTTGACGAGCTTTGAGGTTTCTGTTAGCAAGCGATTGGGAGATTCTGAGGTTCCGAAGCATGAGCAGCCATACGATCTGAGCCGGTCTGGTGTGATCGGATGGATGAGCGGGAGGAGAAATCCTTGAGCTCGTGGGATGTGGTTGAATGGTTCAGCTGCCTAAGCTTAGCAGAGTTTTGAGGCAGGCGAATGCATCATGGTTACAAAACTTTCGAGAAATCTGGTGAGCTTCCATAAACCCAGAGAACGCAGTCAAGTGTCAAGTGAAGCTAAAGAGTAAATGGGATGATGTTGCAACAGCTCGAATTCGAGTCGTGACAAACTCAGAACAATTATAGAAATTCAGGAAAGATCGCAGACGGAGTCCTGTTGTCCTCCAAAGCCAATATTCCCAGGGCCCTCTGTGTTGCTGTGTGGCCCTGCCGTGGATAAACGCCTCGCTCACCATGATGGATCCTAGCCAGCGCCTCGCTTGAAGTAACAGAAATATGAACGAAGAAACAGAAAAGAGAAAAGAAGGCCGAGAGCCGTTTCTGCTGAATGAGAAAGTCGGCCAACGCTTCGCACCGCTCGATACAGAAAATAGGCTGTTACCGCCTATTCCGTCCGATTGAAGCGACTGGCGAGGTACGCATCCCTCATATCGTCCTGCCTATGACTCTTAGCAGAGCCCGAGCCAGACAAAGAGCCAGACCCAGACCCAGAGCGTTCCCGCTCCTGCGCAGAGCCCTCAGGCGGCGGCATATCATTCTCATGCGCTGCACTGCTCTCGACGGTCTGCAGCTCGCCGCTCTCCAGCCTACGATCGATATCCTCCGCTTTCCCGGGATTGCGCATGATGTGCGCGAAGAAGTCGCCCTCTCGGTGCATGGCTTTCTTCTTCCAAAGTCCGCCGCTATAGTTCACGGGGCTCTCGCCGCCCTTGAATACGCACGCGTCGTAGGCCACGCCGCCGATCAGCCCGCCGACCATGGGCGCGCACCAGGCGCCCCAGATCCAGAAGTTGGCCCAGTCGGTGAAGGAGTGCAGCGGGTATCCGACTGCGAGCGCAGCGAGGCGTGGGCCGAGATCGCGGGCTGGGTTGAAGCAGCCGCGCGTGATCCAGCCCAGGGCCATGCAGGTTGTGGTGATGAGCAGACCGATGATGAAGGCGTGCATACCGGCGCCTGGGGGAGAGTTGCCAGAGTCACCGAGTGCGAGAATGGTGCAGGCGATGACGGCGCTGCCTAGCATCTCGACGATGAAGGCTGTGTGCACGCTGATGTAGTCTGCTTGCGGCTGAGTGTAGAAGTTGACGCCTGTCGTCTCGGGGAGCAAGGCGCCGTCGAGATTGAGTATGCTGTCGCGGAAAACGGCGAAAGCGAGGAGCGATCCGATGAAGGCGCCGAGAATTTGTACTAGAATGTACACTGGGACACGTCTTGCCGGGAAGCCGCGAAACACTGCGAGGATCATGACGATCATAGGATTGAGGAAGGCACCGGAAGAGCCACCAGCAATGTAGATACCGATCATGACGGCGAAGCCCCATGTCCACCATACTGTCTGCTGGGTGCCTGACTGTTTTTCGGAGACATAGACGCTCAAATTCGCAGATACTCCTAAGAACATAAACACAACCATGCCGAGAAACTCAGCCAAAGGACGTTGGTTCTTCATCCTGAAGCCCGCCCACCAATTGAACGGACGAATGCTGGGCGGGTACTGAGCATTTACATCTTGGCGGCTGATTGTACGTGTAGGAGTCAAGTGTGCACCGCCTTGCTGACGAGCTTCGAACTTCTGGCGCTTGATGGATTCCTCCTCGCCGATCGAACTCGCATCGTCAACAGGATCATGATCATCGCCGTTGGCTTGGTTTTCGGCACCTTGGACTTGAGGAGCGGTATCAGTCTCGCCTCTCTGGTCAGCTTTCACTTTGTCGTGGTCGCCGGTGTCTTTGCGCTTGGTTCGCCACCGGACTGTGCGTGGGAAGTTGCCTGCCAGGGAGAAGCCGGCGTCGTCTTCTTCTTGCATCCAGGGGTTGGCTTCTTCGTAGCCTTTGTCGTAGTGAGTGTCGTCTCGTCTTTGGTTTTGTGAGTATGCAGGAGGGCCTGCGAGGCCGTGTTCTCCTAGGGTGTCCGAGGTTGGCTGTCGTGTCATGCTGGCGTATGTTGGTCTGCTTTTCGTCGTTGGCCTGTGAGGCGCAGATGGCCTGCTTTTCGCGGTCGGCCTACGGGAGGCCGATGGTCTGCTGTTCGTTTGGGTTTGTTGCGAGTCTGTTTGTTTGCTATTGCTTTCATGGACAGTCTCCATAGTGTGCATGCGTTCGCCCTGCTGAGGACGAGACTCGGTTGGTGGCATTTTTGCACGTAACTGTTGCCCGCGGCGATCAACTTGCGCTAGGAGATGTTGGCAACTAATTTGTTGGGGAAGATCCAGAGAAAACCGATGGAAAAATTGTTAGTTGTCGGAGCCCAGTCCTGTTGCCACAAGGACAAAGAAGGCGTAAAGAGAGATGTGCTGATGCGAAAGCTGTACTTGACCAAAAACTCTACTTTCGAACCGGCAAGTCCATGTTCTTGTACTCTGCGAAAGCTCGAACTCGATGCCAAAGCAGAGGAGGCGAGTGGAGATAGAGTGCGAATCGTTATGACTAGCGCAACAAGGGATGGGAAGAAAAATTTAGGGCCAACGGCCTTGTGCAACGGGCTGTCCATGGGGGCATTTTTGATAGAACTCACGGCCATGATGCAAGAAATTCGACAGAGTTGTGGACTTGCCGCCCGAAAGAGAACTTGCGGCTCTGCTCGTTCCACAGAACAGCGGAAGGAAAGTGGGTCAGGGACAGAAGGTTGGCGAAGACGCACGAGCGTGCGAGATTTGGTGAGCCCTTTCGGTGTGAGAGTCGTGGTCAGTTCAGGATCACAACGGCGTCACATCTGGATGCTGTGAAGCCTGTGATGTTTCATAACCGCATCCTGACGGCTTTCGATGCCGGCAAGACGCGTGTTGTATGTGCTGTTCGCACGTGTGATGTCGGCATAGCGTCTTTGTGATGCGTTCGGTATCCGATAAGGAAGACCGATGTGATTGTTGACCGGCTAGTCAATTACCAGCGAGCCATTCGCCTACGCAAAACATCCTTCCCATCGCACTCATTGCCAACGATCAGGAGTTCCAATCGCGGACGTTCTGCGGTCTAACGACAGAGTGACGTTGGAGCGAAGGTTCGTGTGCAAAGTCTAATTTCGACGGCGGTCCACAAAAAGACCAGGGTCGCGATCGGCAGCAATCGAGAAAGTGATGGATTTGCCTGTCGGGGCGTCGGGCACACAGCTCGTGGTCGAGAAATACCACGCGAACTTCATCTGAACGGATGTTAGGCTACTGTACCTTATCTCCCCACGGGTCTTCGAAGGGTCGTTGGGTTTCCCTGCTTTCTGGTGCGCGGCGGCGTGGTGTGGTGTGCGTTTGACCCACAAGAGATCATCTGTCAGAAAGCGTATTTGAACGTCAGGTTGTGGATTGGGAGACAGCTCACAGTACAAGAAGAGAGCTTCTGTACATTGCCATGGCCCGATTCTTCGTTGCAGGTGTCGTCTCCGGGCTACTATTGACTATTGACGATCGCATCAGATGCCAATTTGCCACCTCAGATGTGGTGAGAGACACATATGCATACGACTTTCGGAGCGGCAACATCAGCAGCAAAGGAAGAAAGATCATGACCATGTGAATTGCGAATCTCATCAACATGGAGCGTGACTACTGATTGTCTTTCACCACTGGTGTTATCCGCGACCAGAAACTCTCAGCAATACCACGAGCTTATCGCTTACGCTCCGCCTCATGAGTCGATGAAAGGTTGCCAAGATACCTAGACATCCGTATAGAGTGTCATAAATCAATCCTTCTTATTCCAAACGAACGAATATCCGACATGCTCTATGGTATCCCACAAACCACATCCCATACCCAACAAGCAAGCAAGCAAGCCAACACACACCATCTACAAAGAGTAGATGAAATCCGGCCTATTATCACCCGCCACCCAAATCTCATCCTCCGTCTTGCCAGCATGCATATTATCCCTCGCGCCGCTCCTTCTCTTCGAATTCTCGCGCCTGAGCGCCGTGTACATGAACACGGTGCCGCCGAGCAGGAACAGCGACATGTAGGCGAGGACCGTGCCGTGGCCGGTGTAGTAGCGCGGCTTCTCGTTCTTGAGGAAGATGTTGGAGGAGACGACACCGTTGACGTTGCCGGCGCCGACGACGATGCCGATGATGACGCCGCGCTTGTAGACGCCTTCGATGTTGTTGCTGCACCAGGAGAGGGTGTTGGGACTGGGGGGATGTGGTTAGCGATGTGGTTGGGGCTGTGTGTGGGCTTTGCGGAGACTTACACTGTTGGGTAGATTCCGATGGCGCCGAGGAATGTGCCTGCGTACTGGATGTGTGGGTTGTCGGATGCGATCAGCTGGATAGAGGCGTTAGCGATGCTTTCTTGTACTGGGCATTGCCTTTCTTGGTCCGAATATGCTTACCATGATGAAGCCAGCGATTCCGATCGAAACCACGATCATGTTGAGGATACCTCTCTGGCGGGTACGATCTCCAAGGTAACCAACGATGATCGTGCAAGTCGCGGCAACAGCATACGGAGGAACCGACAAAAGCTGTGCGTGGGTGCCGGCGTAGCCCATGCCAGCCAAGATAGTGGGCAAGAACAGAGAGAAAGCGTACAAGGGCATCAAGCATCCCATGTAGATGACGGCGTAGCCCCAGCACTTCCAGTCTTTGAGAGCAGCAGTGATGTGGCGGCGGTCGTACTCCTCAGCGGCGTTGGACTGGTTGTCGGCGGCGAGACGACGGCGAACACGGATGCGGTCCTCCGGGGAGAGGAAGCGAGCGGTGCCGGGCCAGTCGAAGACCATCCACCAGCAGAAAGCGCCGACGAACATGGTGGCGATACCCTACAGCATTTGTTAGCAGATGTGTGGAAGATGAGCCAGCGTGTGTGTCTTACCTCGATGATGAAGATCCAAGCCCAGCCGTCTTTGCCACCAATACCATCCATCAATGCGATCGCAGCAGCGAGCAATCCACCGAACGAGCCAGCCAATGCTGCAGCAGAGAAGAAAATAGCAGCGCGGAATCCAAGCTCGGAGCGCTTGTACCAGCAGGACAGATAGTAGTTCACACCTATAAAATGTCAGCTTCAAGACATCAGACTATCCAACAAAGATCGTCATACCTGGGAAGAGACCAGCCTCTGCGAGACCAAGGAGGAATCTACAAGCCAGAAGAGCTGCCTTGTTCTCGACCAAACCCATCAGAGTCATGATCAGACCCCAGAGGAGGATGATTCCGGTGAAGAAGACACGGGGTGTGAGGCGCTTGAGCATGACGTTGGTCGCCGGCTCAGCCAAACCGTAAGAAATGAAGAAGATTGTCAAGGCGTTGTTGTAGTCGTGGCCACCCATGCCCAAGTCGGCTTCGAGCCCGGCGAGACGAGCATTGCCGATGTTTGTGCGATCTGTGGATCTCGGTCAGCATTGGATATTGCAAGATGCGTCCAGATACGATCGACGGAGAGCGAAGTGCATGCGACTTACCCAGGAAACTGAGCAAGTAAAGCAAACAAAGCCACGGGATCAGCCAGAAATCGATTCTCCTCACGAGCTTCTTGTCCTGCGAAACTGTTAGTCCTCATGTATCAACTCGCAAAAGTGTGTGGCATCACTTACGATAGCGGCTCTCTCCTCTGCCGTCTTTCCTGCATCGGGATCATCAAGGTCGTTCAAGTTCTCCTTGTGATTACCAACTGTAATGGACGCTCTGCCAGCCTTCTCAGCGTCGTCGATGTCGGAGTTGCTGACAGCTTCGCTGTGCACAGCCTGAGGGTCCTTGGCGTCCATCATGTCAAGATTGCCACCAGAGTGAGTGGTAAAATTGAGAGCCACGAAAGAGGAGCAGAAAAGCTGAGAGGACGAACAACAGCAGGATTATCAGCGGTGGGATCGGGACACGGATCTACATCTTATACGATCTCAATCTGCCACCACCGGACCAAAGGGCTGCTGCTAGCGAGCTGAACAAAATAACCCTTCGCCGCCCACCTCGCACAAGCGGCATGCATGTGGCTGCCAAGGATAGGTACTTTTTTGCTGCAGATTCCTACTGCAAGGGAAGTGTGGCATCGCATCCAGACGAGCCAGCCAGCCCGCGAGCCAAACAGAGTGCAGCTCATCGTGGATGAAACGTGCGCGAGGCTAAGCGCAATCCCCCATGGGCAGCTCCATCTGGGGAAAATGGCTGGATCCACTTCATTAGCCGATATGGAAGGCGGCGGGTCGATGCTTTGGCGAATTAAGCAGATTGGTAGAGGCGATGTTGGGTGGTGGAAATGGAGCTTGAACCATAGGTGCCAAGTAACGCCCGGTCTTGGGGTCTTGGCTGCGGGCGATGAAGCTGAGCCTGCTCGCCTGCTGAGGAAGGGTTGGTGCGACGATATAAGCACGCTAAGACGGTGAGTATGCAGCTTCTGTGCTTCCGTGGCCGTCCTAGACGAAAAGAGAGCGAGGGCTAAGCAATGCCATGTGTGCTGCCACGCAGACTACCCGAAGCATGCTCCCAAATCGACGCCCGGTAAGGTGGTGTTGTGCTTGGTAGAGGCGTGCAGTAAGCTTGGGAAAGAGGGCTTGTAGCGTTTTAGCGCTGGACACACCCTGGTTAGAAAAGCACCGCGGTTGATATGGTCTTGGCGTGAGGTCGGGATATTATTGATACGACTGGCCCGGTGGTCGAGGCCCTGCGCCACGAGATAGGTGCACGTTCAATATGGGTCCATTCCTGCAGGAAGCCGGCGGCTCTGGGCAATTTGCGTAGGTGTTCTCATGTTGTTTAGGACATGCGGGGTTCCCCATGAGCAGGAGGATGAATCAGAAGATGGCATTTAGGGTTCAGAAATCATGGTGCATTCTGTTAGCGAAGAGAAGTGGACACGTCGAAAACACGGTTGTTCCGGACGTGACGCCGTAATCGATTGCTCGCAAAGAGGCAAGGACCTTGCAACTTGCAGCAGGGCAAGTATCTCGCACTCTGCTGGCGAATCACGCAACCACGACAGCAGGGTCTCTGATACCAACGCATTAGATTGCGAAGGTGTATCGGCTGAACGTACCTGCATGCCAACGCAACGTGGCTATTTGAGTATACAACAGCGTTCACGGCTGCTTCATGCACATTTATATAAATTCATTGCGCGACTTCTGGCGAGGCGGCTCGTTTGGTACGCGAGAGCGATTAATCAATACAAGCACGGCTCCGTTGACGATAAGCATTGCTGTGAAGTGCATGTTTCGATATCTGGCAAAATGGCCAGGCGGATGCACCGGGTCAACTGCATTCGGTACCCTTTGAGGTGCATACCTTTCGGGCTCAGGTCCAAGTTCGTATAGCTGACATGCATGCATGGTTAGGCTGACCAGGTTGTGGTTGCACGACATATCTGCAGCCTCTTCCTAGAGAATCCAGATGGTCATTTTTTGGATCGTACACTGTGTTGACTATGCGAAAATCTTCCGCAGAGTGGCTTTGTCCTTGCGCTCGGTAGATTGTGTGCCCGAATGACAAACAGGTCTCGGGTTTGTCCGAGTGATGTCTGATAGAGTTCTTCGATCACTGATACAGTTCAACGGTCGTGTTCCTCACCACATGGCCGCAAAGCATATCATGCACTGACTGCTTTGGGCCGTTATATCAACATCGTAGAAACAAGGAAAAGCCATACGATTGCCTTCCGGAGGAACGGCGCACTGCTTTCGTGTGCACATGGCGCTATGTGGCATTGACACGGCGTGGACTTTCCAAGCAATGGTGCGATTTACCAGGATTACAACGGAAAGTGCCAAACCTTGCAGTCGTCCAGTGGATAGAAGAAATGACTACAGTATAGGTTTGTCAATCATAGAGCAAGCAGCCTGGACGGAGACTTGGCCAGGCAAGGCAGCCACAAATGATGAATTGGTTTCTCACGCCTGTGAATCTTCCTTGGGACTCGCCGCGTGGCAACGTGACGGAAACGGCCAATGTGGCTAATATTGCCTCACCATTACTGTCGTGAGCTTTCATAGCATGGCTTGCAATGTTGCCATAATCTCGTGATCGGGTCCTGTTTCTTTGTTTCAAAATTTTGGCTTTCTCGGTCGCGCAGAAAGATACGATGAAGCGAAGAATCTCGCCACAGGGATTCCTTTGTCTGGATCGCTGTTCATCGGCTACGCATACCGACGCTCGAGGACGAGAAAGAAAGATGCCGCTCAATGAACATGAGCACTGCTATACAGCAACTGCGCCTTGCTCAATTCTCTAAGTCTTGTCAGCACCAAAACCCCACCCCATACATCAATCGAACATTTCGAACATCAGCAAACCATGCGTATCTTCGTCGATATCGACAAGAAGCCGCACGAAGAGTCGAACACAGGTCTCGGCGACCTCGTGAAGGGACTCTACGCGGCCGCCAATGACGGCGACTCTCCGCTGACCGCTCAGCGCAAGAGGCAGGAAGATGAATTGGAAGAAGCTTTCGATGCTCAAGAGGCTCAGAGCGAGGACAAATCAGGTACCTCTGCCAGCCAGAAGACGTCGGAGAAGTAAGGCCAGAGGCAGATTTCAGATACCACGGCTTGAACTGCTTATCGGAGCGCACGTGTGAGGCGAGGAGCATGATTTCTCAGATCTGTAGAAAATGAAGCCTTGGACAAACACTCGGTCTTACCATTCAAGCCATAGTGAGATGTTCAAAAGCGCCTGGCATAAAATTGTACCCGTGAGGAGACATGCGTACATACAGCGTAGGGAAAGGAAGAGCGGCGACCAGAATTTGGGGGCATCTGGGAATATATGGTCCTGACGCAAAATTAGCGGTGGCGCATCCCGTGCCAATCACAGCTCGTGAATGTGTGCGACAGCTCCAGCTGGCCTCCGTACCGTTGCAAGTGCTGTGATCAGCGCGTAAACACTCCGATACTCGCGAACATAGCAACAACAACGATACGATGCTGGTATCACTGACTGTCGGTAAGGTCGACGCTGGAGTCGCCGTGCTCCTCACTGAAGACAAACGCCTTGTGAGTGTGCAACATCCTCTTTCCATCCCCTCCCATCCATCTATCTATCCCTGAGCGCATTATACCATCCAAGCAAGAACGACATATTCTGTGCATACAGAGCCGGACATGCTGACCGCGTACTTCTCCAGATCGAATTCCCCTCCATTCTCCTCCCGCCTGACATCCACTCCGGCAGCATCGTCGACATCAACGTCGCCCGCAACCAGCACGCCGAGACCGTTGCCGACCAGAAGTTCTCTGCCTTGCAATCCGACATCTACAACACCTTTGGAACAAAGTCACCATCTGCTCCTGTCCTTCGATGCCGCAACGCAACCCAGACCAGCGTTGTGCTAGAATGGGACCCTATCGAGCTTGCGACGGCTGAGCTGCGCAGCCTCAGCCTCTACCGCAATGGCAACAAGGCAGGCGCCATTCCCAAGGACAAATTGAGCACAAAGATCTCCGGCTTGGCTTTGGACACCGAGTATACTTTCCACCTTGTGTTGCGCACGTCTGCCGGCCAATACAGCTCCGAGCGCCTGACCGTGAAGACGCACACCATGGAGAATCTCACTGGTATCACAGTCTCTCCTGGTGTGATGCCCAACCAACTCAAGGAAAGCCTCGCCGAGACCGTCAACCGCATCGGCGCAAAGTTCATCGATTCCGTGCGCATCGACACCACGCACTTTGTATGCACCGAGCCGCGCGGACAGGCGTGGGAGAAAGCAGTGGAGATGAACGTTCCTGTCGTCGTACCGGATTGGATCAAGGGCTGTGAGCGCGAAGGCAGGATCGTTGGTGTACGAGGATATTACCTGGACGCCGACCCGAAGCTCAGGCAAATGGGTTCGAGCACTGTTCAGCGGTCCAGCGTCAGCACGGCTCCCGTAAGAGAAAGCCCCAGGATTGAACACACGCCCCCGACACCCGAGAGGCCAACTCGCAGCGAACGCACATTCACAAACGATGGAGCCTCGGAACGACCGCAGCCACCACCCAAGGGCGGTCCTGACTCTGATTCTCAGCGCGAAGCGTCGCCAGCCAGAAGCGAAAGCAACTCATCCCAGCCTCCGCAGTCGGTCACTGGTACGCCTCTCGCTCACAGACCTCAAGAAGAAGTGTACAGCGACGATGACGAATACGACGAGGGCAACGAGTCCGACGACACTGCGAAGGCCATTGAGCAAGGCCGCGAGGCAGCAGAAGCACAATACCAGCCGAGACCTTCCACGCCAGACCAAGAAGAGACAACCGAAGAAGAAGCAACCAAAGTCGCAGCAGAAGACGGCAAGGGAGAATTTGACGAAGTCGCCCTTTAAAACGACCCCTCGACCTCAACCTTGAAGCATTGTAGTTATACCCACTATATCCACCGATTCACGACATTCCACGTATCGAATCTTCATAATCCATTTGCATTACCAACACACACACACACACACTCTCTCTCTCTCTCTCTCTCTCTCAAGCACCACCTTCTTTCCTCTGCCCAACGAAAAACCCAAGCCCAAAATCATCCGTCTCAAACGTAATCTTCGAGCCCTTGGGGAAGTAAAACACATCGCCCTTGGTCGCGTGCACTTTCTTGCCCGTCTCGTCTGAGATGTCGAAGCTGCCGTCGACGATGATCTTCATCTCGTGGTAGGTGTACTCGTAGACTAGAGGGGTGCCTAACAGGGAGGAAATCGTGCGGTCAGTCATCATGGTTCTGGGTTTGGGGGATCTTTTTTTGTCCTCGGAAGCATGGGATTGGATTGGCTTTGGCTTACCTTTCTCGAGACGATAGAAGCCGGCTGAGATTGGTGCTTGAGGGTCGTTGGACTCGGATGTGAAGACGTCGCCGAGGAAAGCGTTTTCGTTGGCGATGAGAGGGGGTTTGAAGGATGTTTGGGCGGATTTGGAGTATTCGAAGGAGATGGGAGCCATTGTTGAGACTGTCTCTATCGAGTGCGAATGATCTCCTTGTTCTTGTTGGATTTCTGCGACGCTGAGTTGTCTTTACGTTTTAAGTAGTAGCTGACGGAGGTGTAGTGTTGCGAGCGTCGAAGTGTCGATTACAATGTGAGAACCAGAGCTCAGTAGAATACTAGAAACTTACGGCCTATATACCACTTTCTCAAAAAAATACCCAATGCCACAGGCAAAGGAAGAGGCACAGCTAGCTACCCCTCACCAACAACACAAACACCCATCTTCCAAACAGACGATGCGAGCGGAGAACGAGATACCAGATGTCTGCCCGCAAGAAGTAGCCATGTTCGGCAAGTCAGACGTCCTTTTTGCTTCGAACGCGTCCAAGTAGGGTCTGAAGATACGATACGCCTATCAAGGAAGCTCACGGTGGTGGTTCTGACAGCTGATGTGGACTGTAGTTGAGCGCCTGGTGTGGGGTCGCATTGTGCTACCGCATCGGGATGGCGTGGTTTTGGTGGTTTGTAGATCGCTTGGACGGGTGGGAGATAAGGCCAGAGTGGATCTCTACGGAAGACATCGTTACGATTTTCCAATGTTTCGAAACACGTTCGAAACTAATCGAAACCATTGCGGGATAATTAAGAAGAAACGCCAAAAAATTACAGGACAGCGTACCGTTACACCGATACCATTGTAAGCGAAACGAACACGTGTAAAAAAAATCCTCGAACGAAAAATGGCCAGAGATCTATGGCTGATCGCATACCGTAGGTCTGTCTACTGTATCAGAGCCACCTGGTGATGCCACAAAAATATCGAAATTCGTGTCTGTCTGTCATTCTCTGAACCAAAACCCAACTGCCCCATTGCTCCCATGAAATCGCTAAAGCGCATCGCTCAATGATCGTTGTTGCGCAAAACGACGAAAAAGGAATAATAAAAGCACCAAGAACACCGCTTCCACATGCAAGACATTCTCGTGCTCCAACAAAGCATAGTTTTGGATGCTCCTGGTAAGCATAGTAAAAGGTAAAACAGCCGAAAAGACCAGCGACGCGAAAGCAATCACACCATGTTGCTTCGTGTATTGTGCCAAAGCCGTAGCGGACTTTGTTCGCGCGTGGGAAAGATCAATCCGAGACTCCCATGATGCCGCATCATCCAAGAAGAACTGGAAATGTGTTAGTCATGATGGCCGTCTCCATATACGCAGAGAGAAAAATGCAAGCTTACCTTCCCAACCCCAATCCCACATCACACCGACCCAATGCAAATGGCCCCGTACTGTGTACGCCGGATCCATCTTGCCAATGTTGAGAGGCAACGGCTTTGGTCTCCGAGGGAAACGCTCGCCGTCTGCTTTCGAGTTGGAATCGGGCGAGCCGGTGCCACTGCAATCACCCGATTGTACCCCGTCGCCTTCCACCCAACTGTACACCATGCCTTTGCGTCCCGGATCGGCGTCCTCGAAGCCAGAGCGCGTGCGCTTGAGTGGCTCTCCGTGGCGGCGGACGGGTTGCAACTCGGACGTTGCGACAAGTCTGCGAGATGTGCCAGGCTGAGCCTCGTACGCGTTTTTGCGGCGCCAAACTTCTTCTGTGACGAGGGCACACTTGTCGATCACGCCAATGCGCATACGGAGGCCCATTGCACGCCAGCGCTCTCTGATCCATTGTCTGTCCTCCGAGGTGACGGCTTCGCAACCAGCGACCATGAGTGGGTATATCTGCACCACGACAGTACGGCTGGCGAGTGGGACCGTGGCAAGGTAGCTCAAGGCTTTCTCGGCCAGCTCGGTTGAAGGTAAAGAGGGTAGTTCGGGGACTGAGCGGTGAAGGTGAAGCAAAGTTGCCCATCTGTACGCTTCGGCGGTCTGCAACATGTGCTGGACCTGAGCGGTGGGATCCTCGGGCGGCTCGATGTATGTTGGCGGATCCCAAGTCTCCAAGGCGATTTTCAGATCATTGGCCTGGCTGATTAGAGCGGGGGATGTCTTCATGGATCGGCACACCTTGCGAACGAGGTTTGCCACACGGCCAACCAGTGGGAAAAGCGTGCCTGCACAGCCCATCAGAGGATCCACGCGCGCATCAATAGGCATGCCGAAGTCGATACCGAAGCCAGGAATACCGTGTTCGCCCATAATCATCTGTGGCGCATCCGACGAAAACAAGAATGTGTTATCAAAGTCATTGGACTCGTCACTGTCGACGGAGGTCAAGCGTGCAATGACATCCATGTATACCCAAGCGTTACACAAGAACTTGAGGCGAGACAATTCTTCACCCTGGAGAGGATTTGAACGATGGTCGGCCAGTGTTCGCTTGACCAAAGCTTGCGCACCTTTGATGTGTGTGTTGCCAGTGGCAGTATGTTGATCCCATGATTCGGAAAATCCAAGAGCTAGGGCGGTCGCAATTGCAGTCTGATCGGTCATGCTGTGATCTCTAATTCCTTCTTGAATGTAACGTATACTGGCTGATTTGTGTTCGTGACCTGCTAAACGTAATCGTGGGAAGTCGGATGAGCCGTGGTAAGAAGTCATTGCTAGCACCGCGTGATAGAGAGCCGGAGAGTTGAGTGCCAGTGGCCAGATGAGAGTCCTCCAGGGATTTTCATTTGGGCCGTCCATGACAGAAAGAATGCCGCAGGTGTATCGATCGAATCGAAGAGAGAGCATCTCAGGGCTATCCTCAGCGAACACAGGCTGGTTGTACATGAAACCATTCCATGTGTCAACAGCACCTTCTGAGTTGGGCGACTCCTCTTGGTTAGACAGAGGTTCCATGTATCGTGCTGCCCACGCTAGTTGGGGGTCATCGATGGCTTGACCAGATCGGAGAATCTCCTCGATGTCATCATGAGGGAGGTCATGGTCATCCGACAGAGGTCCAATGTCCGGGAAATCATCGAGAGGCAGATGGTAGTCGTCAGGCATCTGGAAGGGCACATAGTCCCCATCCTCAAGGCTCACCTCGGCAGTTGGTGCGAGGATCTCCGTCAGGGTAGGTGATCCTGCAACAAACGAGCCTTGGGCTGTGGCACCAGCGGACAATGAGCGGTTGTGGTGGACCGCTCGTGGGCTTATGCCGGTGATCGGCACACTCGAAGTATCCTTAGATAAGGGAGATAAGGGCGTATCGGGTGCGCTGCCAGTGGAAGGTCCTGATTCGTGACCCTCTGCGATAGGCGAGATAGCCCGGCTTTCGTTTCGCGTCTCATGTGTTGTCGCACGGCGTGCTGCTGGTCGTTGGGGAAGCTCTACCACCTCAGTCGATTCAGCCTCCTTGTCCTCGAAGGTTCCTATACCGCTATCCCTTGATGATGCCGAGTTTCTAGCAGCCTTTGCAGGTCGCTCTTGTGTTTCTGGAGCACTGGTTGTCGCTTGAGAGTCCTTCCTTGTAGTATTGTCGTTGTTTGCCTGGCGTGGTGGTGATGCTATGTGTGTAGTAGTCAGCAGCGGTACTCATATTCGAACACCAAATCCCGTCAGTGCGGTACGCCAACACCAACACGCACCTCGCTTTTGCCGGTCGATGTTCACTTTGACGTTTGTCTCCTCGAATGGCCGCCATTTGAAGTCTTTCCTGTAACCTCCGCACTCCACCTTGCGCTTCGCACATTGTTGGCATCCAGGTTTCTCTTCGCCACACTTGAGTCGTTTGGCCTTGCACGTTACGCAGCCTGCAAAATTGCCCAATCAGTACATGTCCGTCTTGCACGCCTTTGCTGTCATATATAAACCTAGACTCTGTTGAAGAGGCCTAGCAGGGACGCTGAGAATATACCATTACGACTCTTGGATTGCTTCGGCTTGGGCGGACCATCAGCAGCGGCAGCAGTAGTCGACTGCTTGCGCACAGGAGCCTTCTTGGTGGTCGTCGAAGGCTGCCTGCGGGCGTTCTTGGCCACGGGCGGCTGGTCGTCTCGCGGTCGGGGAGGGCTGGGGCTGGCGCGCAGGAAGACGGAGGGCGAGGGAATATGGATGTCCTCGGCCATCAGTCTGTGCCTTCCGCTCGCGGTGGTGTTGCGCAATCGCACGGTTGTTGTCAGTGCATGTCAGGACTACGATGCAGCTTCGGGATAAAGAATGAGACGAGGCGAGGGTACGGGTGCAAAAGTATAAGGTTCCTCTCGTCTCGTCACCGCCTGCCCTATCGTCTGGACATGCAGCGCATTACTCTTGCCTCCACCGTGCTACTATTATCTTACCCCTCCCGGCCAGCTATCACGCGCGCTGGGTGGGGATTGAGGCGGAAGGCGCACGGCACGGCCAATGACTGGTGTGCAGACGAGCGCTCTGGCGGGCGAGATGCACAGAGATGCACATATGAGTACCCGGAGTGCTTCCACGCTTCCACGGCTTCCATGGGAATGCTGCCATGAGGCCAGCGTAGCACCACGCGCTGATCTTTGCAGCGCCACTCGAAGGCTCACCGCGTCACGGTATCGTGAGGCCGCATGGCCGCCGTCGCTGTCCCCGCCGCATGTGGCCGAGGTGTGGAGGGGAGGGTAAGTGTCTTGTCTCACTATGGAGCACCACGATAATGGTATGATTACCACTGGACGTTGGGCCTGCCAGCAGCACTACACGATAAGCCCATATCCGATGGCGCGCGTTGCTGCTGACTAGCGGCTCCAGTTCAAGGGTAGTAATCGGCGCCCACAGCAAAAGCCAATAGTCAATTCCTCCTCACGACAAGCTAAAATCCTGCGAATATCATCCGGCAGTCGGCCCGTTGCTTTATGCGGCGCAGTCGAGGTCTGGAGTTGCAGGCTCGAGCAGCTGCTAGGAGGCGATCGCGATGTTGAAGACGTGTAAACGCATCAACTGCCTTAGTCTACCCATGCACATGCAGGCCTGAAAACGGCTGCCAATGCGCCCACCCAAGGCAAGCGAAGGCGACACGTAACGCTAACTGGTTCCTCCGTCATGTTCCCTTCCCCACGTTTCCCCCATACTACGGGATCTGGAACCGTTACGGCAGAGGTGTCTCATCACGAGGCGAAGTCGGCGGTCATTCTCTGGACGTCAGAAAACCTAATCAACCGCACGCGCCTCGTGGCTTCCAAAAAGGGCTGACCCTCGTATCATTCGGGTTCATTGGGCGCAGACAACATTATCTTGGTTTTTCCATCCTGCGTCCCTGCATCAGCAATCTTGCTCGCTGGAAAAGGTTTGGCCAGCATCAAGCTGTCTTGCTCTGGAAGGCGCAATACATTTCGAAGAATAACACCTCTAGCACTCTCACCAAAGACTTTCCTCGAGACGAGACTCGCTTAATAGATTCCCCGAAGCTTTTGAGCGGGCTGACCCAAACCGTTCTCAAAATCCGGGTCAAGCGGATTTCCTTCTCACCCAGCTGCTGGATTGACAGGCCTCCGCAGTGTTCTGGTTGCCACGATACCTGACCGCTGCTTCCGATATATAACTATCGAGCACCTCACGCATTGTCTCTGGTGACGTGGCAGATTGAGCCTGTTATAAACCTCAAGCTAAGGGCCCTGTGGCTTCCCAGGCATGCATCACGAGAGCTTGAAAGCCCTGCGGTTGCAAGCATTACCTTGTCGCGCTTATCGAAGTTGAGAGCAGGATATGTGTTGTATGGAAGTCTATCGGCTGTCTGTAGAAGCTATCAAGTTTTGACAAGAAGCTGAGCCATTATTCTTCGTCTCATCACAAAATGATATCGAAAGCCAGACGAGCAAGAAGGCGACCGGCGCCGATGAAGAAATCCTCACGGATATGATGGGCGGCTTCCCAGTCCACTCATACAAATATCTCACAACGCTCATCCTGCCATACTTTTGGGCGGCAGAGATTACGACCTTTTCCGATAACATTCCTGCGACCCATGATGCGGGCAGTCCACCTTCTCTGGAACAAGGTCTGCAGCAAAACTCAGCCGATCGACCAACTTGAGCATGACACGCTTGCAGCTGTACACTTGTGCGCGAAACTGCTCGTTCTTAAGCAAGTGCAGATTCCTCATCGTCAGGTCGACCGCAAAGCTCTTGTACTGCTCATATCTCTCGGTATCTTGAAGGGCCTGGAGGATGTCGCAGATTGTTTCGACATCGGATTTATCCAGAGTAAGGGCTTGGATTTGGAAGTGCAAAGCTGCGTGCTTGCTCAATTGTGGCTCGAGGTATTTGTCGGCGGTTTCGACGAGATCGAGCCAGTATTGCCAAGTCTTCTGGTGATAGTCGTCGATCTTGCAGCCATAGATGTAGCGGAGTACACCTTCGAGCGCATGCGGGTCATCTTCTTTGAGCTCGATCTCGGTTTGTTCGCTCTCCTTTGAGGGTGTCAGCGACAAGTTCAGATACATGAAGATTAGGCTGTACCGACAGCGAATCTGCTCTCAAGTCCACAGAGCGCGTTGAAGTACTCATTGCGGCTGCAGAGTACCATCTTGTGCACATAGATGGCGCGGTCATTGCTGAGCCTGATGGTCAGATCTGACCACTTGGGGTTGTTGTACCAGCTGCTTCACGTCAGTTCTCATTCCTCTTGCACACGATTCTGCGGATACACACCTGGCTGTGTCTAATGTAGGGGCCTCCATGGACGAGGAAGCCTGGCTCCTTGTACGTTTCATACCAGTGCACGGTATGAGAGTGACCGGAGACTTGAACCGAGTCAAGGTGACGCGAGGATGAAGGTCAGACATGATGGATCTGTCTATCCGTTGAGATACGCGCCCGTACGCGTGCGAGCAGTCATTTTTGCTGGGGTGTAACGCCACTAGTGCACATCTCGTACATCTTTGTTACACAGATATGCAGTTTCCCACGTTGGCTTGTCAACGAATCAGAGGATGAAAGCAAACGAGACAGCTGACATAGTGTCAATTGTACACAACAAAGCGGTCTTCAGACAACACAATCACTGGACTCGATCTTGATGATTCCATGTGAGCGGAAAGTGTGGTCTGTAAGAATATAACATCGAAGCATGATCGGCGACTGCTCGAGATCAGATATGACGGCTTGAAGAAACACGTCTCACAGTCTTTAATCTTGCTATGGGCGTGAACACAAGAACAATCCAGTACCAGTCTTCACCTATCGATACCTTTAATTGGCATTGCAACATTTGTACCATACTGATGGCGGTTCCGAGATACCTCTTGCTCGTGCGTGGGTCAAAAGATCACGTGATCTTCAATACCCAAGCTTATCTAATGTCTCATCGGGCCGACATCTGTCCAGTCAGTATCCTCCGACCCCCACATGAACCGGGTTATCAAAAGCCGACCTGGTCATGGTTACAGGTGTCGTACATTTAGCCCTCGGGTATTCTAGGCTGCTCAGCGTGTTTTGTTCAACAAAAGTATTCTTTCCAACTTCAACTTCCGATCTTAGCAGTTTGCCCCTTCAACTAATCATATTCACATCTGCTCATCATGACCAAGCCGACCAACAACCGCGCAAAGGCAATTGTCGATGCTGCTGCAGCAGGCGGCTGGGCCGTTCCAGCCATGTGCTTGTACAACCTCGAGGGAATTATCGCCAGTGTACGAGCCGCTGAGGCAAAAGACTCACCAGTCATCCTACAACTTTTCCCTTGGGCGATTGAGTACGCGGATGGTCTCCTCCTTCACGCCGCTGCAGAGGCTGCGAAGAACGCAAAGGTGCCTGTTGCCGTCCACATGGATCACTGCCAGAGTCCGGAGATGGTGAAGAGAGCGGCCGACCTCGGAGGCTTCGATGGTATTGTGAGTTTACAAGATGGTTGATGGGCCTTTGATCGCATTGCTGACGAGACGTAGATGGTGGACATGTCACATTACGAGAAGGACGAGAACCTCCAATTGACCAAGGAGCTCACTGAGTACTGCCATGCCCGTGGCATTATCACTGAAGCAGAGCCTGGCCGTATCAATGGTGGCGAAGATGGTGTTAAAGTAAGTATTCTCTCTTTGAAGTTTAGAAAGACTGTGCTAACGATTGTTGCCAGGACACCGCAGAACTGGAAGGTATCCTCACGACCCCCGAGCAAGCCGATGAGTTCATCGCCACAGGCATCGACTGGCTAGCACCCGCTTTCGGCAACGTCCACGGCAAATATGGCCCGAAGGGCCCTCAGCTTCAATATGACCGCCTCCAGAACATCCGCGATTCGACCAAGGGCCGCGTCGAGCTTGTCCTGCACGGTGCCGGCGCCGAATGGTACGGCACTGACGACGGCAAGCTGCTCCAGAAGAACATCTCGCATGGTATCTCGAAATGCAACATCAACGATATCATTAACGATCCTTACCGGGAGTACTTGGCCAAGAACGCAGGAACAATGGGTCTTACTGGATTGATCGAGGGCGCTACGGATATCATGCAGAAAGAGACTGAGAAGTGCATGGACTGGATGAGATCGAGTGGTAAGGCTAGCAGTGTAAAGCTGAGCTAGAGTAGCTCCTTTGAATGAGACTCGATGACTCCATGTTACATCACTGTCTTGCCAGTGGACTATTTGAACACAGATTCGATCTTGTGGAGAATTGAAGCCACGATGATGAACGGAATGACTCTCTCACATGAACATATGACAAGGTTCTAACATATCTAAGCACCCATGGTGGCACATCTACTCGATTGCCAAAGTATGGCTACAATGCCCCCGGGGACAGATAGCCCGGCATAAAAGAAGAGTGTGTACATGAATACATGTACATGCAAGTGATATTGGTGTTAGTAGGGTAAGGGTATTGAGGCGATTTTTGGCATGTTTGTCATTGCCACATTATCATTAACTCGTCGGGACCTATGGCTATAGTCAAGTACCTAATTTCTTCCAGAATCGTCTTCCAGGAACGATGTACATATTAATATGACTGTGAATAACTCTCGTTGGTAGGTAATGCACACTGGTGGTTCGGGGCCTACGGAGTTTCGAGTGCAACACCCTGATGACTTGATGCATACGACTTTAATTTCTGGCCTCCAGACCAACCTCTCATCTCATTCTGACCACTTGCATAATCCTTTCCAACCAAACCTTCTCTTTGCTACATTCCTTCCATCATGGGCCGAGAAGTTCCGTCTGTCGGACAGCCGCCGGCTGCATTCAAGAAGAACGTCCGGGCGAAGAAGGCCAAAGTCACCATCAACAAAGTCATACCCGCCTTGCTCACAACACACCCACGAGCGAAGCGTGGTATAGATGCGGCAGAGCTGATCGTAAAACCTCCCGCGCAAGAGACACATCTCAAACCGACCAAAGGCAAAGCTTCGCCTACGGTGGCGGCACACACCGAAGAGTCACATCCAAACATCAAACTACGAGTAACAGACACGCTCTCAGCCGCGCGCGAACTATTCAAAGACTCAAATACGCAAAAAGATGATTTGAGCAACCGCAACGCCAGAGTCGGCATGCTGAACATGGCCTCCCTTCTCGCACCTGGAGGAGGTTTTCTTAACGGTGCCAGCAGCCAAGAGGAGACGCTTTGCATGCGCACTACGTTACTGCCATCTTTGTCAGATAGCTTCTACCGGCTACCAGAAGTGGGCGGTGTGTACACACCTGACGTCCTCGTCTTCAGGGATCAGGCAGCGGAAGATCTAGAGAAGAGAGATCGTTGGTTCGTCGACTGCGTGTCCGCTGGCATGCTGCGCTTTCCCACCATCTCAGTCGATGAGACTACAGGTCGTGGATCGTACTCCAGTGGTAAGGATCGGGAGTTGGTGATTGAGAAGATGCGAGCTGTGATGCGCATCTTCCAGGCGAAATCAGTGAATAAAGTTGTGCTTGGGGCTTGGGGTTGTGGCGCTTATGGCAATCCTGTTGGCGAGATCGCGGCAGCTTGGAAGAAAGTACTGCTTGGTGGAAGACAGGCGCAGAGGTCTAAGAAGGGACGCAGAGAGTTGTGGACCGGCATTGAGACTGTCGTATTCGCCATCAAAGATGCTGGACTAGCAGACGCATTCGGACAGGCGTTTGGGGATGGCTTGATCCAAGATGATGTCGAGGATGTCTCAAAGCAAGAGGATTCCGGTGACGACCTGGAGGCCGAGAAACTGCGGGAGATGCAGGAGAAGATTGCCGAAATGAAGTCACGGATCGAGCATGCCAAAAGCCCAGAGCTGAAGGCAGGCTTGACTTCTATTTTGGCTAGCCTTGAGGCTCAGGTAGCTGAGAGCTCGATTGCCGCGGAATCTGAGCATACAGCCACTGCGAGTGATGGCGATAAGATTGGATCTGGCGACGATAGTTCAGACAGCGACGTTGCATACGACTCGAACGAAGAGTAACTCCACCGATTAACTTATACGAATCTTTTGGCTCTGGTCACATCCTACAAGGCGGGATTACATCACAGAATGGTTCGAGATATTCCCCGTTGTGCATGAGCTCTCATGCATCCATGGAGCACGAAACTTTGCAACATGACCCTTCGATGTTCAACAGTCCGTTATATTTCGTAGCATTCATTGCGTTTGCCCAGACCAGCACCGCTGTGTTTGTGACTCATTACTCGACCATCGCGACCTCTCCAGTTTCCACGTTGTACGTCAACCCAACGAGCTGCGTGCCTTGCTTGATGAAAGGCGACTTCCTCAGAATAGAAATATCCTCTCTCACGCTGTCTTCCAAGCTGGGGGTAAAAGTCAGTATGCTATGCTACGAATTGACGATCGAGATGTTTGAGACTGACGAGCCTGTGATCTCGCCGAAGCTCATCGACTCGATCTGTTCCTTTTCAGAAGGCGAGATCTTGAGCAAGTTCTTGCGGACTTCCGGGTCATAAAAATGGGTCATGCCGCAGTCTGGAGTGTTCAGTCTAAACTTCTTCGGCTACGATATGGAACGCGAGAGAACATACCAGTGTGATGCATGACAATGATCCAACTCGGCTCGATGATGGTTTGCATCACCGCGATGGTCCGGATGGCGTCCGAGACACGACCTCCAGCATTCCGGACCACGGCCGGATCTATGCGATAACATCAGCATAGTCACTACCGGGGATGTCACGACTTTCGATACTGAGGATCTCGTCAAAGCCCAAAATCTTGTCGCAAGGCACTCTCGGATCTGCGCACGAGATCACAATCCCACCTTCACCAGACGCCCGTGTCTTCGGTGCCACATCCAAGATATGCGGCGAAGGTTGATGGTTGCGAGCGAACTCTCTGCGGACTGTTAGCTGTTTTCTGATCGTAGTGCTCGAGTATGAGCTTGACAAAGGGTGCCTACCTGTTGCGCGCCAGCATCTCGAGCACAGGTTTGGAGTTCATCTTATCCATTCTGATGATGTTACTGATTTTATGTGAGCTACTCTGGGGAGTTGGAATTCTGTCATGGGCGGAGCTCTCTTATGCTGTATAGATATAGCATGTTCAGTGGTCTGACACTCGAACAATTGAATGCACTGCGCTTGGTCAGGCCTCTTTGCAGCGTGACATTTGGCTTACGCCGCATCGTTATATTACCAGTCACGAATACATGCAAGATGTATCTGTTGCACTTGTGAGTAGTTGCCTATGAGGTGTCATGATCCAAAGCTCCAGGCCGATACAAGGGTATCACAGCTTTTTGATTAGTGATCCACATGAGCTGACATGGTACGCACATAGCTTATCAAAGAAAGTAGAGGATTGTGGTGGAAGCTACCTAAGCATTTCTTTCGCTCAGATGTATCTTCTCAGCACATGTCTGCGCAGTCCTGGTGTAGTAAGTTGATGTATCATCTGGTGGTGCCACCACTGTCGGTATAGAAATACGTAAACCCTTGCTTTTCCAATGACACATGTCTAACACTCAACGCCGTGCACACCTCCATCTTCTGTCCATTTGCACTTGGCTTTACCCAAGCTGGTGCTGTTCGCTGCGGTCCGTAGCTCGTAGTTTACGTATTCAATGTTGTAGCAAGGTTGTCGCTCCGAGCAGCTTACGCTGGCGGTGGTCTCTCTGTTGTCGAGATAGCCTGTGAAGTTCGCAAACACCACATTGCTGACAAACATGTTCGAGGTGCCTGCAGCGGTTCCGTTGTCGCCGCTGTTTTGAGTGATGACACCTCCATTCTTTGCACCATGCACGGTGAAATTGCTGAAGAGCATGTTACGAACATTCCCCCATCCTCCGCCGCGCGGCAAGAAATCACTTTCGTAATCTCGATCGCCTCCAGACACAAGCTCTCCGACCCATGTCTTAATGTAGACGGCATTGCCAATGTTGCCTTGAGCACCGCCTTTGATGATCGTGGCTTGGTCGATCTCAACATTGGTGACACTAGAATCTTCGAGGTATTGGCCTAGGGATCCGATGGCGATGCCGTTGCCGCTCACACAAGTGACGTTGCGAACTGAGATTTCGTGGCTGCGTGGCTTGATGGCAACACAATCGTCACCACCCTGGTAGACGAAGTTTGTCAGCCGGACATTACGCGTGTCCATTGTGTCTGTGGAAAGAGTCAGCAATGTCGCTTCGCAGATGCAATCTCCAACTTACTAAAGCCATCGGTGTTCTGGACCCAATTCTTTCCGTGGGGTGCTTCCGGAGATGTGGCGTTCACATATATATTATCAAAGACGATGTTGGTAGCATTCATCATGTTGATGGCCCAAAGCTGAGGCTGTACTACGTGGAAGTTGCGAACGTCTACATCGCTCACGTTCCAGAGCATGAATGGCATAGGTCGACCTGGACGGGTTGCGCCTACGGTGGCGCTTTCGGTCTCGTTTCGCTCGCCCCAGTACCAAACCTGGCCGTTGCCATCAATGCCACCCGTGCCATGGCCATCGATACGGATGTGGTCGCCAGTCAAAACAAATCCGGCAGCATGATTTTGGAACTCGATATGATAGTTGTTCTTCCGCCAGTATTCGAGGTCTTCGGAGAACTATGAATCGGGCAAATATCAGTACTTGTGATGCGATCTGTTGACTCGGACTTGAATCAACAAACTTACCAACCACTCTCCTTTCCAGTCAATGTTGACATCGTCGACCACGGGGTTCAGTCGGGAGTTGATGTGATACGTCTCGTTGGCTGGGAAAATGATGTCTCCTCCGTGGCCGCATTTGTCAAAGGCCTCAAGTATGGCTGGCACATCGTCCGTTGTATTGGTTTTGCCAGGATGCACAGTACACCTGGGTCGCCCATGGCTGTTGGAGAACGAGACACGCTGTGCCAATGCCTGCGAAATGATAGACAGCGAAAGCAGTCTCGTGATTGAAAGCTGAGACATGATGGATATGTTGCTCCTAGCTCGCCGAATATATGTCTCCAGAACCAGAAGAGCTTACGGTTGTTTAATGTATTGACCCTCTAGAATAAGTCTTTTGACATAAACCAATCCGCATTGTCCATGCTGCGGGGGTACAGAGGCAGAATGGTCTCATGGAAAATATGCCATGGCCGGTCCGGCGAAGCTGTGGCCGAGATGATGACCTCGAAGGCTTCCTTTCTCGTGTCCGCACCATAAAGCGATTTTCATGACAGTTCATCCCCGCTTTGTGATATTTATGAATCAATGCAGATCACGTCAGTTTTTCCGTGAATCAAACGCGTCAAGCTTGGCAGGCCTGTGGCTGGGAGGCTTAGCGAGCTTGATCGCCGCCACCTGTCTGTACGACTCCGAGAAAAACACTGGTAAGACCGATGTATCCAGAGCTAATGAAAATGCTCGCAAAAGGTGAGCAGGTCTACTTACATCCAGACAGTAGCAACCGTTTGTACAGCTTTCACGCTATATGAGAAGCTTGCAGCGAACCCACTGGTGATACCAGTAGAACAGCCGGATGACTTCATCTACAGATCGATCTGCAAGTTCAGGAGCGGAGCATTGCAACCGGAAGGAAGCTTTACATGCAATGCCTCAAAATGTGAGTTTCCGGCCAAACCGCTTCGGTGAAACATGAACCGAATGGAAATATCCTCCAGCTGTCTAGAAAGCTGGAATCATGCCATTCGTTTCGACGACCATCGAGGTCACTCGATGATCACTCGACAACCGCAATGATTCCCATATCTTGCACATATCTCCTTACGCTTGCGGCTCTAGCGAGTGCAGAGCAGTGCTGGCGGGACACTCAATGCAGCTCCATAACAGAACCAGCTTTTCCTGGACCATGGGATGAGAACATCTTCGCACCAGAGACACGCAAGGTATCACCTGTGAATGTCTTATCTCTCGACAATGGTTCGGTCATCTCAGCCTACCCAGGAATAAAGTCGCTTGCTGGAAACGCCAGCGCTTTAGTATTCGATTTCGGCGTCGAAGTCGGCGGCATCCTCAGCGTGAGCTATAGCACGACAGGCGGACCAGGATCACTAGGCCTCGCCTTCACCGAAGCCAAAGACTACATCGGTCTGCAATCCGATTCCAGCAATGGCAAATTTGCCCTCGGAACCGGCGATTTCGCTTGCGATGATGGCGCGCTGTACTCCGACTTTTCAGCTGCAGGCAATCACAGCTATACCATGCCCGACGAGAAGATGCGAGGCGGCTTCCGCTACCTCACGTTGTTCTTACTGACGACTGGAGTGAACGGTAACACCACACTGAACATCAACGATATCAGCCTTGAGATATCGTTCCAACCAACCTGGTCGAATCTTCGCGCATATCAGGGCTACTTCCACTGCAACGACGAAGACTTGAACAAAATCTGGTATTCTGGAGCATACACGATCCAAACTAACGCCGTGCCTGTGAACACTGGCCGCCAAGTGCCGACTCTAAGCTCTAGCTGGGCCAACAACGGGTCGATGGCAAACGGATCAACCACAATCGTCGATGGGGCCAAGAGAGACCGTGCTGTCTGGCCTGGCGACATGGCCATCGCCGTTCCATCCGCGTTCTACAGTGTTGGAGACATCGAATTTGTTCGCACGGCGCTGCAGACTATGTTCGATCACCAGAACGCCGATGGATCACTGCCTGAAGCTGGGCCGCCACTTCTGCAGCAGAATAGCGATACTTATCATATGT
>Ga0265797_10002177_pt1 | contig 33364 bp, 41 predicted proteins | sample P2T30metagenome_FD_192433 | JGI IMG/M metagenome (GOLD analysis project Ga0265797, IMG submission 192433) | Plant litter microbial communities from East Loma Ridge, Irvine, California - P2 T30 | ecosystem: Environmental > Terrestrial > Plant litter > Unclassified | place: USA: California... | reverse complement strand
TACGTCGCCGAGTGGTCATAGGATGACTGCCTATCTGACTGCCTGCCGAGGGACCGCCATGAGCTACGCCTACATCTCCAGCCCCAACGATGGGTTGATCACTCACTACCAGCTCAACGATGACACCGGGGAGCTCACCTTGGTCGAGCAGCTGGAGGCCGGCGAGAAGGTCAATGCCCTTGCGCTCTCGCCGGACGGCAGCACCCTGTACGGCGCGTTGCGCGGCCAGCCGCCGCAGGTCGTGAGCTTCAGCGTGGACGCCGGTAGCGGCAAGCTTGGCCGCCGTGCCGAGGCGCCGCTGGGGGCCGGCTTGTCCTATATGTCCACAGATCGTCAAGGTCGCTTTCTCTTCGGCGCCTCGTACGGCGAAGACGTCGTAACCCTGCAGCCGATCGACGACGAGCTTCAGGTGCTCGAATCGATTCGCAAATACCCCAGTGGCATGCACGCACACTCGGTGCGTACCGATCCCAGCAACCGTTTCGTATATGCCTGCGTGCTGGGTGTGGACCGCGTGCTTCAGTTCACCCTTGATGACCAGGCGGGCGAGCTGCGGCCGATCGGGGAGGGGTTTGTTACCGTTGAAGAGAACACCGGCCCACGCCACATGGCGTTCTCCGAAGACGGCCGCTACATGTATGTGGTGGGCGAAATGAGCGGCACGGCCATCTCCTTCGCCATCGACGCGCAGTCTGGCGCGCTCACCCAGGTGGGCGTTGAAAGCGGCATCCCTTCCTCGCTCAATCTGAACGAAGGGCTGGTGCGCGACAGCCGCAACAACAACCTTGCCGATGACCCCACCCCTCGCGTGTGGTGCGCGGACATCCGCCTGGTGCCCGGCGGCAAGCTGCTGTACATCACCGAGCGCACGACGAGTTCGGTCAGCGTGTTCGAGGTGGGTGAGGGCGGCCTGCTGAAATATCTCGACAACCATAAGCTCGAAGAGAAGCAACCGCGCAATATTGCGGTGTCGCCGAACGGTCAGTGGCTGATCGCGTGCGGCGAGCTGAGCCCGACCGTGGGCAGCTACCGCATCCACGCCGACGGCAGCATTGCCCGCGTAAGCCAGGCGCCCTCGGGCGATGGCGCCCTGTGGATCGAGATCCTCGCCTAGCACGGAAACCTTCGCTAACAGCTATACACTGGTATTGGATTCCAGCTCCGCTAAGGTAGGTGCACGGCTCATGACGTGCCGTGCAACCTGTCAAGGAGCATTCCATGCGCAAGACTATCCTGTCCTCCGTACTGCTGGCCGCCCTCGCTATCACGCCACTCGCGGCCCAGGCCAATACCGCCACTACCATGGCAGCGCCGGCATCCACCGCGCCCATGATGGCCGAGACGATGGTCAACCTGAACACCGCGGACGCCGCCACCTTGCAAAAAGAACTGGCCGGTATTGGCGCGGCGAAAGCCAAGGCGATCGTAAGCTTCCGCGAGCAGAACGGCGCGTTCACCTCCGTGGATGAGCTGCTGGAGGTTCAAGGTATCGGCAAATCATTGCTCGACCGCAATCGAGACCGCCTCGCTATCCAGTAGGTGCCCTGTGCGATCCCGGCCCTTGCAAGGGAAGAGGGTCGGGTCGCTGTCATTTAAATGCTGGTTGACATCTTAAGGGCTCTCGTCGCAATCTCTTTGAATGATACCTGTCATTCAAGACTGTGGAGAGCCTCCTATGCCCGTGTTCAAACGTCCCATCGCTTACGCCCGTGCCGGCCGCCTGAGTGAGGGAGGCCGCCCATGAGCGCGCCTCGCATCGTGGTAACCGGCATGGGCGCGGTATCGCCGTTGGGCGCGGGTGTTGCGGCCAACTGGGCGCGATTGATCGCAGGTGAGTCGGGCATCCGGCCCCTGGATGCAGCCACTGTCGACGGGCTATCGGTCGCCGTGGCGGGGCGCATACCTACCTTGGCGCAAGACCCGACCGCTGGCTTCGATCCGGAGGCGGTGGTGAGCGGCAAGGATCAGAAGAAGATGGCGCCGTTCATTGTGTATGCCCTGGCCGCCGCTCAGGAGGCCCTGAGCCAGGCCGGCTGGGCCCCGGCCGGTGATGCGGCGCGGGCGCGCACCGCTACGGTGATCGGTTCTGGCATCGGCGGCTTCGGCACCATCGCCGAGGCGGTGCGCACCACTGATGAGCGCGGCCCCCGACGCCTCTCGCCGTTTACGATCCCCTCATTCCTGGTCAACCTGGCCGCCGGCAACGTATCCATCCGGCACGGTTTTCAGGGGCCTTTGGGCGCGCCCGTGACCGCATGCGCTGCGGGAGTGCAAGCCATAGGCGACGCGGCGCGGATGATTCGTGCCGGTGAAGCGGATATCGCGCTGTGCGGCGGTACGGAAGCGGCCATCGACAGGGTAAGCCTTGCCGGCTTCGCGGCCGCGCGAGCCGTGTCGCCAAACGCGGTTGCCGCCCAGGCGTCACGGCCATTCGATGCCGCCAGGGACGGTTTTGTGATGGGGGAGGGGGCGGGGCTGATAGTGATCGAAACGTTGGAACATGCTCAGGCGCGAGGCGCGGTGCCGCTGGCTGAATTGGTCGGCTATGGCACATCGGCCGATGCTTACCACCTGACCGCGGCGCCGGACGACGGCAGCGGCGCGCAGCGGGCGATGCGTGCGGCGCTGGCGCAAGCCGGCCTGGAGCCTCGCCAGATCGGCCATATCAACGCGCACGCTACTTCCACCCCGGTAGGTGATCGCGCTGAGCTGGAAGCGATCCGGGCGGTATTTGGCGAGGCGCCGGAGTTGGCGATCTCAGCCACCAAATCAGCTACAGGTCATTTACTGGGCGCCGCGGGCGGGCTCGAGGCCATCTTCACACTGCTCGCCCTTCGAGATCAGATTGCGCCACCTACGCTGAATTTCACTCAGGCAGATGAGGCGGTCGGCGGGCTGATGGTCGCCGGCCCCGATGGCCCTACACCCCTGTCGACCGATTATGCGTTGTCCAACGGGTTCGGTTTCGGCGGGGTGAATGCCAGCGTGATCTTCCGTCGCTGGAAAGGCTAATCGCTTAGCGTTGAGCGTTTTTTGTACAGTTACCGCAAGCCCGCGCCGCCCGTGGGTTTGCGAGGTGTTCCCCCAGCTTATGCACAGCGCCATGCAAGTTTTCGAGGGATAACCGCTGTGTTTACAGGCACATAGGATGTGCGCTGGTCAGGCATTGAGCAGCGTTGAAGATTGCTCAAAAATTGATCATTACTCTGCAGGCCACGGCAGGCGTGGCCTGCAGCCTGTTGTGCAAGGGTTATCCACACAGCCGTCCCCGGGCTTTGTGAACAACCATAAGCCACTTGATCGAAAAACGCGCTGCCCGCTGTAAGCCACGCGGGCCGCGGCTTACAGCGCTTGCCCCCCAGCTTGTCCACACCTTCGCTCAAGCATTTTCGGGATAACTCATGCCTGGGTGTAGCTTGCCTTCAGTGACCGCTTGGCGTCTTCGAGGATGCGTGTGGAAAGGGCCGGGTCTTTCACGCTACGAGCGAGCACCAGCGCGCCGACCATCGACGACCACAGCACCGTCGCTCGCGCTTCGGTGTCTTCACCGGGTAATAGCTTGGCAATCAGCGCCAAGCGCTTCTCGATGGCCTCGTCCACGATATCACTGGGCTCCCCACGCTGGCCCAGTTCCGCCGCCAGCGTGGGGAAGGGGCAGCCTCGCTCCGGGTGGTCCCGGTGGCCTTCGCTCAGGTAACGGTCAATAAGGGCTTCGAGGGGGGTGGGGTTGGCGGCGGCCTCGGCAACCACGTTGTCCATTTCCGCTGTGGCTTCGCGCAGCACGGTTTCTACCAATGCCTGCTTGGACGCAAAATGCGCGTAAAAACCTCCATGGGTGAGCCCAAGGGCTTTCATGAGTGGTTGCAGGCCAGTGGCCGCGATACCGTCCCGGCGGAAGCGCGCACTGGCCTCCCGCAGGATGCGTTGGTAGGTTTGTGCCTTGTGGTCCTGGGAATATCGCATAGGTGCTCCAGGGTGATGAAATGTTATGCGACATTCTATCACCCTGAGCCGCTATGGCTCAGCGATCTCGGGCCTCTTTTGCATCCATTTCCGCGTTGCGCTCGTGCACACGCTTGAGCTGCGCCTCGCTCAGGGGCAGCTTTTGCGCGCTTTGGCGCAACACCATCAGGCCGCCGACGATAGAGCCGATAGCCACCAACAGGATCAACCACGCATACCAGGGCATAAGTGCCTCCTTTACCGCTTCGAGTAACGCCGCCTGGCGTTGGTTCAAGTATAGGGCCGTCGGGCAGGGCACTCCTGCCCAAATGGTCTCCCTCGTGGAAGCAAATCCGCTACAATGCGCGCCGTTTTCCAGTTGCCGCCGAGAGCCCTCATGCCCGCCTGCCAGTCGCCCGTTATCGTCGCCTTGGACTTTTCCACCCGTGAAGCCGCGCTCGCGCTGGCCGATCGCCTGGACCCCGCCCTCTGCCGGGTGAAGGTTGGCAAGGAATTGTTCACCAGCAGCGCGGCCGGCATTGTGGAAGCGCTGAACGACCGCGGCTTTGAAGTGTTCCTGGACCTGAAATTCCACGACATCCCGAACACCACGGCCATGGCGGTTAAGGCTGCCGCGGAAATGGGCGTGTGGATGGTGAACGTGCACTGCTCCGGTGGCCTACGGATGATGAGCGCCTGCCGTGACGTGCTGGAGCAGAAGGGCGGGCATAAGCCGCTGTTGATCGGGGTGACCGTGCTCACCAGCATGGAGCGCGAAGACCTGGCCGGCATCGGCCTGGATGTGGACCCGCAAGAGCAAGTGCTGCGCCTGGCAGCGCTTGCTGAAAAAGCCGGGATGGATGGCCTGGTGTGCTCCGCCCTGGAAGCCCCGGCCCTCAAAGCGGCGCACCCGGGGCTGCAATTGGTAACTCCGGGCATCCGCCCCGCCGGCAGCGCGCAGGACGACCAACGCCGCATCCTCACACCGCGCCAAGCGCTGGAAGCTGGCTCCGACTACCTGGTAATCGGCCGCCCGATCAGCCAGGCGGCAGACCCGGCCGAGGCACTGGCCCGCGTGGTGGCTGAGCTCAAAGGCTGATCGTTCCGGCTATTCCCGGGCTCCGCCCGGAAGGCCGGCCCCGCGGTCACACAAGCAGCGGGTTGATAGGTCACCCCTGCGGCGGCTGCCCGTTCGACGCATGCAGCCCGCCGTCCACCGGCAAGTTCACGCCGTTCACGAACCTTGCATCGTCGCTGGCCAGGAAGGCGATCACGTCGGCGATTTCCTGTGGCTCGGCGGCGCGGCCCATGGGGATACGTTCCTCGAACTTGGCCATCAGCGCCTCGTCGTTCTTCATCTCCGCTGTGAGGTCGCTCCAAGTGAGCGCGGGGCATACGGCGTTAACGCGCACGCCCTGGCGGCCATACTCAAGCGCCAATGACCGAGTGAAGTTGCTGACCGCGCCCTTGGCGGCGTTGTAGAAGCTCATGCCCCAATCGCCACCCAGGCCGGACACCGACGATAGATTGATGATCGAGCCCTTGCTGGCAACCAGGTGGGGCATCGCGGCGCGGCAGCCGTAGAACACACCGTTCACGTCGATACTCATCACGTTGTGCCAGTCTTCGATCGGCGTCTCGGTCAGCGAGCCACTGGGCGCAACCCCGGCATTGTTCACTAGCACGTCCAGCTTGCCGAAGCGTTCGACCGTCTGGTTGACCACGTCCTGCACGGCTTCCCAAGACGATACGTCCGCTGCCACGACCAGGGTTTTATCCTCTGGCAACAGCGCCGCGATTCGCTCGAGCTTGGACTTGTCCCGCCCTACCAACGTTACCAGGGCACCCTCGGCGCCGAACCGCTGCGCGGTGGCGGCCCCTATGCCGGAGCCGGCACCGGTAACGATTACAACCTTGTCGACAAACCTGAACATGTCCCGCTCCTGAAAATACGTGTTCATTTTCTGAGAACTGCAAGGCCGGCAGGGTTCCGCCTTTCTTCCTTTGGGGTTCAGGCTGGCTGGCGGGTGGCGTTGAGGATCAGCAGCGTTACGACGCCCGCCACAATGCCCCAGAACGCCGAGCCGATGGAAAACAGTGTCATGCCCGAAGCAGTCACCATGAAGGTGATAAGCGCCGCTTCCCGCTCCCGTGGCTCGGCCATCGCTTGAGTCAGGCCATTGACGATGGAACCGAACAGCGCCAACGCGGCGATCGACAGCACCAGCTCGCGGGGGAACGCGGCAAAAAGCGCCGCCAGGGTAGCGCCGAAAGTACCGGCGGCGCCATAGAACAGGCCGCACCATACGGCGGCGGTATACCGCTTTGCCGGGTTCTCATGGGCCTGCGGCCCGGTGCAAATGGCGGCGCTGATGGCGGCGAGGTTAATGCCGTGGGAGCCGAACGGCGCCAACAGCAGCGAGGCGATGCCGGTCACCGAAATGAGCGGAGATGCCGGTACCTGATAGCCGTCCGCCCGCAGCACTGTCATCCCCGGCATGTTCTGCGAGGTCATGCACACCACGAACAAGGGGATCGCGATGCTGATGGTGGCGCCAAGGGAAAACGCGGGCGTGGTCCACACCGGCACGGCCAGTTGCAGGCTGACACCGCTGAAGTCCAGCAGCCCCAGCGCCGCCGCGATAGCGACACCCACCAGCAGGGCGGTCAGCACGGCGTAGCGGGGCGACGCGCGCTTGCATACCAGGTAGGCGAAGAACATGCCCAGCACCAACAGCGTCTGATGCTGCGCGGCGATGAAGATCTCGCTGCCGATCCGGAAGAGAATCCCGGCCAGCAACGCGGCCGCCAGCGAACCCGGCAGCCGGCGCACTAGCCGTTCAAACGTACCGGTTACGCCGCATAGCGTTACCAGTGCCGCGCAGGTGAGATAGGCGCCAATGGCTTCGGGGTAGCTGACGCCGCCCAGGCTGGTGATCAGCAAGGCCGCGCCTGGTGTGGACCACGCCACGGTGATTGGCGTGCGGTAGCGCAACGACAGGCCGATGCTGCACAGCGCCATGCCAATGGAGAGCGCCCAGATCCATGAGGCGATCTGCCCCGCGCTCAACCCGGCCGCCTGGCCTGCCTGGTACATCAGAATGAGCGAACTGGTGTAACCGGTCATCATCGCGATGAAGCCGGCTACTACTGCGGACACAGAAGTGTCGGCAAGCGGGCGAAGGCGGGGAGGGGCGGCGCTGAGCATGGGGGCGGATCCTTGCGTGAGGTTCACGAAGGGTACCGCCGCCTTGCCGGGTTTTGGCCGTACAGCGAGGGGAACAATGGGCGATACAGTAGTAGGTTTCCGATCACCCTGTAGGAAGCTAGCGAATAGATTTTCACCCATTCGCGAGCTGGCGCCGGATGGCCGGCCCCGCCGCTTACCACAAAGTTAGGCAGGGGCTCTGATAATTACTTGATCAGCCCAAGGAATTCCATGCGGGTGGCGGCGTTGTCGCGGAACTCACCCAGCATCACCGAGGTGATCATGGTGGAGTTCTGCTTCTCCACGCCGCGCATCATCATGCACATGTGCTTGGCTTCGACGACCACGGCCACGCCGGCGGCGCCGGTGACCTGAAGGATCGCGTCGGCGATCTGGCGGCTGAGGTTTTCCTGGATTTGCAGGCGGCGGGCGTACATGTCCACGATACGGGCGACCTTCGACAGCCCCAGCACCTTGCCGTTAGGCAGGTACGCCACGTGCGCCTTGCCGATGAAGGGCAGCATGTGGTGCTCGCAGAGCGAATACAGTTCGATGTCCTTCACCAGCACCATTTCGCTGTTATCGGAGCTGAACAGGGCGCCATTGGTGACTTCTTCGAGGGTTTGCTCGTAGCCACGGCAGAGATACTGCATGGCCTTGGCGGCCCGCTTGGGCGTGTCGAGCAGGCCCTCGCGGGAGATGTCCTCGCCGATCTGACCGAGAATGGCGCTGTATTGCTGTTCCAGGGACATGGATTTACCTGTAAGGGAAGATTTCGCAGGCGCGTAGGGTAAGGCCCTCCACGGAGCGCCGCAAGCCTGCCGCGGGCCCGGTGCGTGCGGTTATTCGTCCCGCCCCTCGAGCATGGTGCGCCGCAGCATCACGTAGAGCGCGCCTGTACCGCCGTGGCGCGCCTGGCACGAGGTAAAGCCCAGTACCTGGGGATGCTGGCGAAGCCAGGTGTTCACATGGCTTTTGATCATCGGCCGCTTGCCATCGAGGCGGGCTGCCTTACCATGGGTCACACGCACGCAGCGGATCTCCAGGCGAGTGGCCTCGGCGAGGAATTCCCACAGAATTTCCCGGGCCTTTTCCACCGGCATGCCGTGCAGGTCCAGGCTGCCTTCGAAGGCGATCTGGCCCAGCTTCAGCTTGCGCATCTGGCCTTCCTGCACGCCGTCCCGCGCCCAGTTGAGCTCGTCCTCCGGGCCCACGTCGATCACGAACTGATCGGACAGGCCATCCACTACCTTTACATCCTGGCGCACCGTGGCGGCCTGGCGCAGGGCTTGTACTCGCTGACGGTCAGCGCGTGGCTTGCCTGTGTCGGCGCGGTCGTGGCGGATGGGCTTGATCCCCCGCACTTCCGACTGGAACAGGGAAAAATCGTCGTCTTGCATCGTTGCCTCCAAACAGGAGGCCAGTCTACGCGAGTCAGTCGTGCTTTTTCATCAGGTGCGGCGCCAGGTTCAGATCCTGCGTGCGCCGCATGCGACGACGGCAGCGCCGCCACACCACGATACCCAGGTAAAGGAACAGCAAGCCGAACACCACCTGAATGATCGCGCCAGTGGTGCTGGTATCAAGCCCTTCAAGGGCAGGGGGGCGGCCCAGCAGGCTGGCCGCGCCGGCCATGCCCAGCAGGATGCCAAGGGTGGCCAGCAATGCCGCGAAGGTCGCACCCAACCGCATCCGCCACCGGTTTGGACCGCGAGGGCGAAGCCGGCGGGCGTCAAAACCGTCGTCGGATAGCTTCATCGGGAGTTCCTCAGGTGAATATCGGCCCTTCGACCCCTTGTGGGGGTTCGGGTTCCGACACGGCTGGCAATTGGCTCGCGGTGGCCGGGTTGATCGACAGGCGGTGCGGGTTGTGACCTAGATCACATTCGCGGTGACGGTCACCGCGGCGAAGTTGTCCGCCATGGTGGCCATGCCCACCTGCTTCACCTGTTCGGCGCTCAACACGCCATCCTTGTAGGGCAGGTCGCGGGTCGCGCAGGCGTCTTCCACGAGGGTACACCGGTAACCGTAGTCCTTCGAAGCCCGCACCGTGGTGCTGATGCTTGAATGGGTCATGAACCCGCAGACGATCAGGTCCACGTGGCCGAGGCTCTGCAACAGGTCGTGAAGGCCGGTGTTGTTGAACGCATTGGGCATGCGCTTTTCGATGATGTGCTCGCCTTCGAGCGGCGCGGCCTTGTCGATGAAGCGCCCACGCTCGCCCTGAGGGTCGAACAGGCCACCTGGAATGCCCAGGTGTTTCACATGCACGATCGGCCGGTTGGCCTTGCGCGCGGCGTCCAGCAGCAGGGCGATGTGATCGACGGCTTCATCAATGCCCGACAATGCCAGGGGGCCGCTGAGGTACTCCTTCTGCGCATCGATAATGATCAGCGTGGCATTGCTCAGGGTGAACGGCGGGTAGCCGCGACCGCTGAGTTGAAACATCGTCTTGACATCGGGCATCAGGGGCTCCTTTGGATAGGGCTTTTGCCGTATTGTCCACTGCCGAAGCCGTTAAGGGAATCACTGTAATGCGAAGTCGCGCTGGCGATGGCGCGGGCTGATAGAATCCGGGGCACTTTTTTCGAGGAGCCTGCCGTGATCACCACCCGCCTGCGCACCCTGCGCGACCATATCCGTTGGGCTGTCAGCCGCTTTCATGCCGAAGGGCTTTACTTCGGGCACGGTACCGACAACGCCTGGGACGAGGCGCGGCAACTGGTTGTGGGCGCCCTGCACCTGCCATGGGATATCAGCGACGCCTACCTGGATTGCCGCCTGGAAGACGATGAGCTCAGCCATGTGCAGCACCTGCTGCGCCGGCGCATCAAGGAGCGCATTCCAGCCGCCTACCTGCTGGGCGAAGCCTGGTTCTGCGGCTTGCCGTTCGTGGTCGATGAGCGTGTATTGATCCCACGTTCTCCTATTGCCGAGCTGATTGGCCAGCGCTTCGCCCCGTGGCTGGCGCACACCCCGGCGCGCATCCTGGACCTGTGCACCGGCTCGGGTTGCATTGGTATCGCCTGCGCCCAGGCGTTCCCTGAAGCGGAAGTGGTGCTGGCCGACCTGTCGTTCGACGCCCTTGAGGTTGCCAACCAGAACATCGAACGGCACGAGCTGGATGCCCGGGTGTTCACGGTGCAAGGTGACGGTTTCGAAGGGTTGCCGGGGCAGCGTTTCGACTTGATCGTGTCCAACCCGCCCTATGTGGACGCCGAGGACTTTGCCGACATGCCGGCGGAATACCACCACGAGCCGGCCCTGGGCCTGGCCTGCGGTGATGACGGCCTGGACCTGGTGCGGCGCATGCTGGCCGAAGCCGCCGACCACCTCACCGAACAAGGCCTGCTGGTAGTGGAAGTGGGCAACAGCCAGGTGCACGTGGAGGCGCTGTACCCCGAAGTGGATTTCACCTGGTTCGAGTTCGAGCACGGCGGCCACGGCGTATTCGGGCTTACCGCCCAGCAGTGTCGTGATCATCAGGCGTTGTTTGCCGAGCGGGCGTGATTACCAGGTTGGGATTGGGATGTAGGAGCCGGGCGAAGCCGAAGGCGTAGCTCGCGAATGAGAGCGAAATCTGTTCGCGAGCTTCGCCGGGGGGCCGGCCCCGCCGCTTCCTACAAGGGAGCGGCGCCACAAGGCTAGCGGTGGGTCGCGATCCAGATCAGCAACGCGGCCTGGAACACGGCGAAGGCAATCAGGCAGGCGATGGTGAAGCGCAGGCTGCCATCTTCGCGGCGGTACTTGTTGATTCGCTCTTCCTGCTTGCGCAGTTTGACCTCCTGCTCCTGCAGGCCTTTGTCGGCCATTTGCAGCAGGGTGGCGCTTTCCATCACGTTCACCCGCTGTAGCTTCTCGCTATTCCAGTCGGTGAGCAGGGCGCTCACACGAGTGGCCTTGTAGCTGCCCTTGAGGTGCTGGGCGTCGGCGTACTCCACATCCAGGCCGTGGGTGCGCAGCACGTGGTCGCGGCGCAGGCGGGTGTCTTCCACCAAAGCGTCACGGTTAGGCAGGTCTGCGCGGTCAATCCGGTATTCGGGCCATCGCGCTTTTGCCCAGCCCGCCGCCTGCGCCAGCATGAAGCGGCCCAGCCCGCGGTTGGCCGGTTCGGTGGCCAATACGTCCGGGATACTCCACACACGTTTTTCCAGATGGTCTGCCCATACATCCAGGCAGTTCTGTTCCTTGCGCACGCGTTGGCCAGGCAGTTCGATGTTCAGGCGTAACAGGCTATAGCGCTCGCTGTGGCGCTCGGCCCAGCCATATTGCACGAACCGCAGTGGCCGCAAGCCGGTGGTGCGGTCGGTGGGCAGGGCGGCCAGGCGCAACAGTTCATGGTGCTCCGTGGCGACCTCGCCCCACGGTAGTTCGACGGCGGGCTGGGCGACATCGCCCTCGGCCGGCGCCTCGGATAAAAGGGTTTCAGACATAGCGGCGATCCTCTCTCTAGGCAAGGTATCGGCCGTTGATACAAATCCTGAAGCGCACTTACCGGTTCGCTTTGATGAAGCTCGCCAGTTCCCGCGCAAGCCCCGCCGCCAATGGCAGGTTCGGGTTGTCGTAGGAGGCCACCTGCTGCTTGAGGTCCATGGGGACGATGCGCAGCACGTGGTTCATTCCCGGGATCAGCACCTTGCGCGCCTTGGGGTTCGCCTCGATCAAGGCATCCGCGTCGGCCACGCTCACTTGAATGTCATGCTCGCCCTGCACCACCAGCGCAGGGACCTTCAAGGCGGCAAAGGCTTTGGCCGGATCCTGGCGGAACAGCGAGATCAGGTAGGGCTGCACGCTGGGCCGGAACACCACCTGCAGCGGCCCCGGCACCTCCTCATCCAGCTGCCCCGCCTTGAGTTGGTCCAGCAATTGTTCGCTGCGAGCATAGAGGTCCGGGGGCAGGCGTTCGCGCAGTTGTTCTCGCAGCACCAGGTCAATGGGCCGCCCGCTTCCGGCCAGCGAGATCAAGCCCACGGCCTGGGTGCTCGGCGCCGCCAGCGTGGCGATCAGCGCCCCTTCGCTGTGGCCCAGCAAGGTGAGGGTGCCGAAGCGCGGGTCAGCCGAAAGCTGGCGCGCCCAGGCCACCGCATCCGCTACATAGCCTTCCACGCTCAAGCTGCGTTCGTCTGGGGCCAGCGACAGGCCGCTTGCCACGCCGCGCTTGTCGTACCGCACGCTGGCAATACCGGCCCGGGCAAGGGCCCAGGCGAGTTTCTTGAGGCTGTCGGTGCGCCCGGCATCGGGATTGTTGCCGTCCCGGTCGGTGGCGCCGGAGCCCGAAATCATCAGCACCACGGGCACCGGGCCAGTGGCGCGGGGCAGCAGCAGGCTCCCATGCAAGGTGCCGGTGCCGGTGTCCAGGTCGATCGGCCGTTGCAGGATGGAGGCAGGCGCGGCGTAGGCGAGGGGCGTGAACAGGGCGGCAAGAAGGATAAGAAAGCGCAACTTTATCAACCGTATGGGCAGGAGAAGGGTTGGACCGAAGCGGCCGGGGAGGGTTCGCCAGAGGGTGAACTGCCTCGCTACCCTGCGTATACTGGCCGGCCCCATGTTTCATCCAGTTTCATCTCGCGGAGCGTCTCGCATGTCTGGCAATACCTTCGGCAAGCTGTTCACCGTCACAACCGCAGGCGAAAGCCATGGCCCTGGCTTGCTCGCCATTGTCGACGGTTGCCCCCCCGGCTTGCCGCTGGACGTCACCGACCTGCAACACGACCTGGATCGCCGCAAGCCTGGCACCAGCCGTCACACCACGCAGCGCCAGGAGGCCGACGAGGTGGAAATCCTCTCCGGCGTGTTCGAGGGGCGCACCACGGGCACCCCGATCGGCCTGTTGATCCGCAACACCGATCAGAAGAGCAAGGATTATTCGGCGATCAAGGATGTGTTCCGCCCTGCCCACGCCGATTACACCTATCACCATAAATACGGCGTGCGCGATTACCGTGGGGGTGGTCGCAGCTCGGCGCGGGAAACCGCCATGCGCGTGGCCGCGGGTGCCATCGCCAAGAAGTACCTGGCCACGCTCGGCATTCAGGTGCGCGGCTACATGAGCCAGCTGGGCCCGATCGAAATCCCCTTCGTGAGCTGGGACGCGGTCGAGCAGAATGCGTTCTTCAGCCCCGATCCGGCCAAGGTGCCGGAACTGGAAGCGTACATGGATCAGCTGCGCCGCGATCAGGATTCGATCGGGGCGAAAATCACCGTGGTGGCCGATGGCGTGATGCCAGGGCTGGGTGAGCCGATCTTCGACCGCCTGGACGCCGACCTTGCCCACGCGCTCATGAGCATCAACGCGGTGAAAGGCGTGGAAATCGGCGCGGGCTTCGCCAGTGTGGCCCAGCGCGGCAGCGAACATCGGGACGCGCTTACCCCCAACGGTTTCGTGGGCAACAATGCCGGCGGGATTCTCGGCGGCATTTCCTCCGGGCAGCCGATCATCGCTCACCTGGCGCTCAAGCCGACCTCCAGCATCACCACGCCGGGCCAGTCCATCGATGCCAGCGGGCAACCCGTGGACATGATCACCAAGGGCCGTCATGACCCCTGCGTGGGCATCCGCGCCACGCCAATCGCCGAAGCCATGATGGCCATCGTGCTGCTGGACCACCTGCTGCGCCATCGCGGCCAGAACGCCGACGTGCGGGTGAGCACGCCGGTGCTGGGCCAGCAGGTATGACGCCGCCCCAGGCCGCCGGGCTGGCATGACCGGCGTGGCGGTGCCGTACTGGCGGTTGTCCGGCTTCTACCTGTTCTACTTCGCCTTGCTGGGCGCGACCGCTCCTTTCCTGGCCCCTTGGTTTGCGTACCTGGGGTTCGCCCCCGCGCGCATCGGCGAGCTGGTCGCAATCCCCATGGTGATGCGTTGTATCGCGCCGCACCTGTGGGGCTGGCTGGGTGATCGCAGCGGCCACCGCCTGCGGATCGTGAGGCTGGGCGCGGCGGCCACGCTGCTGGGCTTCAGCCTCGTGCTGTTCAACCAGAGCTACGCCTGGCTGGCGCTGGTCATGGCACTGCATGCGTTTTTCTGGCATGCCGTGTTGCCACAATTCGAAGTCATCACGCTGGCCCATTTGCGCCAGCAACCCACCCGGTACGGGCAGGTGAGGCTGTGGGGGTCCGTCGGCTTCATCGCTGCGGTCATCCTGCTGGGGCGTTGGTTCGAGCTGCGTGGCATGGGCAGCTACCCGATTACCGTGATGATCATCATGGCCGGGATTCTGCTAGCCAGCACCTGGGTGCCGGCGCCTGCCCGCGAGGCGGATGAAACCAGCGCGCCACCCCCGGGCGACGGCTTTATCACGCGGCTGCGCCAGCCCGGTGTGATCACCTTTTACCTGTGCGTGGGCCTGATGCAGCTTAGCCATGGGCCGTATTACACGTTCTTTAGCATTCACTTGGCGGAGCTCGGCTACAGCGCCGTCGCCATCGGGCTGTGCTGGGCGCTGGGGGTTGTGGCCGAGGTGCTGATGTTTCTGGCCATGGCCCGGCTGCTGGCGCGCTGGTCGGTGCATACGGTGCTCACGGTCAGCTTCGTGCTGGCGGCGGTCCGCTGGCTGTTGCTGGGTGGTTTGGCGGGTGAGCTGTGGGTTCTGCTGTTCGCGCAGGTTTTGCACGCCGCCACGTTCGGCAGTTTTCATGCCGCCGCCGTGCAGAAGGTTCGCGTGACCTTCGGCCTGCGCTATCAGGGCCAAGGGCAGGCGTTGTACGCGGCGCTCGCCGGGGTCGGTGGCGCGTTGGGGGCGGTGTATTCCGGCTATGCCTGGCAAGCCATCGGCCCGTTCGGCACCTTTGCGCTGGCCAGCATCGCCGCGGTGGCGGCAGCGGTTATGATCGTTCTATTCAAGCACAAGGAGCCGGTATGATTCCGGATCGCGAAACCCTGGCCCGGCAGATCATCGACGCCGGCCGTTTCCTCTATTCCCGCGGTTGGTCCCCCGCCACCAGCAGCAACTATTCGGCCCGGCTGTCGGCCAGCGAAGCGTTGCTTACCGTGTCCGGCAAGCACAAGGGTGAACTGGGCCTGGACGATGTGCTGGCCACGGACATGCAGGGCAACAGCCTGGAGCCCGGCAAGCGCCCCTCGGCCGAGACCTTGCTGCACACCCAGCTGTACAACTGCGACGCCCGCATCAACGCCGTGCTCCACACCCATTCGGTAAATGCCACCGTGCTGTCGCGGGTAATCCAGGGCTCATGGCTGGTGTTCGAAGACTACGAGCTGCAAAAGGCCTTCAGTGGGGTGAATACCCATGAAAGCCGTGTGGTGGTCCCGGTCTTCGAGAATGACCAGGACATCGCCGGCCTGGCTTCGAAAGTGCAGCCCTGGCTGGACGCGAACCCCGACTGCGTCGGGTATCTGATTCGCGGGCACGGCCTGTATACCTGGGGCGCAAGCATGCAGGACGCCCTGCGCCAGGTCGAAGCGTTCGAGTTCCTGTTCGAGTGCGAATTGAAACTGCGCGCGGTGCGCTGACACCGCCGTTGCGAGGAGCCCCTGATGAGCTGCCTGACCGTTTACCACGAAAGCACCCCGGACATTCCGAACAAGGTGCTCACCCATGGCGATGACATCGCCGCCACGTTGGCCGAGCACGGCGTGCGCTTCGAGCGCTGGCAGGCGAGCGCTGCGATCCAGCCCGGCGCCAGCCAGGAAGCGGTGATCGACGCGTATCGAGAGCAGATCGACCGGTTGATGACCGAATGCGGCTACGTGACCGTAGACGTTATCAGCCTGAACAGTGACCACCCGGACAAAGCCGCCTTGCGCGCCAAGTTCCTGGAGGAGCACCGCCATGGCGAAGACGAAGTACGCTTCTTTGTCGCTGGCCGCGGCTTGTTCACCTTGCACATCGACGACTACGTGTATGCCGTGTTGTGCGAGAAGAACGACCTCATCTCGGTGCCCGCCGGTACGCCCCATTGGTTCGACATGGGCGAACATCCGCATTTTGTCGCGATCCGGCTGTTCAATAATGCCGAAGGCTGGGTCGCGAAATTCACTGGCGAATCGATTGCCCAGCGCTTCCCCCGCCTGGATGACTGACAAGGACCTTTCTGTAATGACCATCAAGGCCATCCTCACTGACATCGAGGGCACCACCAGCGCGGTCAGCTTTGTGTATGACGTGCTGTTTCCCTTCGCCGCCAACCGCTTGCCGGGGTTCTTGCGCGAGCAGCAGGCTGCCCCGGCGGTGGCGGCGCAGATCGACGCCGTTCGGGTGGAGGCGGGCGAGCCCGACGCGAACCTGGAACGCATCACCGAGATTCTTCTGGGCTGGATGGGCGAAGACCGCAAGGCCACACCGCTCAAGGCGCTGCAAGGGTTGGTGTGGCAGAAGGGCTACGAGAGCGGCGAGCTCAAGGGGCACGTGTACCCGGATGCTGTCGCGGCCCTGAGGCAATGGCATGCAAGCGGCTACGGCCTGTACGTTTATTCGTCGGGCTCGATCCAGGCGCAGAAGCTGATCTTCGGTTGCTCCGAAGCGGGTGACCTGACCGGGCTATTCAGCGGCTACTTCGATACCACCAGCGGTGGCAAGCGGGAGGCCGCCAGTTACAAAACGATCGCGGGCGCAATCGGCCTGCCAACGGCCCAGGTTCTCTTTTTGTCCGATGTAACGGCTGAACTGGACGCCGCGCGCGAGGCCGGCATGGCGACGTGTGGGTTGGCCAGGGGTGAGCCGCTGGAAGGGAACCATCACATCGTCAGCAGCTTCGAAAGCATCGATATCGCGCGCTGGTGATGTTGCCGCAGATAAAAATTCGCCGTTGGCCCTTCCACTAAAACACAGCTTTGGAAGGATCAGCGGCGAATTCGACAACGCTTGGGCGTGGCGGCTGTCTCAGACCGAGTGATAGGTCGGCAGCGCGAAGCGATTCTGGCTTTGCAGCAGGTGGATGTCTGGTAGCTGGCTCACTTCGCCGGCAAGGTCACGGCGGATGGCGCTGATCACCCAGGACAGCTGTTCCGGGGTGTTGAGCTGGGAATAGGAGATGGAACGGCGGGTTTGTCGGCCGTCGGCACCGCGCAGCGTGAGCAATACGGCACCGTCCGGGCGAGGCTGGGTGACAACGTCATACTCGGAAAACAGGCTGGCGAATTTTTCTTGGAGAAATTCCATCTGGCGACTCCTTGGCATATCCAATGGGCAGGCTATGCAAGGGGAGTTGCAGTGAATGTGCCAACTTTGGGTTAACCCAAAAACCCATGGATTTCAGGGACTTGGCGTAGGAAGGATTTTTACGTCATCGTGCAAACTGCAAGGTGGGGGCCGAGGAACGATGCATTTTGCGTGATGGGCATCACACTTCACCGGCTCACAAGGTTTGACATCATTTTGCCCATTAATTCCCTCTTGGGCGCTTATTTACACAAGCTGTTGACCGGCGGTTTGCCGCTCATGAACACTGGCCCCACTGTTCAGGAGGCTGCAAATGTCCAACCCTACCGCACCCCATGTGATGACCCCGGATGAAGCCGCCGAGTTTGCCGCTCAAGTGTTCGACGTGGCCCGCAACGGCGATGCCGATACATTGCACAAACTGCTCGAAAAGGGCCTGCCCGCCAACCTGCGCAATCAGAACGGCGACACGCTGCTCATGCTGGCCAGCTACCATGGCCACCTCGACGCCGCCCGGGTGCTGCTCGAAGCCGGCGCCGATGCAAACATCCCCAACGACAAGAACCAGCTGCCACTGGCCGGTGCTGCGTTCAAGGGGAATCTTGAGATGGCGCGCTTGCTGATAAGCCATGGCGCCCAGGTCAACGGCGCCGCCGCCGACGGCCGTACCGCGCTGATGATGGCGGCAATGTTCAATCGCACAGCGTTCGTGACCTACCTGCTGGAGCAAGGCGCGGACCTCAACGCTCGTGACATCGCTGGTGTGGATGCCCTTGGCGCGGCCCGTGCCATGGGTGCCCAGGAAACCATCGCCCAGCTGTCTTCCCTGATGTAGGTGCAGCGGCACCGGGTGGCTGGCCCCTCGAATGGCCGGCCACCAGGGGGCCGAAATGCTATGCTCCCCCGCTTTGCCAGCCGATCGAACCTCCCTATGCAAAGCCTCCTGACCGAACTTATCACCTGCATCAGCTCCGGTTGCATGACCGAGCAAGACATCGCCCGCATCGCGACCGAGGCCGCCCAGGCCTATGCCGACCCCGATGCGTTCCTTGCAGCGAATCCGGACATCAACTACGACGATAGCTTCCCGATCCCGCTGGGCGAATGGGTGGTGGTGGGCAGCCTGCCGGATACGGTCCTGTTCCAGGCAGACAGTTATCAAGAACTGCTCGAACAGATCATCGCCTCGTTCGGCCCCGATGTGCCGTTCAACATCAAGCCCAAGCAGTTGGCCAAGGTCGAGCCTCTGGTCGCGCTTAACCGCATCCAGATTCAGCTATCGAGCATGAATCGCGACGTGGGCGGCTACATGCTGCTGAACTTCAGCCGCGTGCTGGACACCGAGCTGCAGGCGGTGCTGGTCTACAAGAACGACCTCGATCGTGTACTCGCCCTGTGCGAGCAGGCGTGCATCCATGCCGCTCCAGCCCTCGAAACGCTGAAGGCCGGTATCGCCGGCCAGTGACGGAACCGCGGCCGTGGGAGACGACCTAACGGCGGTACGTATCCCACGGAGTTGCATCATGGGCGCCACCTTCAATAGCCTGTTCGGCCTTATCGTTCTGGCCCTGGATATCTGGGCCATCCTTCACGTGCTCAAAAGTGGGGAAGAGGTGGGGATCAAGGTGCTGTGGATTCTGTTGATCGCCATCGTGCCGGTGCTGGGGCTGATCATCTGGGCAATCCTCGGCCCGCGCGGAAAACTTCGCTGAGATCTGCCGTTCGCCATGCCGGCGCCTACGTCGTAGAATGCGCCCCTTTCTCACGGCGGCCACGCGCTGCCGCCGATTTGCAGGGGGCATGCATATGAACGAATACCAGGAAACCCTATACGAAGGTTACGGCCAGCGGTTTCGCATGGAGAAGCTGCTGCATGAGGTGCGCACCGAGCATCAGCACCTGGTGATCTTCCAGAATCCGGTGATGGGCCGGGTAATGGCGCTGGACGGTGTCATCCAGACCACCGAAGCGGATGAATTCATCTACCACGAAATGCTTACCCATGTGCCGATCTTCGCCCATGGCGCGGCGCGTCGGGTGCTGATCATCGGTGGCGGCGATGGGGGCATGCTGCGTGAAGTGGCCAAGCACCCTGGCGTCGAGCACATCACCATGGTGGAAATCGACGGCACCGTGGTGGAAATGTGCAAGGAATTCCTGCCCAACCACTCCAGCGGCGCGTTCGAAGACCCCCGCTTGAACCTGGTGATCGACGACGGCATGCGCTTCGTGTCCACCACCGAAGAAAAGTTCGACGTGATCATCTCGGACTCCACCGACCCTATCGGGCCAGGTGAAATCTTGTTCACCGAAAACTTTTATCAGGCATGTCATCGTTGCCTGAATGAAGGTGGGATTCTGGTCACCCAGAACGGCACGCCCTTCATGCAGCTGGACGGCGTGCGTACCACCGCGGGCCGCCTGCGCGGGTTGTTCGCCGACTGGCATTTCTACCACGCGGCCGTGCCCACCTATATCGGTGGGGCGATGACGTTTGCCTGGGGCGCCACGCGGCAGGAATACCGCAAGCTGCCGCTGGAAACGCTGCGTGCCCGGTTCGCCGGGAGTGGGATCGTCACTCGTTACTACAATCCGGAAATTCACCTCGGCGCGTTCGCACTGCCGCAGTACGTACTGCAAGCGGTGAACAAGCCGAGCAACGACTGACGGCTGAGGTTGCCGGGTTTCGCTGATCGGCGGGCCCGCGCGCAACACGCGCGCGCGCCTGCACGGAATTTTCACCGGTGTGCCCGCAAAATTCGCGCCCGTCTCGCTTCCCAATCCCCCACCTGTACGGATACCTGACGAAACATGGCCACCCTGGATGCTCAGAGCCCGGAACGCGCAAGAACGCGGTCACCGTGCCCCTCCTTGAAGTCCCACCTTGCCTACACGCTGCTCAGCGCCGCCGCCCTCATGGTTTTGCTCAGCGGCCTGCGCGCGGCTCTGCTGGCTTATAACCTGGAATCCGCTGGCGACGCGTCCACTTCCGCGTTGGTCGAGGCGTTCCTCAATGGCCTGCGCTTCGACCTTCGCCTGGTGGTGTACCTGCTGGTGCCATTGCTGCTGGCCATCCTCAGCGCCAGGGTGATGGCCGCGCGCGGCGTATTCAGGGCCTGGCTCACGGTCACTTCCAGCCTGGTGCTGTTTGCCGGGTTGCTGGAAATGGACTTCTACCGCGAGTTCCATCAGCGCCTCAACGGCCTGGTGTTCCAGTACGTGAAGGAAGACCCGAAAACGGTCATGAGCATGATCTGGTACGGCTACCCGGTGGTGCGCTACCTGCTCGCCTGGGCACTGGTCACCTGGCTGCTCACCCTGGCGTTCAAGGGCATCGACCGCCTCACCTGGCCACGCGGTACGCCCGCCGCGCCGCGCTCGGCTGCTCCCTGGTACGGGCGCGTCGCCGTGTTCGTGGTGGTACTGCTCGTCGCCGTGGTCGCCGCTCGGGGCACGCTGCGCCAGGGGCCACCCCTGCGCTGGGGTGATGCCTACACCACGGATTCGAACTTCGCCAACCAGCTGGGCCTCAACGGCACCCTTACGTTGGTCAGCGCAGCCAAGAGCCGGATGTCCGAGGACCGGGACAATATCTGGCAAGCCACGCTGCCGCAGGCACAGGCCACGCGTACCGTGCGCGATATGCTGGTCACCGCCAACGAGCGGCTCGTGGACGCTGACAGCGCCGCCGTGCGCCGCGTGTTCAACCCGCCGGCCGGCAACACCTTGCCGATCCGCAACGTGGTCGTGATCCTGCTCGAAAGCTTCGCCGGGCATTCGGTGGGCGCGTTGGGCAGCGACGCCAATATCACCCCTTACTTCGACAAGCTGAGCAAAGAAGGCCTGCTGTTCGATCACTTCTTCTCCAACGGCACCCATACCCACCAGGGTATGTTTGCGACCATGGGCTGCTTCCCGAACCTGCCTGGCTTCGAGTACCTGATGCAAACCCCGGAAGGCAGCCACAAGCTGTCGGGCCTGCCCGCCATGCTCAGCGCGCGGGACTACAACGACGTCTACGTCTATAACGGCGACTTCGCCTGGGACAACCAGTCCGGCTTCTTCAGCAACCAGGGCATGACCACCTTTATTGGCCGTGACGATTTCGTCAATCCGGTGTTCTCGGACCCTACCTGGGGTGTGTCCGACCAGGACATGTTCGCCCGTGGCAACGAAGAGCTGAACAAGCTGACCGCTCAGGGCAAGCCGTTCTATGCACTGCTGCAGTCGCTGTCCAACCACACGCCGTATGCCTTGCCCAAAGACCTTCCGGTCGAACCGGTCACCGGCCGTGGCAACCTGGACCAGCACCTCACCGCCATGCGGTATTCGGACTGGGCCCTGGGGCAGTTCTTCGAAAAGGCCAAGCAGTCGCCGTATTACAACCAGACGCTGTTCGTGATCGTGGGTGACCATGGTTTCGGCAACGAGCGCCAGCTTACCGAAATGGACCTCAGCCGGTTCAATGTGCCGTTGCTGCTGATTGCCCCGGGTATCCAGGACAAGTTCGGCGCGGTGAACCATACCGTTGGCACCCAGATCGACATCGTGCCCACGATCATGGGCCGCCTGGGCGGCGAAGCGCAGCATCAGTGCTGGGGGCGCGACCTGCTCAACCTGCAGCAGGGCGACCAGGGCTTTGGCGTAATCAAGCCGTCGGGCAGTGAGCAGAGCGTGGCGATCGTAACCGGCGACCGCATCCTGATCGAATCCCGCGACATGGAGCCCAAGCTTTACCGCTATACCCTGGGCCATGAACCCAAGGCCGAAGTCATCCCGGAAACCGCCGACGTTCCGGCGCTGCGCAACAAGCTGGACGCGTTCATCCAAACGGCCACCAAAAGCCTGATGGATAACACCGCCGGCGCGGTGCAAAGCAAGGCCGAGTAATCCCGGCGCTTGAAAAAACAAACCCCTGCTCAGGCAGGGGTTTGTGCTTTCCGGGGTTGAAGTTGCAGCTAACTCACCCTGTGGGCCAGGTGACTCATCAGCAACGGCTTAACCCTGGGACCCGGCGAAGCCGGGGAAGGGGCACGCCGAAGCTCACGCCCCGTGGCACTTCTTGAACTTCTTGTTGCTGCCGCAGGGGCAAGGGTCGTTACGGCCAACGTCTTTCAGTGCGTTGCGCACGGGCTCCTGAGGCTCGTGGTTGCAGTGTGGGCCATGAACGTGGCCCTGGTGGCCGTGATCGTGGTCATGGCCATGGTCATGGTTGCAATCAGGGCCATGCACGTGAGGTTGTTGCGACATCGTTACTACTCCGAAAGCAAGCCCGCGGGGGTGATTTCACCGGTTCGCCGCAGGGAAAGGTTGTGGCCGAATAATACCCCGGTGCGCAGCTCTCCCTCCAGCCGATACTGCAACGGCCGCTCCGGATGGCGCAGCAGTTTCGCCAAAGGCTTGAGGTGCTCCCACAGGTTCGTCCGCACATCCACCACATGGGTAGCGCGGCTGTGGGCGGGCACGCTGAACCAGCTGTCGTCGTCACCTTCGGCCAGCAGCAGGCCTTCGAGGCTTACCTTGTAAGAGAGCCCCCGGATCGGCAGATCTTCATCGTTGGGGTTGTCGATGACGAAATGCAGGCGAAAGCGCTGCTCCAGGAGCTTGGCTTTTACCACCTCGACCTGTTTGAGATGTACCTCGGGGTCGTCATAATTACCCGTGATCCAGGTGGAACAGCCGCCAAGCCCGAGCAGCAGGGTAAGCAGTAATAGCCATGCCTTATGGTGCGCGTGTCGCATCTACTGCCTCCGGTGGTGTGAGTATCCGCCCGAAAAGCCCGGTCACGAATGTTGTACGAGGCTACCCTGAAGAAACACCGTGCCCAATTGCAGGAGAACATAACATGGCGCTGTACGAAATTGCCTTCAGCGGCGAATGCCTGCCGGGAACATCCCCGGAAACGGTGAAGGCTAATGTGGCGCAGTTGTTTCGTGCCGACGCCGATCGAGTGCGGCTGCTGTTTTCAGGCAGGCGCCTGATTCTCAAAAGCCAGCTGGATGCGGCCGGCGCCGAGCGGTTTCGCCAGGCACTGACGCGGGCGGGTGCGCTGGTGGAAGTGTGTGAGATCGAAGGCGTCGAAGCCATCGACCTTGCGCCACCGCCTCTGGCGGCAGCTTCGCGCGGGCCCAGGGCCCAGGTGATTCCACGAGACAACTACATGGCGGCTTTCGTGGACGTGGATGCCCCAGCCTACGACATCGCCGAAACGGGCGCCCGCATGCAACCCGAAGCACCACCTGCCTCGGCGCCGCGAGTGGACATCAGCCAACTGAGCCTGGCGCCGGTGGGGGCGGACCTCGGAACGGGCGAAAGCACGCAGCCGACACCGACGGCACCGGATACCTCGCACCTCAAGCTCGCGCCCTGAGTCGGGTTTTGCCAACGATCGCCACCCTTGGCGCGTTATGCGCCTGCCCGCCGCCCAGGCCAAAGGCTGCGTGCCGCCCAGCCAATCACACGCCCGAACAGATAGAGGGCACCGCAGCACATTGCCCACCCCAGCAGGTGAAGAAGGACGACCGCGGCATACTGAACGGTCAGCAGGTTCGAGGTTTGCGTTGCGGTCGCCAGTTGCCTCTTCAGTTGGGAAAGCTTGCGCAGGCCCTCCTGATCAGCCGCCAGGCCGGTATCGGGCTCGGCAATCAGCGCTATTTCACCTTGCAGCATCGGTATGTCCACGTACGCGATCGCCGCCTGCCAGTTCAAGAACTGCCACTGAAGCCAGGCACTGGCAAACAGGCACATTCCAAAAATCAGAGACAGAACCATCCATAGATACATCCATCCACTCGTTTTTTTGCTCATCAAGAGTGTCTCGCTTCCTTTCACAGGGGGAAGTCTGACACACGGCTAAAGCACCAAAACCCTTGGATACCCGTTTCGAAACAGCCTGAAACAACAAGTGCCGGCTTGCCTGAGATTCAGACAATGCCTGGCACAGAAGCGTGGGTCAGTGGGAAAGCGGCCGGGATTGCAGGTAGCTATGGCAACACTTCTTGAATTTCTGACCGCTGTCGCAGGGGCAGGGATCGTTCCGGCCGCTGCCCAGCGCAACGGTCGGGTCGATGAAATACCAGCGGCCCTCGTTCTGCACGAAGGCCGAACGCTCCCGGTGGCTGTGTTCACCCTCGGCGTCGTGCCAGCGTGCCGTGAAGGTTACGAACGCATGCTCTGGCTTGCCGCCGATCACTTCGGCGTTTTCCACTTCAAGGCCCAGCCATGTCGCCTGCGCGCTCCAGGCCGCCATGGCGGTTCGATCAAGCCCTGCCTGCTGGGCGGGGAGGGTGGTTGCGATCAGGTAATCCACCAGCCCTAGCACGTAGGCGCTGTAACGAGAGCGCATCAGCCGTTGGGCGTCCGGTGCCGAAAAGTCCGCATGGAAGCGCCCGCAGCAATCATCGAGGGTACTTCCGCTGCCACATGGGCATACCGCTATCATTGTGCTTACCACCAATATTTTCCAAAGTGCTGCGGGTTGGCCCAGAAGCGGGCATTGAGCCAGTCCGGGGCCTGTTTGTATTCGCGCAGGTCATAGGTAAACAGCCCGAGGGTCTGCTCAGCGCGCTGGAAGGTCGCTGTTTTTTGCAAAGCCAGCGCGTAGAAATCCGTCTCCCGCCAAGGGCTGGCGGCAAGGTCCGCCAATACGGCCAAGCGGCTGGCATTGAGGTTTCGAATCCCGCCCAGCAGCTCCTGCCCGGTTCGACGGTCCAGGTGCTCCAGGCAGTCCACCACCACGGCCAGGTCGAAACGCTCTCGCGCAAGCTCGGGAGGAAGTGCGCCTGGCGTCGCAAGGCCCAGCAGGGTATTGGGGTGGGCCTCCATGAAGGCATCCAGCGCGGGAAAGCGGCTGTTGGCAACCACCAGCAGGCGCGCCGGCTGCTGTTCGTCGAGCAGCGCCGCGAGCGCTTCTTGCGGGGTGTGGGTCGAAACGGTCATCGCTACAAGTCCTCTTTCAAGAAAGAAAGACTAGCCTCCCGGAACCTTCACGCCTAGTGCGCAATCAATCTGCCTGTATTACGGCAGAGTGACCTGCCTTGGGCTTTAATCCAAATACCGGCAGCAGCCGGAGACACAGGAGTTTCAACGATGAGAATGATCGTGCGGGCATTGCTGCCCGTTCTTCTGGTCAGCAGTGTTCTCACCGGTTGTGCTTCGCGCAGTGATGGTACTGCGCCGCTCAACCAGGGGAACTGGCCCATTTGCAGTGCCATCGGGGGAGTAGCGGGAGCGGGGCTGGGCGCGCTGGAAAGCAGCGCGTGGGCGGCCGGTGGAGGTTTGGCCGGCGCGATCGCGGGAGGTTTGATCTGTTACGCACATGACGGCGACGAGGACGGCGACGGGGTATTCGACCGCCGTGATCGTTGCCCGGGCACACCGCCACGTACACCGGTGTCGCACAACGGTTGCCCGCTTCCAGCGGCGCCGGCGCCAGCGGCCGTGGAGCCACCAGCGCCACCACCGCCCAAGGAAGAAGTGATTACCTTGAGCGATGCGGGCGATGTGCTGTTCGAGTTCGATAAGTCCAACCTGACCGCCGAGGCGCAAAGCCAGTTGACTGGCTTGCTGGATCGGCTCAAGGCAGCCGATATCGTGAGCGTCAAGGTCGACGGGCACACCGACAGCGTCGGCACGGACCGTTACAACCAGGGGCTGTCCGAACGCCGCGCTGCCAGCGTGGTGACCTTCCTGACCGAGCATGGCGTGCCTCAAGCCAAGCTCAGCAGCGAAGGCTTCGGTGAAAGCCGGCCGGTTGCCGACAACGGCACATCGGAAGGCCGCGCGCAAAACCGTCGCGTGGAGTTGCACCTGAACCGCTGAGGGGACGCCTCGCGGCTTTTTTAGTAGAGTGATCGCTCTATTGGATTCGCCGCGAGGCCACGCTCAATGACTTCACCCGCCGGGCTTGCCGTCGGCATCGCCAAAGCCCTGACCCTGGTGTTCTGGTGGCTGGTGGTGCTCAACCTGCTGTCTCCTTTTCCAAAGCCTTTTTCCGCCTGGGTCACCCTGGCCGGGGCGTTTCTCCTCATGCTGCATAGTGTTGAAATGCTGATTTTCAACCGGCGGCTGCGGTCTCGCTCCCATCGCTGGCTGGACCGCACGCAGATTCTGCTGCTCGGGGTTTTTCATCTGCATTCGGTGCGTGAAGCCACGGTCGCTTCCAAAGGCTGAAGCACGCTAGGCGTTCTGGCGCAAAAGCTGCATCGCCCTCGCCATTCGCCGGGTTTCCGTCGCGGCTTTCGGAGAGAACGATGCAAAGGTTGTGTGTGATAGTGGCATTGCTGATGTTGAGTGGCTGCATGAGCGTCAGCGACATGGGCGTGGTCGCCCGGGATCAGCTCAGCGATGCTGGCGTGCTCGACCATAGCCAGACACGCCGCTCCAGCAATTTCCGCCTGCAACCCGATTCCTTCATCTACATTGCCCAAGGCGCTTTTGTGCCGCCAGGCGGCGCCTACCCACGGCCCAACGTGGTAGCCGAAGAGGCCTTCCGTGGCTTCGTTGAATATTTCCCGATGGTACGCCGCGCGGAACAGCCTGAAGGGCTGGAGCAAGCCCTGAGCGAGGCGAGAGGTATTGGCGCGCATTACGTGCTGTATACGCGTTTCGCTCGCGCCGATGACCGTATCGGCAACCTGGATGAGTGGTCCGATCAGGAAGCTGTGGATCGCCTTGGCATCGACACCGGCGTGGTGCAAATGATGCTCATCGAAACCAGCACCCGCTACCTGATCGACACCGCCACCATCCGCAGCCGCGGCGGGTTGTTGACCCTGCACAACAACAAACCGGAAGATTTGCTTGGCCCGCCCTTCGAGGATTACGCTCAGCGCTTGTTGGGAATGAGCCAGTAAGGAGGCGCCATGAGCGGCGCGGCAACGGTCAACGACTTGTTGGGGCAGATCCCCAAGGCCCAGGGGCTGCCCCCGGTACACCTGTGGAACCCTGCCTTCTGCGGCGACATCGACATGCGCATCGCCCGGGACGGTACCTGGTATTACCTGGGCACACCCATCGGGCGTAAACCCATGGTGCGGCTGTTCTCTACCATCTTGCGCCGGGACGGGGACCAATGGTTCCTGGTGACCCCGGTTGAAAAGGTCGGCATCACGGTCGAGGATGCGCCGTTCGTGGCGGTCATTCTCGAGGTGGAGGGGGAGGGCGAGCATCAGCGACTGCACTTCACCGATAACGTCGAAAACCGCTTCACCGCTGGCGCCGAGCACCCGCTGCGGGTGGAAACCGACGACGTGACCGGCGAGCCCGCCCCCTACATCACCGTGCGGGGCAACCTTGAAGCGCTGATCCATCGCAACGTGTTCTATCAGCTGGTGGAGCTGGCCGTTATCCGCGAAGTGGGCGGCCAGCGCTTGCTGGGGGTATGGAGCGACGGCCAGTTCTATTCACTGGGCGAGGCGCCATAGGCCCAAGGGGCTCAAGGCTTGGCCAGGTGCCACACTCCACCTTTGTTGTCGCCGCCGGCATCGCCAGGCTTGGCGTCGTTCTTCCAGGTGTACAGCGGCTTGTCCTTGTACGCCCACTGCTGGCGACCGTCGTCGCGCTTGACCAGCGACCAGTCGCCCTCAGCCTTGGCGCCAGGTTCGGCGACGAAGGCCGGCCAGTTCTCCACGCATTTGCCATTGCACATGGACATGCCGGTCATGTCCTGGTCGTAGGTGTACAGCACCTGGCCTTTGCTGTCAGCCAACACAGGGCCACTGGCAGTGTTGGCAGTCATCGCCGGCCCGGCGGCCTGGGCAGCGCCGGCGAAGCAGGCCAGGGCGAGCAGGGCGGAAATACCGATACGTTTCATGGAATGCTCCTGTTGTGAGGTTGGGCGAGGCACGCGTCGCGGTTGGCGCGGGCTGGCTTATGATTCCTGTGTGAGGGGCCAATGCACAACTGAAAAAGCACAGGGCTGCGTTAACGTTTTCGTGGGGAAACCACGTTTGAGTAGCGTTTTCGCGAGGCTGGTAGTGTTTTCGATCTTCCAGTCACCGTTTTTCGCTTACCATCGGCGTCTGTTTATCGCTGTGCTGCAGGTAGGAGACGCATCCATGCAGGTAGGCTTCATGGCCCTCGCTGATCGGTACAGTATCAATACACAGACGGGACGTTGAGTAACCTGGTGTTTGATGATTATGCCGACGCGCTGTTTGCCTGGCGTTTCCCGGACCTTACGGAGCATGTGCTGTACACGGCTCAGGTTGTAGCCCATACCGTACTCATCGAGATGGCCGAGGAAGCGCGTGTTCTGATGATCTTCCAGCGGGCTCAGGAGCAGATGAAAGAGGTGCTGGAAATGCCAGACCAGGATGCCAACCGCATCATCCGATCACTCAAGGAAAACCACTGGCAAGTGTCCGGCAAGCTGAAAAAAGCGTATCCGCAACTTGAGGATGAACGCCGGGCGGAGCGTATCGTGGACGCCGTGCGCTCAGCCTTCGAATATTGGAAGGGGTGAGGGGAGCGGCCCAGGCTGTCCGCCCCGTAAAACGAAAAACCCGCCACAAAGGGCGGGTTTTTCGTGAAACATTGTTTGGCTCCGCGACCTGGACTCGAACCAGGGACCCAATGATTAACAGTCATTTGCTCTACCGACTGAGCTATCGCGGAACAACGGTGGCTATCTTACTGATAACGTTGGGGAAGTCAACGGGACCTCTCATTCGCGAGCTCCGCCTGCGGCTGCGCCGGATGGCCGGCCCCGTTGCTTCCCACGGAAGTGCGAGGGCGCCCACAGTCGATCATTACAACACCTTGATGATCGCTTCAGTCACAGCGCCCAGGTTGCTTTGGTTCAAGGCGGCGGCACAGATACGGCCGGTGTCCAGCGCATAGATGCCGAACTCGTTACGCAAGCGGTGCACCTGCGCGGTGGTCAGGCCCGAATAGGAGAACATGCCACGCTGTTGCTTGATGAAGCTGAAGTCCTGGATGGCACCGAGCGCGGCGAGGCGATCGACCATACCCAGGCGCATGTCACGGATGCGGCTGCGCATTTCGGCCAATTCCGCTTCCCACATGGCACGCAGTTCAGGGCTGTTGAGCACGGTGGCCACGATCATCGCGCCGTGGGTCGGCGGGTTGGAATAGTTGGTGCGGATCACCCGCTTCACCTGCGACAGCACGCGGGTGCTCTCGTCTTTCGAGGCGGTGACGATCGACAGCGCGCCCACGCGCTCGCCGTACAGCGAGAAGGATTTGGAGAACGAGCTGGAGACGAAGAAGGTCAGGCCCGCCTGTGCGAACAGGCGCACGGCTTCAGCGTCCTGGGCGATACCGTCACCGAAGCCCTGGTAGGCGATGTCCAGGAACGGCACGTGGCCTTTGGCGCGAACCACGTCCAGCACCTGCCGCCAGTCTTCAGGGGTGAGGTCTACCCCGGTCGGGTTATGGCAGCACGCATGCAGTACAACTACCGAGCCGCTTGGCAGAGCGTTCAGGTCCTCCAGCAGGCCGGAACGGTTCACCCCATGGCTGGTCGCATCATAGTAGCGATATTCGCGCACCGGGAAGCCGGCGGTTTCGAACAGGGCACGGTGGTTTTCCCAGCTTGGATCGCTGATAGCGACCACGGCCTCGGGGCTCAAGCGCTTGATGAAATCGGCGCCCAGCTTGAGCGCGCCCGTGCCGCCCACGGCCTGCACGGTCACCACGCGGCCTTCGGCGAGCAACGGCGACTCGGCGCCGAACAGCAGGGTTTGCACCGCCTTGTCATAGGCCGCGATGCCATCGATCGGCAGGTAGCCCCGGGCGGCATGCTGAGCCACTCGCGCCTGTTCGGCCTCGATGACCGCGCGCAGCAGTGGGATCTTGCCTTCTTCGTTGTAGTAAACGCCTACACCCAAATTGACCTTTTCAGGCCGTGGGTCGGCGTTGAAGGCTTCGTTAAGGCCGAGGATAGGATCGCGGGGCGCCAATTCGACAGCGGAAAACAGGCTCATTATGGACCGTGGCTCTGTAGGGGAGGGGGAAAAAGTCCGCACCAACGCGGTGCGCCAACGGTCGATGAGTATAGAGAGGGTTGCGCAGGTTCGCGACAGCTAGCGTTCCATTTGTTCGTTTTTATTTACACCTGTTAACACAGCGAGTTGTGCTTCAACACTCGCCCCATATGTAACGCGATTTGACGCCCTGTACAGCACCCCAGTACTGTTTATGGATACAGCCCTGCGGGGCGATTGAGGTAGCCCATGTCCGAATTTCAGCTTGTGACCCAATACCGGCCCGCTGGCGACCAGCCTGAAGCCATCCGCCAACTGGTGGAAGGCATCGACGCGGGCCTGGCTCATCAGACGCTGCTGGGTGTGACAGGGTCGGGCAAGACCTTCAGCATCGCGAACGTGATTGCCCAGATAAAACGCCCCACGCTGGTACTGGCCCCCAACAAAACCTTGGCGGCGCAGCTTTACGGCGAGTTCAAGGCGTTCTTCCCCAACAACGCGGTCGAGTATTTCGTTTCCTATTACGATTACTACCAGCCCGAAGCCTATGTGCCCTCGTCGGACACCTTCATCGAGAAGGATGCTTCGATCAACGATCACATCGAGCAGATGCGGCTGTCCGCCACCAAAGCCTTGCTCGAACGCAAGGACGCCATCATCGTGACCACGGTGTCCTGCATCTATGGCTTGGGCAGCCCGGAAACGTACCTGCGCATGGTGCTGCACCTGGACCGCGGCGATCGCTTCGACCAGCGTGAACTGCTGCGGCGGCTCGCCGAGCTACAGTACACCCGCAACGAAATGGACTTTGCGCGGGCAACGTTCCGGGTGCGCGGCGACGTGATCGATGTGTTCCCGGCCGAATCCGACCTCGAAGCGATCCGTATCGAACTGTTCGACGATGAGATCGAAAACATCTCGTCGTTCGACCCGCTCACCGGCGAAATCATCCAGCGGTTGCCGCGCTACACCCTATACCCCAAAACCCACTACGTGACGCCCCGCGAGACAATCGTTAACGCCATCGAAAATATCAAGGTGGAATTGGAAGAGCGGCTCGAATACCTGCGCGGCGCCAATAAGCTGGTAGAGGCGCAGCGGCTGGAACAGCGCACTCGCTTCGACCTGGAAATGATGCTGGAGCTGGGCTACTGCAACGGCATCGAAAACTATTCCCGCTACCTCTCCGGTCGGCCCGCTGGCGCGGCGCCGCCTACGTTGTACGACTATTTGCCGCCTGAAGCATTGCTGGTGATCGATGAATCCCATGTCAGCGTTCCTCAGGTGGGCGCGATGTACAAAGGCGACCGGTCGCGCAAGGAAACCCTCGTGGAATACGGCTTCCGCTTGCCGTCCGCGTTGGATAACCGCCCCATGCGCTTCGACGAATGGGAAGCGATCATGCCGCAGACCATTTTCGTCTCCGCCACGCCCGGCCCCTATGAGCAGGAGCACGCCGGCAGGGTGGTGGAGCAAGTCGTACGGCCCACCGGCCTGGTGGACCCGCAGATCGAGATCCGCCCGGCCTCTACCCAGGTGGACGACCTGTTGTCCGAGATCCGCAAGCGCGTCGCGCTGGATCAGCGGGTGCTGGTGACGACCCTGACCAAGCGAATGTCCGAAGACCTCACGGATTACCTCGCCGACCACGACGTGCGGGTGCGCTACCTGCACTCGGACATCGACACGGTGGAGCGGGTGGAGATCATCCGCGACCTGCGCCTGGGTACCTTCGATGTGCTGGTAGGGATCAACCTGTTGCGCGAGGGCCTGGACATGCCCGAGGTTGCCCTGGTGGCGATTCTCGATGCCGACAAGGAAGGCTTCCTGCGCTCCGAACGGTCGTTGATCCAGACCATCGGCCGCGCCGCGCGTAACCTCAACGGCCGGGCAATCCTGTATGCCGACAACATGACCGGCTCCATGGAACGGGCCATCAACGAAACCGACCGCCGCCGCGAAAAGCAGATTGCCTTCAACGAAGCCAACGGCATCGTGCCCAAAGGCGTGGTGCGCGACATTGCCGACATTCTTGAAGGCGCCAACATCCCCGGCGGCAAGAGCAAGAAGCGCAAGGGCATGGCCAAGGCCGCCGAGGAAAGCGCCAAGTACGAGGCCGAGCTGCGCAGCCCGAGCGAGATCAACAAACGCATCCGCCAGCTGGAAGAAAAAATGCTGCAGTTCGCGCGCGACCTGGAGTTCGAAGCCGCCGCCCAAACCCGCGACGAAATCGCCAAGATGCGCGAGCGGTTGTTGGCGGTGTAACCTGCGGGTGGACTGGCCGGTGTCGAAGGAGACGATATGATCAGAGTGGTAGCGATAGGGATGTTGGCGCTTGCCAGTATCCCTACTGCCGAAGCGAGCACCCGCTGCGGCCGGGAACTGATCAATCCTGGCGCCAGGCTCGATGAAGTGCTGAGCCGTTGCGGGCAACCCGCGGCGCAGGCCAGCCAGCCCCCCGCGCTGCGCCCCAATGGCCTGCCGCGAAAAGGCGCGACTAAATCCGATGTGTTGGTATATGGCCCCAATGGCGGCGCCTGGAAATACTGGCGCTTCCAGAATGACGTGCTGATACGCGTGGACACCCGCCGGGAAGCCCCGGACGGTGACCTCCTATAGGAATCACCCTAGTGGGACCGGCGTTAACTAGTAGGAGTGGGCGCAGCCCGCGAAATGCTGTAAACCCTTCGCGGGCTGCGGCTGTGCCTTCGTCGGGAGGCGACGGTCCCCTCGTTTGCTACAAAGTTCGGAGGCCTGCCGAGTTGATATGCCCGACGCCGTAGACAGCGGATTTCGTCATTATTTATCCCGCTGCGCGAACAATCTTCAGGTAGTTTTCAAGGCGGAAATTAGTGACACCTACTGAGTTTACGGTAATGGAGGTTGATGGTGTTGACGCCTGGATTCCCCTTACCACTATATTGCCTTGGGTTTCAGTGTCAGTAATTTGTGACCCGTTATATGCCAACGAAAGATTTGTATGAGCTGTTGAACTGATTACAGGGAGGATATAGCTTAAGGGGGGGGTGCTGCGCTGTATTAATTGTAATTGTGTGATTGCTTCCCGAGAGTGCGATCACATTTTTTAATAAGTCGCCATCTACAGGATCTTCGGCGAGTTGGCTTCCGTTAAAATTGAGCCTGAT
>Ga0265797_10002176_pt1 | contig 33364 bp, 37 predicted proteins | sample P2T30metagenome_FD_192433 | JGI IMG/M metagenome (GOLD analysis project Ga0265797, IMG submission 192433) | Plant litter microbial communities from East Loma Ridge, Irvine, California - P2 T30 | ecosystem: Environmental > Terrestrial > Plant litter > Unclassified | place: USA: California... | reverse complement strand
GTGTACCCACGTCCTGACCTCCCCTCACACTGCACAGTACTAGTAGTACTATAGCTCATGTTGTGATGTAGACACTACTGCACTACTGTAGCATGTGTAGGAACGTCTAAGATGACAAGGAAAAAAGAAAAGAAACGATCTCTTTCGAAGGAAGCTTGATGCCTTTCCCATGACGCCGTTGACCTGCAGATGGATGGGTGCTCTGCTTGACGCCGCCGTCGTACTCAGCTGTTCGTCGTACCGTGCTAAGAAACCCCAAGCAGGTGTTGGTGGCTGCTAGGCAGGCGAATGTGATAGGAGCGATTCGTTCTCTATCTCTCTTTCTCTATCTTCACATGGTATCATGTCCTGGTTGGGAACGTCTGGGGAGCTCTGGAGAGCTATAGCTCTCTCTGGCCGAGAGCTTTGCTCTCTCAGGTGCTCTACTCTTCGTTGATGATGCTTGCTGGTTGTGTCTTGCAAGATAACGATAACGACATCGTACAGAGTTCGTTCCATCAGAGGTAGATGGTCGGATTTGGATGATTCTAATCTTTGCAGTGAGTATTTTGTGGTTCCGGTTTATTGCCATGTGTGACAGTGAGCTCTGTTCTGCTGGGTTGGTGGCATGGATGTGTGTTGAACGCATCTTCTAGACATCAACAGGAATAGAGCGATAAATGTCCTCATTCATTTCGACAGACAGACCAGCCGTTTGCGCCATCTCCAGCATCATCCCACGCAGTCTGTCAGGTCAAGTCGTTCTCACCACTAGTCTGCCAATAATCACCCAGTCTTACCAAACGGGTCGTCGTGCGCGCCAATCACGGGCGATGCGAATTCTCTTCAATAATCCTCGCTTCCAAGCGCCACCAATAACCACGCCGCCGCATCCCTGCATGCTCGTCCGGCACAGCAGCGGTAGAGCAGCGAGTTCAGCGAGTCTGGCTCTCCGTGGCTCGCCGACAGGCCATGACCAAGGTGACAGCCCTCATACGTGCTCGCGTGGGTGTTGGTTTCCTTGCTGTGCCACCCGATTAGCATGCAGCGAGCTAGGCAGCTAAGCCAGTAGAAGATCCCCAGCCAACCAGGCCGCCGGCGCCCTAGTCTAGTCCAGCAGAGAAAAATGTGTGTTTTCTGCTTTCTCTCTGTCCATGTCTGTTCATCGTGTCTCGTCCAACGGCTAAGTCATCGATAGCACCAGAGCTGCTCTCTTAGCAGTCTGGACTAGAGCATCCCCCCCAGTGCCCCCGTTGGATCAACCATCCGCCAAGCTCAACCGTCGCTTGCAGTTTCTTATTATCATCATCCTTCTGGTATTATTGTTATTATAAGGCTGCTTGCTACTGCTCACCCTGACTCGTCCCGTCCCCTCTTGTTTCCCTTGTTCCCCTCCTCCTCCGCCGTTCCAGGATATACCTATAGACGGAAAGGCGGTTTATCAACCTTCACCATCTCCCTCTCTCCTTCCACACACTTCCAATTTCAATTCTTCCCTCTCGAGAAGACCCATCTAGAGTGCCCCGAGAGCATGCATGAATGACTTTGGCGGCAGCTCCAGCCCGGGTGGTCCATGCCACCATGGCTCGCCAGCCCAATCACCACCACCATCACCATCACGTTTCTTCCACCTCATCCTCTAGCGCCACGCCCGCCCGACTTTTCGACCTTCCAAATGCCTATGTCGGCTACGGTAGCGGTGCAACAGTCCATGGAGCCTCATCTTCTTACGGTTCCTACCTTTTGCCCTTCGCCAGTAGTAGTAGTCAGCATGTGAGGCCTACAACTACTACCACCCATCTTCTTCCTCTTCCTCTTCCTCCCGCTGCTATCACGCCGCTGCGATTGACTGGCAGAGAGGATTCCACTCGAGTTCGATTGCAGAGGCAGAGAGTTGGCGAGCAGTATAGACGCGCTATTGTTGGCGATCGAATCCCTGGTTTCAAGACGAGTGCTGGTGAGTGTTCTTTTCTTTCCTTCCTTCCTTTCCTGTTGTTGGCAACAGCGATGTCAATCGATAGTTGCTTCGATCGACCAATCGACGACGTATCGATCAAACCTTGGATCAAACGTCAATGCAGTCGATCAAAACTACAATCTGCCCGACATTCATACCAACAATCCACAACGATCCTATCAAGTCACAACCAAGCTAACCACCCACCCTTCCACCCACAGCCTTTTTCGCCTCCCTTCGAACCAACCTCCGCCTCTCCACCTCTCCGCCCTCGAGCCCAATGTCCACCCCACCCAGCATGCGCGGCTCAACAGCCTCCCTCCCACCCGCCTCACCCTTATCCTTCCCATCCGAATTTTCAGAAACCGAACAATCTTCAGCACCCGAAGACCCTCTAGCCGGCATCCCCGAACTGCACTCGTACATCGCCCGCTCCGAACCCGACAAAACCGCCGCCCTCAAACTGGTAGCCGACAGCGTGGCGCAAATGCGGCAGGCGGCCAACACGGCGCTGATTTTCCACCCGCTGAACCTGGCGTTGGCGGTTGGGCTGCTGAGTCTGTTCGCGCGCTGGGTCTACGAGGCGAAGCGCGATTGGAGCCTTGTCGCGACGTCTTGCGCGGGCGGCATCATGGCGCTGCTGGCGGGGTACAGGTGGTGTACGCAAGGGTACTTGGGCGCGGCAGAGAGTATTGATTGGGAGTGGATTGAAGGGGCGGATGTGCTGGTGACGAAGTTCGGGGATGAGGTTATTGGGGCGGTTGTGGTGGATTGGATTTCTGGGGAGAGCAGTCGGCAGAAGAGGAAGAAGGCTTGGAGGGGCGAGATTCGGGCTTGGACTGTGAGGTTGAGGTATAGAGGCAAGGGAGTCGGGGCTGCTTTGCTTGAAGATGCTGTCAAGGAGGCGAGGAAGAAGGGTGCGGAGAGCCTTGAGTTCGCTCATGATCATGCTAGTGAGTCTTCTCTGTTGTTAACTTGTCGTTGTTCGATGGAGGTTGCTTCGAGCGTTCATGCTGACCCTCCTTTGCAGACTCCAAGCGGATACTGCCCGTGATATACAACACTAAATTCGACGAGCGTGAGAGACGGTCACGCGAGTTGCTGGACGATTTACTAGAAGCGAGTCCGACTCGTGGCAAGAAGAGATGAAGCGGTTTCTTATCAAGTACTCGATACCCTAGACATATACCCAAGATACTCAAATAATGTTCAGTCAACCCAATACCTGCGATTCACCCAACGACCGGCCTCGTCAGAGAATCTTCTATGCGCTTATATCTGATATCGTAGCAGTACTGGGCATCTCTGACTTCTTCGAGCCCGTCGTTTGAGGACCATCCGCCACGGCTCCACCCGAGTGATGGCAATGCCACAATGCACTGCTCATTGCGTTCTCCGGCAGATGCGCCACGTTGCACAATCACCGGCAGGGTGGCGCGAAAGTGTGGCTTAACACTCGTCAGCCGCGCGAGCAAATCCGTTTTGGCCGTCTGAGGATCACGCCTCAAAACGGCAACATCGTCGGTCGAGAGCATCCGGACGGAGACTTCCACGGCCTGTGGTCGTTGGTGAGGTGATGCGCCGACACGGATCCAGTATCGCTCGTCCCATAGGCGCCAGTCGCTCCACGCGATCGCCTTCGTAGGCGGCCGCGGGAAGATACTGATGTGGGTTTCCCCTTGCATCTTCCTCGCTTTCCTCGGTGGAGGAGTTCGTCGGAGCTCGTACACAAGAGCCTCTTGCGAGTCTTTCTGCCTCACCGCAGCAGCGCCCGCGAGCACGATGGGTACATGCTGAGACTGGTGAGTCTGCGGCTCCAGGAAGGCTGCGGAAGCCGCTTCTAGAGTGGTGAGGTCTACGTTGCTCGCAGGAGCTACAAGTAACAGCATCTTGCGGAGAATGATAGCTTTGATGTGGTCGACGTCGGGCGCTTGCCGGATCTCATTCGCTGTTTGGTAGCTGATCTTGCAAACAGCGTGTCCGGAGCGAGGGTCAATCATGATGTCGAGGCTGCGGAAGATTCCATGCGCTCGTTCCTCCTGCTGCGCAGCCCTATCTGACGTCCGCGCAGCTATAGCGCATAAGTTCGGCCGCCGCAGTGCTTTTGGTAGGAGGTCCTTCTCGTGGAGTTGGCGAACAGTGTTTCGAAGGGTGAGCGAAGGGTCGGTATTAGTCTCGTCTTCCACCCATTTGACTCCCGCCTGTTCACACGTTGCAACGAGCCTGTCCTTGGTAAAGCGTAACAGAGGACGCAGAATGGCAATACCGCCACCCTCAACCACCATGCCAGAACCATGAACTCCAGCGTCCCTCGAAAGATTCTCGCGACGGATGATTCTTGGGCTCCCAGATCCATGCACTCCATACATGTCCTCACACTCCGGAATACGTGCCTCAGACTGCATCCCAGAAAGGCCTTTGCCAAGGTAATTATTGGCAAGTCGCATGAGTGTCGTCTCAGCCTGGTCGTCTGCATGATGCGCAAACAGCAATTCCGTAATGCCTAGCGCACGGCCCGCCTGACCCATTGCTCGATATCGAAGTCTGCGAGCGATGCTCTCTACTCTCCGCGAGGCGTGCGCGTCGCCGTATTGCTCTCGATCTAGAGTCAAGATCTCGGAGGGCATTTCTGCCGAGTTGTTGTCTCAGCACACATCTCATCAAATTACTGGGCGATATGCATACTCAACTGATCCAAGTATCCCGCGACTTTCACGGCTTCCTCCCGACTACCAGGCCGCAAGCCATGATCAACGATGAAAGCTGTGAAAGACAAAGCTTTGCCCTGTTGCGACTCCCGCAGAGCGCTACATAGTGTGGCGAGAGCCATTGAATCGACTCCACCGCTGACGGCAAGACCTGTTCCTCGTCAGTAATTTGAAGCGTTCGTAAGGAAATGAGAGTACATGCCGACGTGCGGCCCTGCGAGTCCGCCAAACCATTTCTGCGGGAGGTACGATCTGAGCAGTTCGTGGCTAAGTGCAGTGGCTTTGCACAGGACGTGTGTCGGCCTGAACATCAGTTCACTTCCATCTTGTGTTCTGTTGATGGTGGTGGTTACCTAGGTAGAAAGTGAGGATCCACCAAAGACGAACTTCGAGGTTTAGATTCGGCCCTGACGCTTGGACCACGATCTCAAAAATGCATCAACGGCGAACGAAGTGGAATAATCACCAGCGTCTTGGACAACCTTTTTCAGAAAATCATATTTTCAGTTTCAGTGTCTACACGACAGCATCTACAGACTTCATTAATCATCGCGCATGCCCATCTCCTCCATCTCGTCAATAAGCTGGTCCATGGGTATCTGCAATCCTTCATCGTCGTCCTCGTCATCGTCTGTGTCCATCTCGCTCTCGGCTTCGGCCTTCTTCTTCTGCTCATCGCGGTACAGGTTGGCGCCTTGTCGTAGCTCGGGATCTTGCTCGAGGTCCTGCAAGAACTGCTCATAGTCGATCGCGTCACGGTCGACATCCTGTTTGCGAGGCTTCATTTCGTCGTTGTCGTGCAGACCCATACGCTTCAGCTTCCAGTTGCGGCCCTTGTTCTTCTTGCGTGCCTGGTAGTGCTTCTTGACGAGGATGACGTCTGGGATGGTGGTGCCGTACTGCTTCGACTCGGCGATGGCCTCGAAGTGGTCGTTGTTGAATTGCGTGCCAGTCAGGTGGTAGCCCATGGCGCTATCGCCGACATTGAGAACGCTACCCAAGTGGGTACGGATGTTGTATGAGATGTCGTTCACACCGAGGTCTGAAGCGCGGGCGACTGTTGCATTTGCAAGAATGAATCGACCCTTCTGGGGTCCTACGATGTCGATGTCTAGCACAACGAACTCGACGAGGTTCGTCACGTCCGCAATAGGCGAGAAGGGTGCTCTCCAGTACACGGGAGTGCTGAGGTCGGCAGTCTGCAGGGTGTTCGGGTCGATGAAGTATACACAGACACCGACGCGGTGGCACAGGGTGAGAGGCGGGATGTTGCCAATCGACTTGGCGATCTTGAGTGGGAGGGCCACAAGATCGTCCTTGCAAATGGGCACAAGCTCACAAGCGAAAGTGTGCTTGTACGAGCTTTTCGATGTGTGGGTGTCCAGGGAAATGAGTTCCTCACTCTTCTTGGTCTTGACCGGCGCGACCGATGTCAGGAAATCGACAAACTTCTGGGCGGAGTTGACTTCTGCGAAGAAGAAATCGATTCCGTTCTTGACTTCCTTAATGTTGATGCACTGGTTGTGTGCGCCCTGCTTCAGCATGACCTGTTCGAGGTACAGGAAAGTCCTCTTGTGAGGGACCTTCTGTCGCACTTGAACAGCAGCGCGCCAGGTGTTGTGTGTGTATGATTTTGCGCAATCAGGGCACTGCTTGGAGTGTTGGACGAATTCCACGTCGAAAGTCTGCTGCAGGATTGTGCTTTCCATTGCCTCTTGCTGCACCGTAATCTTCAACTTGATTCTCCGCGAGTGGGGTTCTGTCCAGATGAAAGAGGCGTCGATGATGCGGGTCTTGTTCAGTCCGCGCAATTTTCGCAGACACAGTGCAAGTAGCTCTCTCGATTCGCGAGCGGCGACGAACCACTGGGCGGGCGGGCCAAACCATCTGTCGCAATCTCTGCACTGGTGGAGGACGCCTTCCTTGTCGATGCCCTCAGTGATGTCGACGGTGAGCTTCAAGCAGTCACCGCAAAGCGTGCCTCCAGGTTGTGTGCCATCGATGGGAGCACCGCAGTTGTAACAGAGGACAGTCGGGGCGGTCTGCTGTCTGCCGACAGTGTCGAGGTGGACGGTATCGATGTCCATCGACATGATTGGCGAGGTTGTGGGGTGTCCGCCGATGAGTGGGGGTTGTGATATATTCCGAGAAGTACACCTAGGGTTGTTATAACTTGTAAACCAGGTATCGTTGTCGCAAAAAGAGTGGCGGTGTTGTTCGGTTCGACAAGTCGCTCGAGGGTTTGTCACCCACTCAGAAAAGTCCCTCTTTCGAGATTGTGACGAACGCCACTCTAATCGATAAGACTTCGAGCACGGGCCTTGCCGCCCAACCTTCTCCACTTGGCAGGGACGTCTGTGAATGGGAAAGAGCATGAGACGAAAGCTTCAATTGGTATTCGCTATGCACGACCCTTGGACCTCTCAACTAGAAGTCTTCTGATGACGCTACAGTATCAAAGAAACCAAAGAAGGTCACACGCAAGCTGTACCTCCCCGTCGACCCAGCAAGACCAATCCTGTCTGCTACCGCCTGTCATTTGTCTTGCAATGTCATTAGTCTGACCGTCAACAACGCCCTGAAAGATTTCATCATGCAACCAACGAACAAAGGAAAACCAACCCAGCCCTGATGAAAGTCAATCCACAGCTATCTGCGCCACGGGCAAGGCGTGCGAGGCGAGATACTGTCGTACTCGTCATCGTCACCGCTATCATCAGCATCCTCGACAGTCAACAACGAGAAAGCGCTCCTGGGTGTACGTGGAGTCGACTTGGCCGACATGTGGCCCAGACCGCCATTGGACGAGAGCTTAAAGATCGGGCTCGGTCCTGTGACGATCTTCGGCAGTCTTTTCCTGCCGATTGTAATGAAGTCCTCAGCGCTGTCGTCGGTGCTATAGGCGGTGGTGCGCGATGCTGAGGATGCGGACGTGTTGCGAGAGACGCTGGACGAAGATGCTGGTCGCTCGCGGCTGTCATCTGAGGCGAGAGAGAGGCCGCGCAGGAGGAAATCGGTGGCTTGCTCGTCTCCTCCTCCTTCGCGTTCTTTGCTGACATTGTCTGGAGCTTCTTCGTCAGGCGCTTCATTTACTGTGACATCGGCATTGAACAATTCAGCTTCTGGCTCATCGTCTGCGGCGTCGGCTTGCTGCTCATCAACAGGTGCAAGCGCTTCGCCGCTCTTCCAGTCCCAAATGCGACCGTTCGCTGCAAGGCGATTGTATGCTTCACGGTTGGCCCAGCGCCAGAAGCCAGCTTTGCGCTTCATGGTCTCCTGCTCTTCGCGATGATCGTGTGTGAAGTGCTCCTCGACCATCTTACGAAGCTGGGCGATGAGTTCGCGTTCCTTCTTGCTTTTGAATTGTTCCCAGTCAGGAAGTAGCTCCGCAATGATTTGGTCCATTCGTTTCTCAGAAAGCTGCAGCTCGAACTTGCCGGATCGCTCCTGCTGGATGATGTGGGAGCGCATGTCGTACGAGTTCGCCGTGCCTGGGTGGTAGAAGATGTTGTTCTCAATGCTCTTGTCCAGCAGAGTCTTCTCGAACGCCTTATCGACAGGGTCCCTCGGATGCAGAATGTGGGCAACGCGCTCAATGTCACCCACGGTAATGACCGGTGCTCTCTCGGCCGCCTTGGCCCTGTTCTTCGCCTCTTTGCGGTCCCTTTTGCTGGGCTTGCTCGTCGATCCGTCGAAGAGAGCACGATCAAACTTGGAGAAAGTAGCCGACTTCGGAGTCGAGAAGGGTTGCTCGTCGCTGACTTCGCGCACCTCCTTCAGGAGCTCGGCGATTTGCTTGTAGCGCGCGTGGCTCTGCTCGTCACTTCCATTGCAGCCCATGCACTCGGCACTGTGCCCTTTTGAAACTATCAGCAAACTGCCGCGAAACAGGCCGAGCAGGATTAGACTCACCGATCTTGAACAGCTGACAATGGTATTTGTTGCACCACTCGACATGCTGACCGAGGCAGCGGAGTTGGATTCTTTTGTTGGACAATGGCGTCTTGCAAACCGGACAATGATGGACTGACCCAATTGGCAGTCAGTGAAAAAAAAACTCGAAATCTCAACAATACTACCACCCCAGCACTCACCCAGTGACCCCTGCTCCTCCCAACGGAAGAAGTCTTTCGGCATTTTCTCTGCTTCGCTTTAGCGTAGTACCCGCGCTCGATGTTTAGTCGGTACGTCGCTGTGTTCAATTCGTTCTTTAGCTGTCGCTGTCGTTGTCCTTGCTGGCCTTGCGATGGCCGCGTTTTTGAGGGAGTGATGAGGACTGATGATGAAAACAGGAATGAAAACTCTCTGCATCCTCAAGAGTGAGATGTTTGTAAGAGACTGAAGGAGTCTTCTTGAGAACTGCTTCTTGTCTTTTCTTTACTCAGACCCAGTTACTCGTGCGAAACCCAGGGCTGCGCGAGAGACAATATGCGAGAATGGCAGTGCGAGAAATGACCCCTGATCCACGTTGCGGGCTTTGGATCGATGGGTGTAGCTGATGGTTTCAGCCTTTTGCGTGTGGGGAGGTGATACAGGTAAGCTGGTGGGAGAGGATGGATGGAAAGGGTGTTGTGTGCTAACTCGTTGCCGAACGGGGGTTGTTGTGTGTTGTGTTGTGTTGTGTATGAGAATCTCGTTTGGCCGGGTCCGGTGCGTCGGGTGCTACATGTAAGTATGGCCTGAGTGCCTCCGTTTGTATCGAGAAAAAAACAAGGTGACGTTTGGGGAGGCGCGGGAAGACTTACCCGGGGCGACAGGTCATGGCACAAGGTTACACGAGGGTTGGTAGGTAATGTCGGGTATGACGGGAGGGTGCATTTGGGGAATATTACACGTCTTTTTTTTCTTCTCCGACACGCGTGCACAGTGAGTGAGTGAGAGACTTGTTTCCTTCCTTCATTGAACGCAACTGCATACATCATTTGTCACTCGAATGAAGTGGCTGATCAAATCATCGAAACGAGCGTAAGTTACCCAATGGCCGCCACACGACGTGTTACCTAACCCTGCCATGGATCGCGAACAAATTACCTACTACCTACCCTAACTTTCATTCTCAAACCGGCCGTCAGTGTCGTGAGTTGCTGAGTGAGGTGAGATACCTAGTCCTGTTCCAGCTGGAACCGGCGATGGCAGGACCCTCGAAACTGGTTCCCAATTAATCAATCAAGCATCCTTCACCAGTCTGGCACCCGCCCAGACATACGGATAGTTGCGCTGGTACCAGTTGACACTACATATCAAGCAGTCAGCAGCTGTAACATCTCAAACCGAGAAGGTCCGTTCGTGTCGAACTCACAATGTCTTCCGGCCAGCAATCCGCGGATGAGTTGCCCAAGACCCTCCGAGGACAACATTGTGCTTGTCGTCGTAGAAGTCGGCTGATGAGAGAGAGACGAGGTCAGCACAGCACAAACCCACACCACACCGACGATACCCCCCTTCGCCGCGCTTTCTCCGAGCATGATTGATTGACTTACTGCTGTACGCAGGGTAGAGTTGCATTGGCTCAAACCCATCCGCCTTCTCCAGCGCCGAGCTCGTCCATTCCCAAAGACCACCCATGTCCCCCTGACCGGCGAGTTTGCCGCCGTTCTGGGTGACGGGCATGGAGTGCCAGTGTTTGAACCCGACGTTCGCCCCGGAGAGGTTCACGAAGAGGTCGTTGGGGTTCGGACCAGCGGCGGCAGCGGCGGCAGCGGCGCTGGAGGAGCCGTTGAGAGCGGGCGCGGATGGTGGTGACTCTTCTACGCCGTCGTTTACGAGGTGCCTAGGGACAGGAACAGGTCAGCAACAATTGGGGGACTGACGTGGCTTGTGGGTTTTTTTTCTTTTTGAGTTAACGCACCCGTTGACTGCCGGAATCGCTTTGTCCAGTTTCTGCGGCAACGCCTTCTTCAAGCCATCCGCGTAAGAGTAAATGCTGCGAGACTCTTCCATCGTCGGGATTCGACCGCCCATGTACGCGGCGCAGCCGGCAAGTTCGTCGTACGAAGCAGAGACGGGCCAGTCAAGGGCGAGCTTCAACGGGACCGAACCGTAGACTGTGCGGACGGACTTGCCGTGCAGGAAAGAGGCAAGCTTGTCTTCGTCGTTGGTGAAGCCGTTGGCGCCGTTCGACTGTTCGTCCAACTTCCAAGACGCCGGTAGCGAATGGTTGCCTGTGCTGTTCAGGTATCGAGCGTACTCTTCGTTGGTGATGGGCCTTGCCTTTGCTTTCAAGGCTTTCACGTCCACTTCTCGCACCGGTTTCTCGACGTCCCAGCCAAAGTGGCGCAGGGGGCCGTCGGCGGTGTCTGGATCGTCGAGTCCGATGGATATCTTCTGGGCAGGGATGTCAAACCATTCGTTATCCACAGCTGCTTGTTGGGCTTGAGCCGCGAGCTGCTGGAAGTCAGGCTTGACCGTTCCGGCAGGTGGCAAAGTCTTGTCGCTTTGCAGAAGCATGTAAAGCAGAGTCTCCAGATGCATGGCCTCGTGCTCGAACCCCAGCCACAAGACACGACCGGTCCAGGCATCGCTGTAGGCATGGCCTGTCTTGTAGAGATCCGCAACTCTCTGCCGGACTCTGCTCTGGTAGTCCAGCATCTCGTCGAGCGGCGGCCACTCATCGGGGACTTCACTATGAGCATGCACCTGCTCCGGGTTATCGACATCCGGATCAATACCGCGCTCGAATATTTGAGTGTAGTAAGCTGGTTCTGTTGGGGGTAGTTTTGTGCCTTCGACGATTTTCATGTCCAGGAAAGTCGGGATGTGGCCGAGATAGAAGATGCATGCATTGCGGAGCTTGATAGGCTTCTCGTTGAGCTCCTCGTCCGGGATCATCTGTCGGGTGACAGTGTCCCAAGCCTTCCAGAGAGAGTTCCATTCTTCGAGGCTGGGGACAGGATGGGCGGCATACTCCTCAGGAGCAGTTGCGAACATCGCAGATGGCCTGCTCAGCATGTGGAGCCCTGGAGCAGATCAGAATCGTCTCGACGCATATGTATGTCTAAACCCTATTTGTGAAAGGAAGAAGAGAACTTACTGTAGCTTCCAGAGCGGTTCGTCCAGCTTGCACCTTCAATGACGTTGGACGCCTGCCACAGCTCCTGCGCTTGCGCGGGGCTGTACTTGTAGCTCTCCTCAACCCTGATCTTCTCGCCCGCATGTACAAGTACGCCTTCGACACGAACGTCGCGTTTCGGAGACACGAACGCTTGGTGCCGGCCGTCCTGCTCGTCGTAGTAGCCAATGGCATCCCAGTCGGCCGGATCAAAGGCTGTGTGACCCAACAGCCTGTTGGCATGCTTCAGCCCGTTCAGAGTGAACTGGTCCGTGATTCCTTCGGAGTCGTTGTAGGCATGGTAGACCTTCTCAGGTTCCTGGCATGCATCGACTCCGATCAAGAGACGACCGGAGGGCGACAGAATGTCGGCGAATTGCTTTACGAATGCAGCAGCTTCAGAACGTGTGAAGTTGCCGATGCTGGAACCCAAGGACAGCACTACCTTGGGCCGACTGGCATTCTCCTTTTTCTGCAGCCATTCGAGTCCGTCGTCGTAAGTTCCATGCAACCCGAAGCATTGGACGTGCTTGAAAGTCCCTTCAGGAACGGCAGCCAGAGTGCGTTCCAGCTCCGAGCGCATGAGATCCAGGGCGTAGTAGGACACATTCTTCCGAGCAGCCTCCAGAGCGTCCAGCAGAATCTTAACCTTGCGAAGGTTGCTTGTTTGGGTTAGTGATCAAAGGCTCGTAAAGGTCAAAAGAAAGTAGACAGCCTCACCCGCTGCCCAGTTCCACCACCATGGCGTTATCCGGAATCCTCTCGGCAATCTGAGAGGCATGGTTCTCGAGGACTTCGATCTCATCGCCCGTCAGGTAATACTCGTCGAGATACGTGATCTTCTCGAACAACTTCAGACCGGCATTGTCATAGAGCAGCAGGGTAGGGAGAGTCTTTTCCTCTCCATTCTTCGGCTGCAAGCCTTCAAGAATCAGCTGCTTGAGCTCAATGCCGGCGGCATCAGATCTGATGTCGATGATGTTCGGCGAAGGACTGAGGGATCCCATGGCTGTAGAGGTCGCACGCAAGAGCACGCAATATGCACGAGAGATGGTGTTACGTCAAGGCAATGATGAGTAGAGAAGGCAGTATATATATCAAAGGCCGCAGACGTCGATGCACGTAGAGTGAGGACGATGGTTTCGGTAGTCTTGGACGGTGATTTGCCAGGTTGTCCTTTACGTTGCAAGGACAAGGTTCCCGCTCACGCGTCACTTTGTAATCGAGGCGTAATGGCACGTAAGGCGGCGGCATGCTAAATAAAGAGCGGAGAGCTGTCCGCCACGGGTCCATAGGTAGTGCTTTGATGCACGCAAGGTTAAAGAGCCGGCCGAGGTTGCCGTATTGGCCTGCTTGTCAGATGGTCTCTGCAAACGGGCCAAAATGTAAAGTGGTGTTCAGATGCCATCCAGGTCATTGGTGAGCCGCGAGCAGCCGTACAGTACGTTAACACCGAGATGGATGTGCATGGATGTGCCCTACACAGTGCTGCTATGTTCTGACAAATCCGACAAATCAGATTTACCCATCTGACGTGATCTCCGTCGGTTCTGGTCGCATATGCGTGCATGATTGGCGAGTTGGCGTATTGGCGTATTGGATCAATTCACACCTCACAATCCATCATGACGTTCTTTCCCCTCAGTTCGGCGTCAACGATTTTTCAAAAGGCCCACCTTCGAGGAAGCAATAATGTAAGTACCTACTTCCTGCTATTTCTATCACGTGAAGTCCAGATAACCCAACCTGGTATGCGGTGCGAGTATGTACATGGGGAGCTATACATCAGCCAATCCTCACGGAAGCTGTGAGCGGCGATAAGAAAACGCAAAAAGAACCGCTATCATAGACGGCATCAACATTAACTACAGTTTTTTTATTGACGGAAACGTACTCCGCCATGAATCCGAAGTCGTGAATCATCTTTCACTGTCTAAAGTGAATATTCAAGCCAATCCTGACCAGGCAAACAGAAGAGGATTGCCTTCTACTGCGAGCCAGGCGATTCCGGCGTAGACCACGACCTTTGTGATTACTTCGACATCATACCGGATTCGCGGCTTCTCAAGGGCTGAGAACATGTTGCGGTCCTTCACCTCATCCTCTTTACCGCTGTCGCTTGATGACGATGTGGAAGATGACCTGTGGGCAAGATCGACCTGTGAAGATGCTCCGCTGCGAGCAGGCAGCGGCGCTGGACTAAGGTGGCCGTCTGACGTCTTGTTGGATTGGCTCGAGGTGGTGCTGTTCCCTTGCTGGTGCGCATTGGGTACAATACCGTTCGGTTGACGGGCAGTCGAAGTAGAAGAGAGACTTTCCCTGCGCTTCTGCTCCCTATTGGCGATGTATTCTCTCACATCAGCTTCAGACTGCGGTCCAACAGAGACGGTCCGTTTCCGCGTGTTGGAAATCATATTGGGGATCTCGGAAGCGGGCGGGAGTACGTTGTCATCTTTGCGAAGTTGTGGCACGCTCTTGTAATATCTTTATTTGGTCAGCTGTTGATCACCGGGAACTTGTCAAAACACGCACCTCGCTTGTAGGAAATATCTTCGAGGTAGACGGAAGCCCCAGTCATCCACGAATCGGAAGATTGGTGGCAAGCCTCTCAAGCACAGCGGCTTCATTAGGGCCCGCCACAGGAAGATGATCAGAATTCCAACGACTACTCTCGCCACGCCTCTGGCTACGTCTTCAGGGGCACTCTCGGTCACGTCGCGGGCGCTCATATTGTTGAGAAAGTCGAGATTCCCTGAGCTGTGGTGCCAAACACCGATTGAGATGCCCATGACTACTCCTGTGAAGGCAACACTATCGTCGAAGCAAGGGCAGTTGTCTGCCGGTTCGGGGTGAAATCGCACTGCGAGAGCGAGGAGGATGACGGCGATAGCCGGCCTTGACCAGTCGCCACTCATAATCCACGCGTCTACGATTGGACCGAACGTGACTCGCAGCCAGGTGATGAGGGCTCCGAGCAATCCTCCGAATAGAACGTCGAACCAACCGTGCATGCCGCAATATATTCTACCGATGCTGATGGAGATTGCGTAGCAGTAAAAGGTTCCAGTGGCCAGGTTGTAGGCCAGGGGCGACATTTCGTCTTTGGCGCCTTGCAACTGATATAGACAGAAGAGTGCTACCGACACCGCGTTGGTGGTATGTGTCGAGGGAAACCCATACTCCAGGGCGGCGGAGCCAGACATTGTGATCCTTTGCAAGGGTGGCGAGAGCGGTCGTGGTAGGCACAGGAGATCTTTGACGTAGCCGCTCCAGTAGACCCCGAGAGCCAACATGTGCACGAGCGCGATACCGACGCCCGGGTATCCGCACCAGAAGCATATTGGCAAGGCAGCCATGAAGAAGGTGTGAGTGCCCAAATTAGCGGTCATGGCAAAGTACGAGTCGAGGACCGGGGAACGACATGTGCGCTGGACTGCGGCCAAAGAAGGCGTCTCCGATCGGACGATGGGGATGAGAGATTGTCGAATGCGATAGCGCCACTGTGGCAGGCGGGATTGGTAGTGGTCAACGCCCTTTAATCCAGCATCGGGATCCTTGAAGGGCGAGGGCGTCCGCGACCATGCGCGCTCAGCCTTGCCGGGCTCGGACATTAATGTGAAGGATGTTTCCAGTAGTGCTGGCCTCTCTGTGTTCAACGGGGCGGCGCGCGTGCGGTAGTAGGTACTCTACCATTTGGCTTAGCAGTATGAGTAAAAGTCGGACATGTGCATGGCAGCAGTCAGTAGTGTCGGCCTGACTAAGGTGAGTTGGGTAGCAATAATGGCATGGCTGGGAGGTTTTGAAGGTGAGAAGCGACAATTCAGTGCAATTCCATCCAGCGAGTCATTCTTACTGGCCTGTCGTGGCTGTGGAGCGGCAGATCTAACAAGCTACCTAAGAGATTCGCATCTTTGCAAGTCAGAGGTCAGAGGGAAAGCACATGGCAATTCACTCGGCCATTTCGATCGAGTCCCTTACCCATGTCTTGTAATATTAATTATAAATACTAGTCGAGGAAAATGGCGAGTCCAGCCTTCACAGCTTGATCGTTCCAAGGATTCGTGACGCAATAAAAGGTCCAAGCTGTTTACACACTGTTGTCCGTTGCCTGGCCACCACCCCCGAAGTTTGGCACCCGTCAACTTCCCAGTCGAAACGACAGCCGGTCTGAGACCAACCACCACATTCGCTACACTACTGTACCGTACTGTACCAATCCCACCAGCATTCCAGAACCCACCGGCCCAGCCGACATCATTCCAGCGCATATTCACAGCAATACACATCTACCATGTCGGTGCAGGCCGTCCAGAACTACGACAACGTCCGTCGCAAGAGCAGCGCCAGATCCTACGCAACTCGCCCGGACAGCTACACTAGACGAAGCACCCGCGGTTCAGATGGCACCGTAAACACAACTGCCTCGAGCAGTGCGCGCACAAACATCACCGCGCCGCCCGAGTACAGCAAGAAGTTTGTTGTGGTCGGCGATGGTGGATGTGGAAAGACCTGTCTCTTGATTAGCTACAGCCAGGGAGTCTTCCCAGAGGTGAGTGCAGACTGCGGCAGTATCGTGTAGACTATTCGCACGCAACCAATGACTGACAATCTCTCCAGCGCTATGTACCAACAGTCTTCGAGAACTACATCACACAAGTCGAGCACAAGGCATCTGGCAAGGGTGTTGAACTTGCGCTATGGGATACCGCCGGTCAGGAAGAATACGACAGACTGCGACCTCTTTCATACCCCGAGACCGACCTGCTCTTCGTCTGCTTCGCAATTGACTGCCCCAACTCCCTCGAGAACGTTTTGGACAAGGTGAGCATTGAAGGATTCTTTACAACTAGGCTGGCTTACTGACTGTTCACAGTGGTATCCCGAGGTCCTCCACTTCTGCCCGACCACACCCATCATCCTCTGCGGTCTCAAGTCCGACCTCCGAAACAAGCGCACTTGCATCGAGCTTCTCAAGACTCAAGGCCTCACACCCGTCACACAGCAGCAAGGCAAATCCGTCGCAGCAAAGATGGGCGCTCGATACATGGAGTGCTCGTCCAAGGAGATGACCGGCGTCCACGAGATCTTCGACACCGCCATTGACGTGACCGTTCGCGGCCAAGATGTTGCCACAGACTCGGCCTCGTCGTCAAATTCCGGCAGCGTGGCGGTGCCGGCACGGAAGAAGAAAAGTAAGATGTGCAGCATCCTCTAATCAGAGCATGTTCATGTGTTTGCTTCTCCTGCTCCGTGAGTCGCTGGTTTCGATCAAGGCAGCCTCGTTAATTTGCATTTCTGTGTCGATTAGGTGTAGTCGTCCAAGCTCCGTCAGCGCTCACGCGAGATCTTGGATATCTGCGCATGCTCGTGCGCAGCATGAAGGTATATCTCTGGGCTGGTTTCCGGCGTTGATACATAGTATCGGGATTGTGGGTTTCTTTGTGTTTTGTTTTTTTCGATATGAGCGGGAGGGTTTTTCCTTTAACGATGGGAAAGAGAGCGGCGGCCGGTTGCCAGAGACGCGCCAACAGCCTCTCCAGACAGGTTTCCTTTTTTGTGTAACGGCCCGTAATGAGAAGCATGTGCAATATTTCCCCAAATGTCCCTCCCTCCCTGCGTTTCATGTATTGTCTTTATTGTTGGCGTTCGTTGTGCGCTCCCTCTGTAGTGTCTTGCTTGGGCGCGTCTGGATCCTTGGACATCACGTTCTCGAATTGCGACCACAAGCTCTCGACTTGGCTGAACTCATTTCCAACCTGTCGTGCACAAGTCAGATATGCGTCTGTTTGGCATGAAGTTGTAACTCAAATGTACGCACTGCTATCACACCCTCTAGACTGCGGTTCAGCCTGTTCATGTTCTGCAGCACGGCTTCCAGGCTCGCTGCGACGTCGCCCACCAGGAGTTCGCGCTGCTGTTCAAAGTACGACTTTTCGTTCGACGCGCCGTTGGTGGAGGCCATTATTGTCGTCGTCTTTGCTATCTTGTCGAGACGAGCAGTAGAATAGGTAGGCGGTGGCTGGCACGGTTTGTCGGACGCGCTGTGGGAGACGAGTCAGTCAGAAAGAGAAGCCGAGGTGTCTCGCGCTTGCTGCTCGGCCTTTGCGTCGCCATCACTCACATCTGTAGACAGGTAGATTGCGCTCTTCCACACCAGAACATGGTCGGAACCTGTCGACCAAAACAATCACAATGGAGTTCATGACCTCGCTCCAGGGAGGCATCGACGATCAAAAGCCCTCGCTCTTCGAAGTCCTCTCCGAACAACAACTCAACTCGCTCATCCCGCCCTCGCTTCGTTACCTGCTCGCCGTTGCGACACACCGTCACCCACGTTACCTACTGCGCGTTCTCAACTCATTCGATGAGCTCTACGCGCTACTGTCTCTGCTTGTCGAGCGCTACTACCTGAAAGTCTACGGCGGAGGCTTTACCGAGAACTTCTATGGCCTCAAGCGCGAGAGAGTGTTGAGAGTCAAGGGCGGAGAGGTACCGAGAGCACAATTGGGCGCGCCAAACGAGGTCAGGGAAACGCTGCGACTCCGGGATGGCGATGTGTGGAAGAATCTGGCTATCATGGTGGGACTGCCGTACATCAAAAGGAAGCTGGACGAAGCCTACGAGGTGCACGCTTCTGGCGTCAACTTGTTAGGTCCCTCATATCAAGACAGAGACCGATATCCCAGCGATGGAACTGCCAAGCAGCGTCTCCTCTGGATGTACAAGTGGTTCTTGCGAAAGGTTTACCCCGGCGTCAATGCGGCGTACTACTTCTCGCTGTTGGCCTTCAACCTGGCGTACCTCTTTGATGGATCGAAATATCACTCGCCTTGGCTATGGATCATAGGATCAAGGATACGTCGACTCAACGGCGCGGACCACCGAGCGATTGATCTCGCTACACAACCGAAACCGCCCTCCACCCGACCAGGCGCAAGGCCCGGTCAGACAAACTCGATCTTTAGCCCTCGCACCGTATCAGAGACCATCATGCCACGCGTCTTCGGCAGTCTGAAGATCCTGCTGCCCACTTCCATATTCGCCCTGAAATTCTTAGAGTGGTGGTACAATTCCGACTTTGCGCGCCAGCTATCCAAACGCTCAAGCGAAAGCCTCGAGCTGCCACCACCCACAATCTCCGGCGGCCCGACATTTCGGCCCCCAACCAAAGCAACAGCAACAAAAACAAGCAGCCAGAACGAAAAAGAACAACCCGAGAAACCCGCACTCAAAAACGACCCAGGCGGGCCCCCCATCTCAAGCACAACCCACCTCCCCATCCTTACCGTCCCAGCACCCGCCCGCCCCACCGACGAAGCCCCTTCCAACACAACCTCCCTCTGCCCCATCTGCGTCTCCGGCATCCAAACCGCGACCGCCGCCCAGAGCGGTTTCGTGTATTGCTACACCTGCATTTTCAGGTGGGTCGAGGGCGAGCATCCGCGGCAGGAGGCTTTCATGGAAGGCAGCAGCGCGGAGGAGGAGGAGAGTGTCAAGGGGTGGCTGGAAGAGGGCGGTGGGAGTCGTGTTGGTAGGTGGGAGAGTGGGGCTGGCCGTGATGCTGTTACGGGGCGTAGGGTTCTTGGGGGGACTGGGGGGTTGCGGAGGGTCATGGTTTAGTGAGACATCATCGGGGATGGTTCTCCTCGCCGAATGTTTCTAACCTCAACCCGAACCGACACTATCAGACGCCGGCACGAATCCTGCTGAACTTTGAAAGCAATGCATCTCAGCCTCAGCTGCCCGCCTAAGCGGGGGAGGAGTAAGCCTGCATACCTGATGTAAGCAGATGCACAGTCAGAGATCACGGCATTACATCTCACGATCCATCCCGTTTACGATATAATTACTGAGCCGCCCGCGACACATTTGGACTGGATTTTCAACGGCAGCATTGACTTTCACACCAAGCCGCCATGTCCGCCAAACCAACTATCGTCTTGATCCCTGGTGCTTGCACCGAAGCCTCCTGCTTCGACCGCCTAACGCCATACCTCCACGATGCCGGCTACGAAACCGTCGCCGTCTCGCATCCCAGCGCCAACCCTCCCGACCCTTTCAACCACACCGCCGAGACGATGGCTCTCAACGTCCAAGACAATTACGTGCAGTCTCTGCTCGACGCCGGCAAAGATATCTTGATCTACGCCTATTCCTCGGGCGGTTCGCAAACCGGTACCAGTGGACCTTCTTGGGTAAAATCAGAGCGGGAGGCAAGAGGGCAGAAGGGCGGTGTCGTCGGCATCGTGTACCACAGCTGCGCTCCGGTGCCCGCGGGCGTGGATCAGCTGACGTTTATGGGTGGCGCTTGGCCGCCTTTCATCAAAGCCGATACGGTATGAAATCCCTTACCAGACTGTTGCAAGACGATGCAAAAAAAAAACCATCAACCCGCTTCTAACAACAACAAAAACAACAGCCCGCCCCAGGCCTCTTCGTTTTCGACCCCATCATCCCCCACCTCTTCAACGACGCCGCCCCGGCCGAGCAAGAAGCCCTAGCCCAAACCGCCATCCCTCACGCAGAGCGACCGATCACTACCCCCGTCCTACCACCCCTCTGGGCCGAAAGCGCCCTCAACGGACGCAGGGTTTGGCTGAAAGCCATGTTGGACGGCACTTTCCCGCCCGAGGTGGCGCAGGCTTTCATCGACGGGTCCGGGGTGGAGTGGGAGGTTGTCGAGAGGGATGTGGGGCATTGCGGGTGTGTGACGGGGCCGGGGGTTGTTGCGGAGGTGGTTTTGGGGGCCGTGGGGAGGTTTGCTGGGGAGTAAGTGGCGAGGCTTGGATGAAATGGAAAAAAGGCAAGGTTTGGAAAGGTCTAGACGCGTGAGGAGTTGAAGTACCTATTGGTTTGATGATGCTGCTTGTTCTGAAATCGAGTGCGTTTCAACGATAAATGGCCTTCGCCTTTCTCGGCTTGTCGCTCTAGCTAGGTCACCGAGTCTGAACCTCCGATTTTATTTAACAATGCCATGGAGGAACTGAAAGAATCGTCAAAAAAGAGTGGACTGTCCGAAAACTCTCCTGGCTTCTGTATGTCAGCATGTACACAAGTGCTGTAGCCATCGTGTATTTCTGATAAACCACGGCAACGACAAGGTGTCTAAACGCGACCTAAAAGTCAACTCTACCATCTACATGAACGCCATCTCCCTCACCAACCCAGCCTTTGTCCATCCCCTAGCAAAATTCCTCCCTGTAGTCAACAGCAAAGAAATCCACCAGACCCTACCAACCCAAGCATCATACCACCGCGACTCCTCCGCACCCTCACGCCGCCTAGCCCGCCTAACAACCCCCTTAACTACCTCCTCCAGAATAACAGCAACCCCATTGAGCGCAAAAAACTTCGCCTCGCCCGTCGCATCCGCCCAATTCCCGCCCAGAGTCCCCCTCACAGCGAACGAATGCACGAGCGCAGAACTCAAGAACCCGCCCAAGACTTTGCCCACGTCGGCTCGCTCGTCGGGTTTCTTGCCCGTGAGCTTGCGCTCCAGCCATTCGCCTGGCCAGACGCCCCAGACGAGGAACAGGCGCGCGAACAGCCGGTGCCAGCCGAACGACCAGAAGTGGCGCGCTGATTGGATGTCCCAGACTCGGGTTGTGTACAAGGGGGGGAAGAAGGCTAGGGGGGAGGGGGCGAGGGGGGACAGCATTATTGCGAAGAGGGAGTGGCCGAGCGAGAAGGCGGCCATGAGGAAGGCTCCTAGCGCGGCGGTGAGGATGTATTGTTCGGGGTAGGTCAGGTCGTCGAAGGGCGAGGCGGGCGGGTTTGGACGCGCCATCAGAGGCGCGAGGCGCTGGGTGTACATGGTCTTGATTACCGCGAAAGCGAGCACCATCACGGGCCCGACGTTGAACAGGATCGAGTGCACGCGGTTCTGCACGGTGGGCAGCCAGGTTTTGCGCGTGTGCCGCACGTCGGCCGTCGTCCAGGTGAAGCCTACGCCGCGCATCGAGAGCTCGAGTTCGAGCGCCCAGGATGCGCGGCCGGCGAAGCTGTGCGGCCAGTCGTCTTCGGTCACGGCGGATTCGGTTACGGGTAGTGGCTTGGGGCCTTGCATCATCTTGTGCATGAGGGCCGTGTAGCTGGCGTCGCTGCTTAGGCGCTGGGTGAGGGACTCGTTGTTCATGTTTTCGACCATGTCGGAGCGCCAGAGGCCGCGCTGGAGACTTGGTCGGCGGGGTTTGGAGAGGGGTGGCGACTTCTCTTTGGCGGCGTGGTCCTCGTCTTTCGATGCATCTTTTGATACGTCCTTCTCGAATGGTGATTGTTGGTTCGTCTTCAACAGTTGATTTTCGAACGCCTGCCTTTCCAACGAAGGCTCCCCTGGCTTGTTGAGCATTCCATTGAATCCGCCATCGGCCCAAGGTCTAGGTGCCGACTCGTGTCGAGGTGTTTCACAGCGGCGTTTGTGTACGTAGTGGACTCTCCTCGGAACGTGACCGAACAGGTAGCAACTGACATAAAAAGCGTCCAAGACTCTGAGACCGCCGTACAAACCCACTAGTCCAAGCTGGTAGGTCAGGCCGATGCTCTGTGGGACATGGTAGGCCAAAGGCAAGCGAAAAAAGAGGAAAGCCGCGAGCAGTGCCAGGACATTTCTGAGAATATGGATCGAAGTGGTGTCGATGGCTGAAGGCGGTGAGGGTGGTAGGAACAAGAGGGCCAGGTAGTATAAGATGACGGGACACAAAATGGCCTCGATGGTCAAGGGAGTCGTTCCTGGGATGGGGTTGAGCCCGGGTCTAGGCGTGGAGGTCAGTGTAGAGTGCAGCACATGGCGGATGAAATCTGGTGTTGCGATCCAGCTCATGGCGGATGTGTTGACTTGAGAGGGAGGGGATGTGAGGAGTCAATACCTGCCATCGTGTTTTCTTTAGCGCTTCATACGTCTACTCGGGAGTTATTCGCCGACGATATGGACGACAACGACAACCTCAAACCTTGTGACCTGATGCATGACGTTACGTTTCGAAGAAGGACATCTCATCATGTCGCGCTACGATCGGTAAATCTACGCTTGTGCTTTGTTTGGTTAGCCTGATCGGCTTGTTCTCTTAGGGTTCGGGTTGGTGTGTCCAAGCAGCGTGTGCATCTCTGTCACCTGTCAGGTGATCAGACTCCCACGTCGTCCTTTTCTTCAGACTACATACATGTATGTACGAAAAGGCTTTTGCTCGTCACACAAAGTATAACTTGGGCGAGGCAGGCATTGCTGACTTCCGCCAATGCCCGGTCAACTTGGCAAACTTACACTGTCTTTTCAGACCTCCTGCTTCGCTCTGCTTGCCTCTCAACGCACCATCGACCATCATCAATTGCTTTAATGAGTAACACGGGTAAAATGTACTTCATTGAGAAAGAGAGTAATCGCTGACCCGACTGTGAGGAAAGGCTACTTCCAACAGGTGGCCTCAAGACCATGTTGCCCTCTCAACACGGATGACCACTGGTCGACTGTCTCCGGTCACTTACACTGCCTCGCTGGGGGGTTGGACGAGGAGAAGCTCCTACAACTCTATCAAGTTCGAGAAGTGGTATCCACCAGATGCGCTCGAGTTGTTAGACGGTGGGACTTGATAAGTGCAGGCTCTAACCAAAAGCCATTGCTTTCAAGCCAAGTGGTAAGAAGTACTTTTGTTGAGTCCCCCCAAAGCTCCAATAAGCATTTATAGCCTTGCTTTGCGCTCCCTCGCAACGCAAGCCTCTTCGTTACGTCCTTCACACAATTCCCTCGATTCAGACTCTAAGATGGCGTGGATTGCAAATGCCGACAACTTGATAGGTCACATCGTGAAAACTGGCTATGATCTCGCTGGACATCCCTTGAAAAAGGTAAACGGGGTGTATGTGAAGACAGACCCAGACGTTCCAAGCGATGAAGAAGATCTTACCAAGAGGCAAGACTCTGGATGCAACACTTACGGCCTGGACTTCCAAGACGGCGGAAACTACTTCATCAACACCAACTCGAACGCCAGCTTCACCTTCGTATCCAGTTTCGTCGGCTGCCAGAACGACACCGCAAGTCTCATGCTGGTGAACCAGAGCAACGGAGACCAGTACGATTGCGGTTCGGTGCCAACGGTGCCTGACAATGCCGCCGAACTCGCCACCTGTCCGGTTTCCAAGGACCAAATCGCCTCTGGTGATTACCTGATCATCGCAGTCGGCAACAACGGCAACGGAACACCATTCGCCTTCCAAAGGGAGTTCAACATCACTGCCGGCGCGCAGCAGACTATCACGTCTTACCTGATCCCCACCATCACCTCGACGCCCATCGTGATCACGACATGTAAGCTCATCCTAAACCATGTCCCTACCTGACACAGTACTCACCTCTCTGCCAGCCACTTCTGTCGCCAACTACACAGTCACTGTGCCCAACACGCTCAGCACCATCACCGTGCCCTCGCCAACCTACACCCGGACCATCACGCCGCAGCCACAATCGGCTGTGACCCAAGTCTCCACCAGCACCCAGATCTTCACCCGCTGGACCCAAGTCGACACGAGCACCGCAACAGTAGTAACCCCAACCTGCACCACGCCTCTGCGTCCGCTGCACCCAGACCCCATCTGCACCGTCTTCCTCAACAAGATGCAGATCCCCGTGGGAGTCCCAGGCGTGCAGCGCCGCGCCGTGACTTTCGGCGAAGCAGCCCCAAGCCCATCTCCGACCTCGACAACAGAAGGCACGGGGAACGTCGGCGTCATCCCCTACTGTTCAACCACATCTTCAAGCAGATACAGGGTGAACAACCCCAACCACACCGGTCCCAACCCAACACACATTAACTACCGCCTCAAAAACCCACCAGCCCCAAAAACCTCAACCTCAACCTCATCAAGCAAGTCCACCCCAAACAACCCAAACCACACCAACCCAGCCCTCGCGAAACGCGCCCCAGACGCCAGCGCCATAACCGTCACCTCCCCGGCCGACACAACCGTAACGCTTCTCGCTGCGCCCTCGACGCAGACCAACCTCGTCGCCTCAACCAGCACCATCAGCGTCATCGACCCAGCCCCGCAGACCGTCTTCGCCGGGCAGCCCGTGGCAACTGTCATGGCGCCCGTGCAGCCCGCCGAAACGATCGTGCAGACCGCTTACGCCCGCGCGTACGAGACGCAGACTTTCGGCCTGGCTTGGACGCAGACGCTGACTACTACGCCTTCTGCTGCGCTGGCTGAGTGCCGGGCTGTTGGGGGGAATTTCGGGAGGTGGTGGTGATTGGTGGGGGAGAGGGAGAGAGGGAGAGAGGGAGAGAGGGAGAGAGGGAGAGAGGGAGAGGCGAGGAGAGGTGGTTCGACTAGATTGTAAGTTGAGTGCGGCATTCGAGAAGTGATTGTTTCCCTTGTTATGTATCACAAGACTGGATCGAGCTGACGCATTTTTAGGAAATTTCGATGATAAATTCGTACGCATGCGTTGGCGGGAGAGAGAGAGATATTATTGTTATCAGCAAGGCAGAGAGTTTCCGACTTGATGCGTAGTTTTTCTTTTTTTTTTCTTTTGTTCCTTTTTGTTGGTAGAATTCGAAGGAACAACTTGATTTGCAATAAAAAATCGCTCAAATTACTTTCAATTACAACATGCCCGTGTCGCTCAAACGCCCCAGACTATCAGTATACATGTAGAAAAAAAATCTGTGGTTTCCCTATAACACCGGGTGCACACCGACAATGATGATGCCGCTTCCGTTACCAGCTTTGAATTTTGGGACAGCTGCGACGGCGTATATAGCCATCTACACCAATTCCTCGCTGGCTTCCAGCAGCTTCGCCTCGCGCTGCCGCTTCTCCATCAAGCGCCGCGACACGCCGACAACATTCCCAGCCGGCAACTTGGCCTTCAAACCATTATCCTGCGGGTCCGCCGCGCCAAAGTGGAAAGGATAGGTCTGGCCCGCGCGGTACGCATCCTGGCACAGAGTCGGGGGATGCACCCACCACTTCTCCTTGACCGGGTGTCCCTCGGGCCCAACGTACTCCTTGTCGTCGTACTCGGGGCCTTCGAAAGTGCGAGCGGAGAAGGTTTGTCTGGCGATGGCCTCCTTCCGCGACTCCGGCATCCTCTTCGAGACCATTTCTGCAATGGCCCAGTTCACCTTGTCGCGGGTTCGGCCTGGCAACTCTTCCTCGTCGATTTCGACAAAACCGTCCTGGATCGGGACGAAGTGGCGCGCGGGAAGGACTTCGATGTCGACGATTGGTAAGACGCGGTGGTAGATGTGGTAGTCGTGGGTTTCGCGGGTGATGACTTCTTGGCGGACTTGCTGGTGCTGTGCTTTGATCGTCTCGTGCGTGATTGCAGGCGCTTGGTGCTCGTGCAGGGATACGGTTTCGGGCTCCTTCTTCACGTCCACGCCGTCGAGGTTGAACGGTCCGGCTGAGTCTTGCGCTGATTGTCCAGAGGATGTTTCGTCACCAATGCCAGACAATTCGCCGAAAGCTTTGCTGTTGGCGCTCAGTGGTCGGTCGTCGGACATCATTGCCAGTGGAGTGAGAGGTAGAGGCTTGTCTAAACTCAAACGTGGCGGCGCGTCTTCAACTTGACGGTTGGTGGTATCGGGGACATCGCGGTTTAAGTACGAGCCTCCGCCATGCTCTTTCAGCGGCCAACCGCCATTGTTTCCCTCCATTCCGAGAGGCGTGACGGTCCATGACGCATCTCGCGTCTCCGCGATGTCACGTTTCAGACCACTGCTCGGGGCAGCTTCTGCTTCGTGCAGATTCGAGCTTCGTTTCTTGATTTTCAGCGGGCATGTTGCTTCAACTCTGGAGTCTACTGCTGGGTCGTCGTTTCGGACAATATTCCAGTCTGCGACATTGCTAGCATGCTGGTCAACATGCGGAATCAATGGCTGACTTCGGGAGTTTGCAGGATCCTGCTGCATTTTGGGCACCAAACGCATGGTGGGCGTATTGGAAGTTGACGTGCCAATGTTGCGATTGGCTATGTTTTCGCTGTTGTATCCCTCGTCTAGATGGGTGCTGTTGTGGCTGTCGGTGCTGCGCTTGCCATCGCGTGCGGTGGTAAGGCCACCGAAGCCCGATGAGAAATCGCGTTCATGTGACACTCGAGGCAGACTGAAGTTTGTATTGTGTAGGCCAGGAGCTGCAGTCCGACTGAGAGAACTATCGTTCACGGGGTTCGCAGAGCTTGGCCTGCTGGGGATGTCATTATTGCTGCCATTGGCAGCAATATCGGCTCGGTGGCTGGACGTTGGCGGAGTCGCTGTGGAAAATGGTAAGCGTCTGTAGTCGCTTGCGACCTCTTGATTGTGCTACTGTACCTCCTGAATGCTGCTGGTCTCGAGGCGAACCATGAGATGATCCAACCCTGCGGTCGCCATCCCTGCTGGAAGGCTGAGATGTAGATTTGGTTGTATCTTGGTCACGGTTATGCTTTGATGGGTGGATTATCTTGCTCTCGAGCTTCTTCAACTTTTCCTTGATTCCGTCAAGCGCCATTGGAAAAAAAAAAATGGGGAAAGTGCAAAGTAATAATACAGTGTAGTGCAGAAGATGGGCGATAATACAGGGAACTGATGCAATCGCGTCGGTAACGAAGGCGATCAGCGGGAGGTAATAATGGCTAGTTGTGTGCTTAGTCGCACGAGGCTGGATGCCTGCCTGATAGTAAGTTAGTAACTGCTGCGAACGCCTACGACAATTCCAAGAGTCGTGGCCTCTTTCGATTAACAGCAAAGCTACCATTGTTGTTTCGTGTTACATACGTCACCCCAAAGGCAGATCCGATGGGCGATGACGATTGCGCCGCAGAAGCTCGGAGGGTCAGAGCAACGCCTTCGTCCGTATTTGAGTTTCCGCATGGGGCCGGAGGTCTAGAGCAATCCTTGGTTCGCGTGGCTGCCTCGGAAGCATGTGCTGTAGACGTCCTCCTACCACCTAGTGATTTGGTCCGGGACCCTGCAGAGGGTGGAGGAGGAGAAGGAAGATTTGGCTCGTTCAGAATCCGACTCCACATGTACTCATGAGCTTGAGCCATGACGCGCTTGCTGCGATTCCTGTGCTAGCAACGAGCGGGAGATGCCTGATGCTGATGCTGATGCTTACGCCGCCGGCATGCCACTACGGTCAGGCAGTTGAGCTGCAGATGCCAGGCCAGTTTGACACTAGCAATCCCATCAGCAGTATGTGGTATATCGGAGAGCCATCCTGCCTGCACGTATAAGGACCTAGGCCATGTATACTTTGGGATGTAGGCAGCTTGCGCCACTGACAGAAACGGCGGGAAGTAGTAGGGTTGCAGTGATTTTAAGGTAGAGGACAGTTGCCAAGGGCAAAGATCTGCAATAGCGGCACGCCTAGTGTTACCAGCCCGCCGGCAACGGGCGATCTGTTTGTCTCCACCACCGCAACTCCTTTCCACTTCCCATCTTGCCATTGGTCTCCCATGTCTCTCTCTATCGACACCATTTCGCGCGCGGAGCGGAGCGTACTTCCTGGTGGCGAACCCTACAACCGTAAACTAATAAATCAGTTTCTACAACTTGACTATTGTACTGAACTACCGGCAGATCGCTGGAATGACGATCTTCTGCGCTCACTGTTGAATCTGCTTCAGAAACTCACAAAGACCAGGAGGCATGTCCGCGCGGGTGTTTAGGTAAGTAAGCCAGTACGACGTGGCCAGACCACAGCCACTACAGCATCATGGTCCATGGAAGCTCGCAAGCGGCTTGTGGCTTGTCAAGCTTCAGCCAATAAGCTGCTCCTCGATCTCTGCTGCGTGTGCGTATGCATCTGTGCATGCGTGCTCGCGGGAATCCCGCCTCCCGCTCAGATCTACCGCTCGTGCTGGGTTTTGTCTTTGCTTCTTCCGACCTCAACCAGCCGAGCCGAACACAACACACCGCTGGCGACATCGCCACCGCGTGCCCGCAGGACGCTGCAACCGCCATGAGCCAATTGTTCCAGAGGTGACCGATCTGCCCTTCACGAGCCACATCGTGACATCCTCTCGGCGAGCCCGGTGGATGCCGCTATTCCACCAGAATTGCTGCTACTTTGCTCTACGCTCTACGCTTAGGGCATCATGGGCCTGTATTATGGAGCCCCTCTTCGAGAGTCCATCATGGTTGACAGCCTGTTGTACGCCACTACTTTTGAGCCACCGTCAAAGTCATAGTCTCCCATCTTCAGGTGAATCCCTGATAAGCGCCACTTTTTGTCAACCATCCCATCCAGAACCTGCCTTGAGATCATCGATGGTGGCTCACGGCCGCTGAGATCGTGCTCTGCAGTTGAGCAGCGACAATAACAGTGACAGATTGGATGGCCACACAGCCCCGATGTACGGCAATCGGCTCAGCCCCGCTACTCATGTCTCGAGCGTTGGCTGGGACCGGACTGTACGAAACGTTGTATGTCCAATGACGAATACTGTCTGGCAGTTTCCTGACTGCTTCGATCCAGGATTGCGGGCACATTGACTTTGGCACTCTCTTGCGTGTCCAGGTATGACGTTGTGCCCCTCCTCTACATCCAGGCATCATTGAGTATATATACATGTACGCCAGTGGTTAACCATTCTTTTCCCAATCTTACACATTTCACATCAAACAAGCTTCTTACAACACATACTTTCACCTCACCAACACGCAACAACAACAACATCAACCAAAATGGACTCCGCCAAAGCCGCTGTCAAGGACTTCATGTCCAAGTCTGGTCACCACGACACCACTGTTCACGAAAAGGTCGCCCCTGCCGTCAAGCACGAGACTATCGAGAAGCAGAAGCACGAGGAGTACATCTCCGCCATCGACAAGGAGGTTCACCAGGACCACTACCACACCACTGAGCAGCCCGTGCTCGACAGGGAGGTCCTTCCTGAGCACCACCACCACAACGTCATCCCCGTCGAGCACCGCAGCTACGAGCACGGTAGCAACGACGAGGTTGAGGCCCGCCTCGCAAAGGAGCGTGCCGGCTACCGTGACACCGTCGAGAGGGTCGAGGGCTCCACCACCCGCAACGTCGCACCTGTCGTTGCTGGCGAGCACAAGCACCACCACGTCCACGAGACCATCCAGCCCGTGATCCAGAAGGGTAAGTTCACACCAACGAAGATGTAATTTTGTAGCAAGACTGACCCCATCAATAGAGACCATTGAGCCTCACGTCACCCACACCACGGTCCCCATCCACGAGGTTCACCACAACGCTGCCCAGCACCACGCTGCCTCTGCACTCCCTGCTGTCTCCATGGACGAGTTCAAGAAGTCTGGCGGTGCCCTCAGCGGCCGCGAGGAGCGCACTGACGGCTTCATTGGCGAGCCCAAGTCTGCCAGCACCTCCACCCACGGTCCTGGTTCCCTCACCTCTTAGATGAGATGAGTTTGTTTTGCAGAATTAATTTTTACGCCACCGAAGGCTTGCTCACGAGCAGATTTGGCCAGGCAGCGCGACTTTGGGATGAAGGGTGTTGCCAAGCCACCTCAAGTTACGAAGATTAACGAAAGCGATATGTACTCTTAATAATTATATCATCGTCTTAAAACCGTTGCCTCGACCGTGTTTTCATCTCGACCGTATTTTCGCCAATTGGATCTAACCCTCGTTAAGATGTATCACAGAGTGTGCACTAGCAAACAAGTCTCCTGATGATGACTTCTGTGGAGTCTGAAGGCCATTTTTGGTGAATGCAAAAGCAATCAATATTGATAAACATGATCAATATATGAGTCTACGAAAATCACAATAAAATCCACCACATGACGTTGAAATATTGATTGCCAGCCGGGAGACATGAATCGACATCCATATTGCGCAAACCGCAGCCCCAGATTGACTTTCGCGCGGAACACTTTCCGCCTTAAATAGTTTCTTGTCGGCTTCTAGAACCGCATTACTTTTGCGATTCTGAACATTTGCACAAGTCAAAGAACAAACCCGTAAATCACACAGAAACAGAATGTCTACACGAAAGCATAACGAGTTTCTGGATCTGGACGAAAGCGAGAACGAGGTCTCCGACGGCTACCAGTCTGAAGCGCAAGAAGAGAGCAGAGGGAGGATTGCGAGTAGTCGCTCGGCGAAAAGGCGTAAAGTCGATACGCATAGCGACGACTCGGATGATGATGAAAAGGATGATATAAGCTCCAGACCGAGCAAATCTGTCTCAACCGCGAAGAGCGCAGCACCGAAAGCAGATTCGAGGTTCGCAAAGCTTCAGGAATTCGAAGAGGACGACGATGAGCGGGACGAGGGTAACAACGACGATGGCGCGGAGGAAGATGAGCTGGAAGCAGAAGAGGGAGACTTCACAGCAGTATCAGAAAAAGCAGCACGAAATGCGCCCAAGAGTGTCCTTCGAGCCGAGAAAGCGGCCAGGAAGAGCGGCGTCGTCTACATATCGCGCGTGCCGCCATTCATGAAACCGCACACCCTCAAACACTTCCTGGAAGAACACGCGCCCAAGGGCCTCGGGCGCATTTTCCTCACGCCCGAAGACCACACGCGCTATCTGCAGCGCAAGAAGTCCGGCGGCAACAAGAAGAAGAGCTTCACCGACGGCTGGGTCGAGTTTGTGTCGAAGAATGACGCTAAAGCCGCTGCGTCGATTCTCAATGGCAACATCATGGGCGGGAAGAAGGGCAACTATTACCACGACGACCTGTGGAACATGAAGTACCTGAAGGGCTTCAAGTGGAGCCATCTGACGGAACAAATCGCCGCGGAGAATGCTGAGCGCGAGGCGAGGTTGAGAGAGGAAATTCGACGGACGCGGAAGGAGAATAAGGCGTTTGTTGAGGACATTGAGCGCGGAAAGGCTTTGGAGGGTATGGATAATAAGAGGAAGTCCAAGGGCAGCACTGTCACGACGAAGCGGCCGGAGAGGGAGTTCAAGCAGGCGAAGGCGCAGGGTTCGGCGTCGAGGAGCAAAGAGGCTCAACAGCCTGACGTTAAGAGAGCGCTGAGCATGATCTTTTAAGAGGATGCAACGATGTTCATGAGATTGCTATGCTAAGCCCCGAAGGGAGTCAACGGAAAGATCCACAGTAAGGTCAATTTATCACGACGCTGCAGCGATCGATCAAAGAGAGAGAACCAAGCAGGCCATCTCAGAGACTTCTTGAACTCATGTACTTCTTCTGTCCCCTTAGGGCTCGTCGAATGTATACTATACAGCCTCGTGATCCACCTCATCGGCCGCCTAGACCGAAACGTAAGTATGTCCACGTTAATGTACAATACAAAGTCATTTTCGCCATCAAAAGTTGCGAGCAAACCAGACCGAAAGACCAACGGCAGCCCAAGCTATGTACTGCGCAGACGGTGATTGGCCATGTGCATCCGCGAAGTACCAAAAGGCCGACCAAGTCAAGATGGACGCCGTGACCCAGAACCAGCCTCTCTCGTACGCAAGGTCGCGCGGCTCCACTGCCTGTGCCAACCTCATAAATTCATATCCATCCATATATGCTTCCACGACAACATCATCATCACTAGCTCCGTCGAAACTTCATAGGGATGTTGGCTTCCACAATCGCCATGCGATCCATCTGCTCCTGACGCTCCTGCTGCGCCTCCAGCTGCTCATGCTTGCGGAAGTGCTCGATGTCCTCCGGATGCGTCAGGTCCTCCTCGCGCGTGTTCTCGTCGTGGTACTTCTCCCAGTGGTGGATCTCGTACTCGTACTCATCGTCGCCATGGTGGCCGGGGCCGAAGCCGAAATCAGGCAGCGTGAGCCCCTTGCCGACGCCAATGGTGTACTCGGCGAACGAGATCATACCGTTGCGGTCGGCATCGAAGAGCTCAAGCACTTTGTTCACGGCCTCCTCTTTCTTTTGCGGCGCAACGTTGCGCGTGGACTCGTCTTTGAGGCCGTAGGTTTTGAGAATGTCGTCGCGCGACCACTGGTTGCTGCTGTCGTAGTCGTGCAGGTTGAAGAAGGAGCCGGCGTCGAAGGAGTTAATGTGGTGTTCCTCTGGGGTGACCTGGTCAGTTCGATGCCATCAAGGTGGTTTCTGTCTCCTCTTCCTCACATACCAGCCATGTGTCGGGTCGCCCAGTCTGCATCGGGAGATACTATGGGTGCTTGGTCGTGACTGCCATGCGCCTGTGCGTGAGCCACGAAGCCTAGGGCTAGCATGCATGAGCTCGTTATTGCGTGCATTTTAAGATGTATGTGTTATTGTCTTGTAAGTTAACACGATCGGCCCCTCGTGTTCATGGTGGTGCATCTGCTCGTTGTGGAAAGTCAAAGCGTCCCGAGGAACGCGACCATTGCCATCCAGTCTTGCGATTTACCACTCCACTTGCATATCTGGGTGTACACTGTGATCATCACACGCGCGGTCTCTCTGGTCTGGACTATGCGATGCTCATTCAAAGAAAATGCTAGATCCATGAGAAAAATCATCGACCCGTCCCAATGGCGGTAGACCGGGCTGAACGACCCTGCACGGTCGTTTTGCACGACGACCGCATCTCGCAAGACGACGTGTTATGCGGTACTGACATCCTGCCGGAAGGCAAGATAGGAATCTTGAGTGCTAAGAATGCAAGATCCATTCATGTACTGTCGACAAACCGCGCAACCGCGCCTCGCGAGATTTCACTGCACGTTACTCTAGGCGAACGATTCCTTTACGAAAACCGCATGTCCGCGACCCTGACAGTGCTCGA
>Ga0265797_10002175_pt1 | contig 33382 bp, 21 predicted proteins | sample P2T30metagenome_FD_192433 | JGI IMG/M metagenome (GOLD analysis project Ga0265797, IMG submission 192433) | Plant litter microbial communities from East Loma Ridge, Irvine, California - P2 T30 | ecosystem: Environmental > Terrestrial > Plant litter > Unclassified | place: USA: California... | reverse complement strand
AACACGCAAGGGCTGGAGGTGATGTTGGAACAGACTCTGCCAATTGGGGGCTAACACTATTTCGAGGCGTCTGCAGACCGTCTCAGCCTCACCGTCTCTGCAGCTGCGGCGATGCCTCGTGGGACCTCAGTCTTTGTCTGCGCGCATCCTCGTGCTTGAAATATCGTCTCCAGCGCAAGAATCTCCACCCCTGACCCACCCGCTACGAAGTGAAGGGTGCGCAATCTCACTCCTTGATGCTGCTTAGTCAATGCATGTCCCAAGCCGATCAAGGCTGCTGCTGCCTGGCAAGCACACCGCACCCGGCCGTTCGTCTCGCGGTCCCAGCATGGGGTCACAGCACTGCACCCGTGAGGCACAATCTGCCGCTCGCGGTAAGCTCCACAAGACCTGTCAACATTATGCGTCGATAGGGCTGTGGTATTCCACGAGTCTTTGCGAGACTTTGCCGTCAGTGGCGGTGATTGCAAGATGTAAGATGCCCTGGCAGTGCACCAAGCCACTTGGAATAATCGGACCTTTGATGAGGGTGGCCGACTTGACGAAGCTTATTTGGTCAGCTCTAAGGGCTACCCATTGGTCGAAACTGTTAATGCATAACATGCCAACAGCAATCCTCCGCCATGCTGATGAGAATGGCGGATCTAGACTGTCCGAATTCTTGCAAGATCCAACACGCTCAACCTTAGTCTCGGGATACTGCAACGTGGAATATGTACACGGTAGACCACACTCATCAGCACGCTTTCCGGCGGATATCCGCATTCTTCTAAATTGGCTCCCATTCCAACATCCATAGCCTCTACCAACCTAGGACCGGTACGACCGCACTCATGCTACCTCGCGAATCCTTCAAGCCGAATGTTACCAGTATTCAGGTATTCATCGCTCTGTGAACCATCCCTTTCTGGTTGTCAACACCGGAGATGGAAGGGCATGAGCTCATTTGCTGGCAGGAGCAGTGCAATAGCTCGATCTGATCTAGTCCAAACATCACAGGTCGCGATGGCTGGACCACGAGGAGGGTATTCCGATAATCTTCGTGCGAGCTCGAACTGCTTATAAAGTAGAGTCTCCAGTCCCCAGCAATCCGGTTCGACCACAAGCACAAACCGACTCCGCAGGATATCAATCCCTTCGAACTACATTGACCAGTAATTGTTTGCTGCACTTTCAATTTATTCGTACCCCAATCCGGCACCTTGACTCTGCAATCCTCGATCACACCGCACCGTGCAGGACCACAGCATCACATAGCGAAGCGCACGGAAGGAAAAGCAGCACTACGATCACAACGATGTTTCAACATGCCGCACTGGCCGTGGGCCTTATTTTCGCCACTCTGACCGGACTTGTCGCCGCTGTCGATGAAACCAAGGATCCCGAGCTGATCGCTAAATTGATCACTGCGAACAGCCACCTTGACCAGCAAGCGCTTCTCAAAGACGACACAGACTGGCATTTTGATTTCACAACGAGCAAGAACTACAACTTCGCTCCCGGCGGCGTAGCCAACATGAACGCAGCCACTTTCCCAGCCGCAAAGACCGGCGGAATGACGAGTGAGTATTCTTGAATAGCACACTGCTCTTTTGTACCAAGATATGAACTCTGTCATGGGATTCCACTGACCTTTTTCTCCAGTGGCCATGCTGAACCTGGGCCCTTGCTCAATGCTCCCACCGCACTATCACCCGAACGCCGTCAATTACGTCGTGGCCATCCTGGGCAACACCACCACGTACATGTACCAGGAAAACGGCGCCAGGCTGGTCACGGAAGTCCTGACACCGGGCCACGCCACCATCTTCCCGCGGGCTTCCATGCACATGATGGTGAACACGGGTAGGTTTTCCGCTGCTTGCGATCTCTTCTTTCCCCTTCCATCCCCGCTAGCACGTCGCACGAATGCAACCCTCCATGGTTTCCAAGAACAAGAAGAGCGAGCGGGTGCAACTTCCCTTCCCCGTCCCTTGCAGCCCACTCCACAAGCAAACGACCCTACTACATCTTTCGGCTACTGACCAACAGGAACAGGCTGCAAAAACGCCCAACTAGTCTCAGCCCTCGACTCCTCCGACGCCGGCACGACCAACATCGGCCAAGTCTTCGCCAACGGCTTCCCGTCCGAGCTGGTGAATGCGGCTTTCGGGCAGGAGCTCGCGAGCGAAGACGTGCGGAGGAAGATGACGCCCGTGGGAACGGGGTCGAACTGGGGGTCTGAGGAGTGCTTGAAGAGGTGTGAGGTTGCGAAGCCGCCGGGGGCTTGATTTCTTGCATTTCTTTCCTTCTTCTCGATCATGACATTTTTTTTGGTTTTGTCTGTTGTTCTTGGGTGTTGGGGAATGTGAGAACGAGGGCGTGGCTTGCTTTTACCCGATTCTTGTTCTCTCTTTCGTAAGAGGATCATGGGTGTAGGTACTCGGATGATTGGTGGTTGATTTCTAGGTATCTCACTATTCTGCAATGAATTCCTTACTAAACTCCTCTTTGAATGCAGGTACATGTAGGTGGAGGTCGTTTCATTCTGCAGGTAGCTATTATTGCTCATGCGTCCATTGCAGAGTTTAAAGTACCGTTCGATTTTATTTACATTCGACTCTGTAGAGACATAGACCGTGGGATGCAACACATGATGGGCAGATGGAACGTGGGTACACTGGTACACACACTCATGGCACAATACAGCTGGAGACATGGTAGTGTCGAGTGATCGACGCGATTTGAATGATTGGCAAGTCCGTTTGGGAAGAAGAGCCCTTGGGTTAATTTGGGTATCTTGTCGCTTCTCTCCGCTCATTTTCTTCTTGATTTGTTTCTAAAGTCTCGACATATCCCATCAACATCTTGTTGGTCAGGAGTTTGCGAAGGGTTGGAACTTCGGCTCATCCACTGCAGACACTTGTCGTATACCCCGGTAAAGTGTGACATTGTGCCCTTCCACCGCTCAATAATTTTTTCATGATATGATGGCGTGTTCCGCAAGGGTTTCTCTGTCTCACTGTGACAGGCTTCGAAACCTTCGTTCGGTGCAGGTACGGCAGTCTGCGTGACAACATCTGACGCGCGCATGCGTCGTACCTGTGTCGCTTTGACGCCTGTTTGTGTCGATGCGCAACGAGCAGCACCTTTCTCGAGCAGAGTCGAATATTGCAAAAATCCTGTAAACAGGTTTTTATCAATCCGCTCAGCCATCCATTTCTTGGTCTTCGCCAGCATCGTCGTTGGGCTCCTTGGGCTCCTGCGCTTCGTGGAACTGAATGGCGTCGTCGATGTAACTGAGAATGGCGCCGACGCTATCCTCGTCCTGTGCGTCCAGCCGCAGGAAAGACACAAGGCTGAACTGATCGATGAGATCACCGACAGCGCGGTTGAGGTTGGCGAAGTTTTTGCCGGTTGTGATGTCCTCTCGATCCCCGGTCTCCAACATTTCTTTGTGATCGTACATCAATCCGCTTTCCGGCGCATCCTGCAAAAGGCCGATGTCCGCTTCGATGAAGCGCTTCAGATCTTTCCGGGCAACCTGCCCTTTTACCAGGTCCATTTTGCTGAGGATGTTGACGTGTGGCAGTTCGAGCATCAACATGGCGCTCATGGCGCTGAGAGTGCCAGAGAAGAACTTTGCGCGATCGACGATGAATGTGCTTTCGAGCAGGTAGGCGGCACACATGCTGATGTTGAGACTGCCGCGCGTGAGCGCTTTGAGAAGGTTCGGCACCACGGGTACGTGGCTGTAGAGCTCGATTTGTCCAGGCATGTCAATGATGATCAGGTATTCGTCCGAAACCTCTTCCAGTGGATCGGTCAAGAAGTCCAGGTTTTCCAGGAGAAACTCGAAGCAATAGATCAGGCCACCATTCGGGCCCAGGTGAAGCTCTTCCATGACATCTTCGAGGGTGATGAGGTCCTTGATGTCGACATCGGGTTCGAAAGCGAATTCTTCGGCGGCGGGGTCGAGATTGACGTAGAAGCAAGAGCGACGATTGCTCTTGAGATGTTGGATCAGACTCGAGCAGAAGGTGGTCTTGCCAGCGCCAGCAGGGCCCATAACGATGGTGCCATATCTGGAACCCATGATTGCTTGGCGGGTTGTGGTGAGAGGTTGGCCAGGGGGGATGGAAGTTTGGGATGGAAGTCTGGAAGTGTCGAAGTGTGGTCACCGCTCAAGCACGTGCAAATAGCATGTCTCGAGGCCACGAGCTACCACTAGACGGCGACGACGACGCGCAATGGCGTACGAACTACGAGCTGTACAGTACAGTACAGTAGATAAAGTGGGTGGCGAGTCGCGTGGGCACGTGTTTCAGCAGATCCTTGGGTCGTGGTCCGGAGATGGCAGTGTGCTATGTTCTGGTGTTTGGAAATATTGCTATCAAAGTGAGGGGTCTGCTCCTCCTATCGCCCGTACTTTTCTTAGAAATCCGAATCCAAAGCCTTGTTGCGCAATTGGATGCGGCGGCAAGACCAGACCTGGTTAGCGGCGGACGGAGCCGGCGAGGAGATGATTCAAAGCCTCTCGCTCCAGCGGGCTCGCGGCCTCTTCTTCTTCTCTCCTCACACAACTAAATCCATTGTGATGAGATGGCTCTTACGGCAAAGAGTTTCACCCGCCTGGCTCACGCTGGGTGGCGTGGATGATGCTGTCATGTTCCGAGCCCACTCACCACCTTTACAAGGAGCAATGTGAAACCCTCTGAATGGACCATTGTTGTGTACACGTATGTTCTTGCTTGCCTACCCTGGACTTCTCCCGGAAGACCTCGGGCGACAATCAATCAATCTTCTCTTCCCTTTGAGTGAATGACTCCCACCCGGCGGCTACAGCGCGGTTTGAATGAAACCAAGACGCCAATGATGCGGTGGTGGAAGGCAAAGGGGACTTAGCTCACGGCAAAAGTCAAGGTTCTTACTCGGGCCCTCAGCTATGATGAAAATTCGAGGCTGGGCATAATTATGCTCCGTCATGTATGTATGTACATGTATGTATGTATGTATGCATGTACTGCTATCACTGCGACAAGACGGAGAAAGGCAGGTAGAAAACATGGTTGATTGTAATATTTGCATGACAAGAGAGCGGACACGCTTACCGACCCTACCGCAGCAGTATCATTATTCACACTCCCGCTATATCAGAGCGAGTGTTATAGGCTTCAGCTTCAGGCGTGCACGCTCCCTATATCATCTTCATCCCCAACCCTTAATCAATTGCCTTTGACTGCCCTCGTGGCACCCTAGCGATGTTCGGCACCGTGGGTTCGCCGGCGTGCTTCACGCTCTGCACACTCCACGCCGCCGCCGCCGCCGCTCTCTACTATTCTAGTGCAGCGCAGTGTAACCTCCGACCAATGGACCGGCTGACCGAAAGACTCGCCCAAGGACCCAGATAATAATGCTCACTGACTGCCGACCACCGACCACCCGACTACTAACCACTACCTTACTTAGTACTAACTTGACTGTTGGCGTCGCCGCTTCAAGGTTGCGCCTACCCTACTCAGAAGACCACATGCGCCGCCGTGCCTGCCGTCATCCTTCATCTTAGGTTCACGGTGCCCTTTCTCTTGGACGCACGCTGAACTTTGCCCGTGTCTTTTACCACTGTCTGGCCGTCCTGTCTGTTCTTCCGTCTTCCATTCCCCTTCCACCTCCCCATCCACCCCCTCCCTCACTTCTTCACGCCACTTCGCCGCCGCCGCCGTCAACATGCCCAAAGGTGTGAGATCACAACCCGTCGCCGCCACCGAGTCTACTCAGCCTCAACCCGCAACCTCATACAACTCCAAGACCGGACGCCCTATACGCCGCAGCGCCGGAAAGACGGCATCGCCCTTTGTCGACTCCGCCGTCGCCATTAGTGAAGACGACACCGGAGACAGTGACCCAGAGCAAGATGTTACCTCCGACGATGAGGGCATTGTAGTTGTCAAGCCGCGCAAGCGCAAGCGTTCGCCTTCGCCACCCATGTCTGAAGCAACCATGTCAGACTCAGAGGGCGATGCCATGATGTCGGACTTTGGCCATGCCGCTGCCATGCGTAACCGTCCCGCACAGTCAATCGAGCATGTCGTACCAATGGCACCCATCCAATTGAATCTGAACGTTCCTGCCGGCGCTGAGCGTCAGATCGTTCTTAACATCGACCTTAACTCGTACATAAATCAACGCCCGACTATCAATCTTGCTCCTGGAATTGCGCTTCCCTCGCCGAAGCGTGCAAAGACGGCATCTCGTTCGCCCAAACATGGCTCAGCGACTCCATTACCCAGCCAGGCTACATCTCGTCCAACTCGCGCCGGTTTCCTCGATCTTCCAGCAGAACTCCGAAATGAGGTCTACCGCTTGGCCTTCGTTGCGCCAGCTCGTTTCGATTTTGGCGCCCCTAACAAGCTCTTCCAACGATCCTCCGCCTTCTTGCGCACCTGCCGACAAGTTTATGACGAAGGCCGCAGCATACTCTATTCTGAGAACGAATTCTTCTTCCAGCGTCAAAGCCGCCGATGTGGGTCCATCTGGGCTCCCGATTGGGGCGAGTTGGGTTTCAAGCCTGTTCGCAAGTTCCTCAAGATGATCGGTCCCAGCAACACCAGCTTCATCCGCCACGTCACCATGCTGTTCGAAGACGCCCAGCCTTCACTGAATCCGAAAATGACAAACGCTGAGGAACGCCGATTTGTACACGATGAGAACCTCCACTCAGTTCTCCGCCATCTGGCCACGCACGGCACGCTGGAACGCTTCTACATGAATTTCCAAGGCCGCAAGACGCTCGACATCTACTACCCAAATGACCACTTCCTCGATCTGCTCACTCGCATTCGTGCGGACGACGTCATGTTTGTGAAGCATCCGGTATGGGCACCTCACAGCACTTACCACTCTCGCTCGAAACAGTCGAACGGCGTGGTACAGATGTGCTTCGAGTCGATGCTCAGGAGGAAAAAGCTCTTCCTCACCCATTGAGCTGCGACCTCGTCATTTTCCTCTTTTCCATCTTCTGTCCTTGATTGATTGCGAGACTTCTCGAACACGGCAGGCGATTCTGTTTTCTTTTTTCTCTTCAAGCATTTTGGCACAGGCGTATGATTTCGGACAGAGCATATGGGCCTCACTACATATACAGCACATGGCACATGGCGACTTTGGTGGCGTTTAGGGAACAACTAGCGAGGAACGTTACGAATGCATGCTTGGGCAAGGGAGTTTCTTTACTTTAAATTCCCTCTTCGACAACCTTGTCGAGCGATGTAATGTAATTTTAGCAGATTAAGAAGACATCGCGACATGCTTTTTGCCCCTCTCTCTACTTGACAGTCCGTTCATCACCGTTAATTCATCATCCTCCAAAGACTCACGACGAAGTGCCCGTGGCTTCCTCCTTCGTCCGGCCAACAGCAATCGCCTCAGCATCCTTACCCTCGAGGTGTCCGTCAGGCTTGGCCTCAACCTGAGCAGGAGCACCGCCCTTACCACCAGGGAATCTCGAGCCAAGGTTCTTCTCCTTCTTGGGCTTCTTTGCCGGGGCAGGAGGTGGCGGGTAGGCTCTGGCCTCGATCTCTTGCCACTCCTTGGTCTCGTCGAACGTCTTCTTGATCGGCGCCAGAATCTCAAGCAGGGCGTCCGTGACAGCGGGCTTGAGCGCCTGCGGCTGCAGGACGTCCGCGAGGTAGTCCTCCTTGATCTTCTCAATCGAAGTGTAGACCAGGGGCTCGGCGTCGCGGCGGGTGACGGTGAACTGCGGCTGGCCGGGGTTCTGGGTGTTCTTGAGGGCGGAAGCGGGCAGCAGCACGTACTCGACGAAGCTGATGACGCCGTTGCCGTCGATCTGCTTGGGCGGGCAGAATGCCTTTTTCAGCTTCTTCTTGACCACCTCCGGCGTGTCCAGCAGGTCGATCTTCGAGTCCGGGTCCGACGAGCTCATCTTGCCGCCCTCCTGTAGGCCCGGGATCAGCGGGTTCATCAGGTGCGCGCGCTTGCGGTAGCCGATGCGCGGCAGGCACTCGACGGCCAGCGTGAAGATCTTACGCTGGTCGACGCCGCCGAACTGTGCGTCGACGCCCAGGTACTCCTCGTCCAGCGCTTGCATGACCGGGTAGATCTGGGAGGAAAGCGGCGGGGCGTCGACCTGCTTGACGACTTCGGAGCCGGCTTTGGTGGCATCGTGGCCGGACACGGATGTCGACAGGCGCAGCAGGTCGAAGGGGTAGCCCGAGAAGGGGTCGCCCGAGTCCGTGCCGCGGGTCTGGTAGTCGGAGCCCGTGACGAATTTCAGGCGCGAGACGTCCACGTTGACGGCGCGCAGCACTTCGGTGATGGCGTAGCGGTAGTAGCCCACACGTTCCTTGACCAGCTCGATGGGCGCTTTGAGGTTGTCGAGGAAGCCGTGCACGTCGGCGAGGAGGACTGTCACTTCGCAGCCTGCGGCCAGGAACTCTGCGATCTTCAGCATCGGCACGAAGTAGCCGCAGTGAGGCTTGCCGGTCGTCGCGGTTCCCCAGTAGATTTTGAGCGGGCGTTCATTTTTGTTCAGAATCTCTTCGATGATCTCTGGGTTCAGCACTTCTTGCAGGTTGCTGGTGATGAGCTGCAGTTTTTCTTGGGCGGTTTGCGCTTGGGGTGCTGCCATGGTTGCGTGTGTTGTGAGCCTCGAAGGCGTGTGTGATTTGTTCTACTTTCTTCTTGGAGTTCTTTCTTCAATTTGGCCAGACGGATTAGTTGTTTCGGGTTAGTCTTGCCTTCACGTGGGATGTATTTTTTTTGGCCTGGGCTTTGTTATATCGATAGGCCCCTCTTGTAACGTGAGTCAATGGCACGAACGAAGAGTTGTAGTGGCGGCTTGCTTGCGGGAGACCGGCGCTCTAATTCGCCGATCAACATCTGGGGCTTCTTCCGGCCAGATCAACAGATCAAGCTGGCTGCATACGCATTCACTCTCCTGCGCTAAGGCCACCGAGCGAACGCCCGCTCACGTATACTACTTTACACATACTATATGTAGACCCCGTCATACGACATCTGGCCACCACCCTTAGTCAACGTTTGCCGACGATGGCTAGTCCGTTGCAATCCTCGACCTGATACCGACACGCGATGATGAACGAGTCCAAGACCGACGAAGCTGGCTCTGGCCCTCTCGAAGGACACAGCCAGCCTGTCCGCGATAACGAGACCAACGAACCGACGCCCGTCGACGACAACGAAAAGCCTACGCATGTCACCACCACCGACTCAACGGGTCAGACGAGTGTTTTGCAGGTATTTACCGACAGAGCGCTACATTTCCTTGCACATGCTAGCAATGAGACTCTCGGCGCTTGTCTAGCGGGACTGGGCGCATCGACGTACTTCGTGTTCGGCCGAGTAGGTCTGGTAATCATCGGCGTTGCTGGCGGCGTGGTATTGCATGCGACCTGGGAGGGTATACGCGGCGACGACAGAGACGAACACACAAAGCGTTTGGAGCAACAACGGAAGAAAGAAAGCGGCCTCGAGCTTGCACGAAGGTTGCTGGACTTACGAGTCTCGGCTGAGACTGCGGAGGACGAAAGAGAGGAGGCCAAAGTCAATGCGAGCCATCAAGTCGACTTTTCACGGTTCGAACCCGAGACGGCTGCGGCTCTGGACACTTTTGTCAACGCCGTGATCAGGGACTATGTCCATCATTGGTACGACCCGCAACTGCCTGGAGAGGAGACTTTCCCGGCAGCTTGTAAGCACACTCTCGTGGCTTTCATCCTGTCTCTTTCGGGCCACCTGGAGCGTAAGAGACCGGCCGATGCTCTGCTCGACATCATCACGAATACCAGCAGTCTGATCATCGTGTTCCTCAACGAGTTGGCCACTGCTTTGAACGCCTCGCCTACGGTCCCTGCCGACGAAGCAATCGCTACGTACCTCCATCTGAAGCCCGACAGCAGTCTGGCGCATGTACTGGACAAAAGGCAGCAGGATCACAGACTCGACATGGTCGCGGAAGACATCCTCAAGGCCTACCTCGATCCCAAGGCTTTCGACTTTCAGCCTACTCACGCATTCCTCAAACAAGTGCTTTCCCAGCTGGTTCTTGGATCGACAATTACTTTGTGCTCGAGGCCGGAGTGGATCAATGAATGGATCGTGTACGGCCTGGAGGCATCGGAGACCACAAAGAGTGTCATGGACATCGTTGACGCTGGAGTCGATGGTCGATCTGATACACGGCAGCCGCAGAGCAACCCAAAACGGAACACTCAACCGGGCGCGGATCATGTGACTAGCAAGAAGGAGCCTGTCCGTAAAGATGAGGAAAGGCTGAAGGAACATAAGAGAGACTTTAGTCGATCCGAAGGAGCAATGGATGAAGCTATGAAGGAAGCCCGGAGGCTGACACAGCTCATGATTGAGGAAGACCGGCGGAGAGCTCAAGAAGAGGCCCAGAAACTGCCTACACTCAGCAGCAGCGAGGATCTCTCCACGCACGGCGCACCCACGCCTACTTCTAGCGACAGTGATCGTGATCGCCAGGAGACTGAAGTCTCCGCTTGGACCGATACCGCCACTCCCGACCCAGTGGAGGTAGCGGAAAGGAATGACGGCCCAAAGACTCCGGCGTCTCAACCTTTCTTGAGTTTCGACCAACTGCTGCCAAACCAGCAGCCTACAGCTTTGTCGCCCGAAGGAGCAGGAACACCACGTACTGAAAACCAGCCAGCCGCTCAAGTTCCCCAACTCACGCTTCACAATGCAACCATCTCTCTTTTCGACGATTCTGTTCCTGGCGAGAAGGCTTCGATGAAGAGTAAACCAACGGTGGATTACATGATCCAGGTCGAGCCATCGAACTCATCATCCCCTGGCTGGATGATTGCACGCAAATACACGGATTTCGAAGTCCTCCACGAAGTATTGCGCAGGATCAGTGTGATCACTGGCGCCAAGTTCACAGACACCAATGCGGAGCTTCCGAAATGGCGTGGCAACACCAAGCCTTTGCTCCGCGAACAGCTCGAGCGCTACCTGCAGGCCGCGATGCGTTTCCAAAGCCTAGCGGAGTCGGAAGGCATGAAACGCTTCCTGGAGAAGGAGCAAGCTCTGTCAAAGAGTCCAGGCGAGCGAGGCAAATTCGCGTGGCCTACGCCCGATGCTTTTGGCAAGCTGGGCGGCAACATGATTGACGTGCTGGCCAAGGCGCCCAAGGACGTCGCGGGAGGTGTTGCAGGTGGTGGCAAAGCGTTCTTCGGCGGCATGGCTGGGCTCGTCAGTGGCGGTAAGAAGACGAACTCGTTGCAGGCAAGCCCCAGTCGGTCTAGCACGGGTAGGCTCAGCACTAGCACCCCGCCTACTGGACTCTATAGAAGCGACTCGAACATGGCTCAGTCTACTAGTTCGGAAAGCTCGTGGGCACACACCAGTGCTACGCGAGAAAGCCATGAGTCCTTGTCATCATTCCCGGCCTCAGCCCTTGAACGCAAGGAAAGTTCGGCAACACTGGAGAGCACGAGCAGACAGGACGATGGCATTGCCTCACCTGGACCATCTGACGTTGAGTTTACCAGTCGTCCACCAGAGCCTATTCCAGGGCAATTCTCGCCACCCACACCGCCAGCTGAGCCCACAGCCGTCATAGATGAGGCTTTCGTACTTCCTCCTCCGCCTTCAGACATTCCAGATGACTATGGCGCGCCTTCACAGATAGCAAGGCTCAGCACAGAGACAAGACGCTCAAAGATCGACCCTGAGGAGGAGACCAAGGCGTCTCCATCACCCGCTAAACCGGCAACAAAACCAGAGAAGAAGCGAAAGCCACCGCTCACCGAGCAAGAGACGTCCGTCGCTGTCGAGCTGATGTGTAAGTCGTCAATCATTCATTACTCTCTCGACTTACCAGAAAGCTAACCATAATCATAGTCGCTGTCGTTAACGAGCTTTACACTTTGAGCTCCGCATGGCAGTTCCGCCGTACCCTCCTTGCTGCTGCGAAGACCTATCTTCTTCGCCCAGGCAACCCACAACTTGACAGCATTCGTGAAATGCTACAGGAGTCCACCCTCGACAACAACCTTTCCGATTTGGGAATTGCAGGCCATATCTACAAGCTTCGCGAGAACGCCCTGCCTACCGAGGACGAGATGGAGGCGTGGAAGCGCGATTACCCCGAGAAGACCGAGGTTGAAAAGGACGAGTTGCGCATCCAGGCCCGCAAACTCTTGGTTACGCAAGGCATGCCTGCCGCTCTGTCGGGTGTCATGGGCGCTGCGGCAAGCACCGAGGCACTTGGCAGAGTGTTTGATTGTCTGCAACTGCCTGAAGTCAGTCGAGGCCTGATGTTCGGTTTGATGCTGCAGGCTTTGAAGGTCGTGACGCATTGAGATGTGACATGTCTTGTTCCTTTGTGCCCACGGACTATGGTCCGCTGCGCACGTGGGCAAACAAAGCGTAAGCGAGTCGCTTGCTTGGACCAAGCCACTGGGACAGACCTGACGCCATAGAGATCTCTCGCCATTCGCAGAGCCTCAAATGATTATCCGTCCAACAGTACTGCGCAGCGGTCGTGGGACTGGGGAAACCCCAAAGTGACAGATGGCGATCTTTCGTCGCTCGCTGATGACGAACACGCGCTCATATCAAATTAACGGTTTAACATTGTTCGAATGGACCGACACATAGCATTGCATGGCGTCGACCAAGACAGTGCCACACATCTAATGTCATCACGATTCCAAATATCGCTTATGCGACAAAGAAGCAATGCGGACGAAGCGAACCGCCCATCTCGCCACGAGGCTTCGACAAAGGAGTGTCACTTATAGACAACGTGGGCAAACAAAGAATGCCACGTGGGCAAGCGAGCGCCGAGGGTTGAATGTCAAATTGTAAGATCATGCAGCTGGGTAGCCTTGTGTTGGGTGTAATTCAGCATTGATGAGTCTTTCCTACCGCCACCCCCTTCCTTTCCTTCATCCTGTTTCCATTTCGTCTCGTCCCTCTTTTCACCAGGAGTGATTCAAAGGTTCTTCACAAGTGAATACTCAGCAACTTGCTTACTTCTCGAAGACGGAACTGGATTTCGTCTCTCTCCGCATCGGCCACACGACACCACCTTGATTCAGCAGACAGCAACAGACGCTCAGCAGAGAAAGATGTCCACTTTGACAATAACCCCGACGCCTTTTCGCTCATCACACCTTACCATCCCACCCACGCCATTCACCCCAAGGTTGCCGATCTCTCCACCACCTCGACCGCAAATTACATCAACCAAGTCAACCACCAAAGTCGCTCTTTCAGTCCCTCCACCTCCGCAAGAACCGTTGAAGTGGCTCTGGAAGTGTCACTGCTGCTCTCGCATCTACCACCTCGGAACAACGCGCCGCTGTCTGGACGACGGCCACTACTTCTGCGCCGGCGCACCAGTCACCAAGCGTGACCGCAAGACCGGCCTGAAAGTCACACGCAAATCCCGCGCGTGCGCCAGCGAGTTCGATTACCAGGGCTGGAAGTCTTGGGGCTCTTGGAGACGCGATGTCGACGAACAGCGCGCCGTCGCTGAGGCGCTACAGATCGAGAACGTCGAATCGCAGAGCGCTTCAGTCGTCCCTAGACCGCTTTTCGCCCCAGCTGTACCCCAGGAAGGCCAGTGGTTGCAGGGAATTTGGACCCGGAAGCCTGCGGTCGAATCGACGCCGACGCCGGATTTTTGGCAGAAGGACTGCTGGAATACCTGCGACTACCCTAGCGAGTGCCGTTGGGGCAAGCAATTCAGCGCGCAGCAGACGCGCGCCCAGTCTTGTTCGTCCGTCCCGTCATCGACGCCCTCGACTGCTCCGCCTGCACCGCCGCCAGCTTCTATGGTCGCAGAGCCCGCGGCCCGAGATCTCGGACAGCCAAGCAGTTCTTTCGACGGCCTTTCGTCGATACCTGCGACTATAGAAGAAGCGACGGAGACTGACGTCGAATCGTCTTCGGCTAGTGCTGCTGTTACCGCCGCCACAGTCCAAGAAGCGACAACCAAAAAGCCCACTTTCGACGACCTGCTCGAAAGCGCAAAAAGGCGCAAACGCCGTAGCGCAGGTCCGCTCCCGAGTCCACTTGCTTCCAATCCGCCTTCGCCCGTCGAGCAACAAAATCCCGGAAGCGCAATGATATCCGGCGCTTCCTCTACTTCTGCTTCCACCCACACTCTGGCCAAAGCCTTTGACGATTTCGAGCTGGACGTCCGGAAATCCATCGGCCGCGCGAGTTTGCTTTTGAATGATTTCATGCTCGGGCGGAAGAGCAGTGCTACTTCTGAGGATGAGAAGGCGGACGCTTTTGTCAAGGGATTAATTACCAGCCATCACGGCAAGAGTAAAACGAAGAAGAGGGCGGAGGAGGAGGGTCAGTCGTTGAGCGATTGATTCGGTTCTGACTGTTGTTCCGTTGATGGTTCTTTGCAAATTGATTTTTAACTTCGTTTCGTCTGTACAATCTTACAAGACTTTTGCAGTTGTATTCTTTAGAATGATGTACAATCATTTAGCTTTCCGTCATGAATGCATCGCTTCTCGATGGAGTTAATTGTTCTTCGAGACTTCTCTACTAATGCAATACGGCACCACCGGCCATAATGGACCAGATTCCCGTTCAGGCAAGAAAACGAACCTCAGCTCTTGGCTCACATTTACTGCATCGCAAGCCCGGTTCTTGGTTCCTGGAAAAGAGTGGGAAAAGTGACAGCTCACATGGAACCAGGAACCCTGCATCGGAACATCGGAAGTTGACGCCACGCCATGCAGACACCTATGCATGTCCATGTTGTGCAACTTCAACTTCGTCGTTCACTACTTGCCATCAACCCCTCCACGGGACTTGACACGTCTCCTGGCAACGTGTTCAGTGCGTGCATGCATTTGTAGGGAGTGGAAACAGGGTTCGTCTCCAGTCGTGATTCGCTGGCACCTGGAGAGCGCGGTGCCGGTCGTTGCTGAAGTGAATGAGTTGCGTGGAGCAACAGGCAGAACTGCAAGCCACTCGATTCGGTGTGCTACTAGTTGTCTCTTTCTGACCTCACTCGAGCCGCTTGGGTTTGGAAATTGAGGGAGACATTGGCTGGTGGGAGTTGTTGTCACATGCAGGACAGAGGCGTCAGCCGCCTGGTCGAGGGGTGAAGTGAGAGCAAACGGAGGTTCGACGTCAGCTCACGGCCTTCACACGGATTCCACATTCTGTGCCCATATCTTGCTCTTGTCTCTCCTGTCTGCTTCTCTCTCGAGCTTGCTCGCTTCCACATCTGTGCACAGAAACTCCACATCAATCCACGTCGACTAACAACCACAACCCAATTATTCATCCGACAACATCACCAAACATGGCCGGCCCAGGAAAGCTCTCCTGGGACTCTGTCGAAGTCTGGCAGAAACTAGTTGCCGCCATCATTGCGAGCGGAGTGAAAGTAGGCGCATGCATCCGATCCCAACCCTCCATATCTTTCCTTACTCTTCCTGGTCTCCTCTCGTCCGAACAAACAAAACTGACAACAGCAAAAAGGTCGACGTTAGCAGCGTCGCCACTCACTTCGGCACGACCTACGACACCATCGAAAACCGCCTCCGCCCAGTCAAGAAGCAGGCCAAAGAGCTGAAGGAAGCTGTTAGCAACGGCACCCAGGACAAGGTCGTTTCCACTCGCAAGAGCCCGACGAAGCCGAAGACGCCGAGGAAGTCCGCTGCAGCTTCTTTCGATGGTGAGTGTTTCCTTTCCATCCCCAATAACTTTGCTGAAACAACACGCTTGTCCTACTTAGTCGTCTCCGAAGGCCGCATCACCAAAAACACTCCGTCCAAGAAGACCCCGAAGAAGAATGCTCTCAAGCTGGAGGCGATGGAGAACTCGTTCAGCAGCAGCATGATGGATGGAGACGACTTTGTTGACCCCAATTCCTTCCACCACGACGGCTGCTTGGGCGCGCTGGACTTTGAAGACGGCATGGGCAATATGTTCCCGTCGATTTGAGGCTGGCTTGAAAGGCTACACGGACGACTGTTGGGAAACTGCTTCTGCTTGTAGTGTAGTAGCGTGATACCTGTCCTTGCTAAGGCGGGATTTGAGCAATGATGTTTGAACGACGGATGAACGGCTTGAGGAATAGGCAGCCAGTCATACAGGCTTGAGACTTAGGCTTGAGATGGCGGAATACAAACGACTTTGCAATTGTGTGCTTGTACTGTGCATCGTTGTTGGCTAGCTACAGCAGCCTCTAAATGGTATTCCTCGGGCAAGAGACTCACGATCACGTACAGTTGGACTTGCGGAGCCCGTGTGGTGTTGTAGCCAAGGACGTACTCGTCTGTCCCCAGATCAGGCAGCATCGTCTTCAATCCGTCAGATAATGATGAGATACTGCAGTGATGGTGAATCTAGCCCGATCTGTAAACGCCCGCCATAGGAGTGGTTTCACAAAGTGCGCGCATGTGCATGCTGCAGGCACTTACAGGGATCCGCCTAGCGTGCAGGTTGCGACGCGTCTTCCGAGTAGGCAGTAGTTACATGTCCAAACTCTTGGGACTTGTCATGCCGATAGAGTAGCGGCATCAATGGTAATGACCGATCCAGCCTCAGCGAGACGTGTGCAGGATGATAAAGTTCGAAATGTGTCGGCGGCAAATCTTGTCGTGCTCTGCATGTCAATCAATTAGCTCTTCAATCTCAACAAGAATGTCTTTCTGACTTTTCTGACCCTCACTTCACTTCCAACTCCGAGGTTGACTTCACTCTTCACTCTTCATAGAGCGACGTCACACGCGCTGCCAGCGTTTGCAGCCGTTGCTGAGCGACCGCTGACCAGTCACCTTCATCTTCACATGATCGCAGGCAGCCCTTCACAGCCCCTCAACAGACAAATTTGCGTCCAACATCTTAACCACTCACTGTCCCTCACAATTCCCTCAAACCTTCTCTTTTGCTACTCGCAGACCTACGAACCAACCCAACCTCACCCATGACATTCCACGCGCACCCGAGCAAGATGGGTACCAAGTGGACCGCCGACCGCGACCAGAAACTGTTTCTGCTCCTCGTGGACCAGATCAAAGTCGACGGCAACGCACTCTCCGCGGCCTGGAAGATGAAATACAGTAAGTGATCCATGTCGACACTTCAGCTTACTGCATAGCCCAACCAGCTGACTGAAATCCTGTAGACAGCACCGGAGCCGACGACTACCAGCCGACTGCCAGGGCCATCACCGAGCACATTGGAGCTCTGAAGAAATCCGCCGGCGGCAACGGCGGTGCTGGCACTCCTCGCTCCAAAGGCACTCCGAAAGCTTCCCCGAGAAAGCCGGCTGCGTTCAAGACTCCGACCAGCAGCGCTAAGCGTAAGCACGCCACCATGTTCTCTGATGACGATGAAGACAACATCATGGACGGAGAGGAAGACTCCGACGCCGAGCGCAAGAGGCTGAAGACCACTCCGTCTGCTCCGCGCTCGACCTACTCACGCCGCTCAAAGAGTGTTGCCAAGTCGTACCTTGACGACGACGACGGCGCTGATGAGGGTAAAGACGTTGATGCCGAGGAACACGACCACGCCGCTGTCCGCGCTCCATCAGGAGGTATGCTGGAAGTTTTGGACGACAGCATCGTTGGCACTGCGTTCGACGGTGCCGAAGAGACTGCGCAGCTCAACCAGCGTGTTAGCATGATGGGCGTTGCTGCCGGCGCCACAGGTGCTGCAAACGGAGACCTGACACCGCAGGGTAAGACGGGCACCAGGCGTGTCTTCAAGCGCGAGGTCCGCGACGACGACAGTGACATCAGCGAGTTCACCCCAGACTATTGAGCGCTTTGCTGTCTGTACGGTCAATATTGGGTATCTTCCTTCTTAGTTGTCCATGAGCAGCCGAGGCTTGAGGCAGAATGGCTTTTGTTCGACGAGAGGTGCAAAGACTCATCGGGAGTTCGTAACGAGGACCAGGGATGAGCATGCTTGACAAAGGGAGGGAAAGAGAATCAGGAGTATCGTGAGAATCATGAAATTATACCATACCAAACCCAAACCAATAGCGCCCATACTCGCTCCCTCACACTGCGTGAATGGTGTTGACCATCGCCCAGTCCTCACCCAGCACATCCGCATTCTCCAGCACCCTCCTGTGATCAGCATCACCAAGCCAGCACTTGTGGATAGCCGTCTTCGCCAACCGATCGACAGTAATACTAGGCACGGTGCCCATGGCAAGCATACTGGTCATCGCATCGCCCTTCTGCAGCACCCCGCCGACCCTGAGCGAGATGACATCCAAGCACTTCTTCCCATCAATCACCTCGCTGGCATCCATCGCCTCGAATAAACCCTTCTCCGCCGCGCCCTTGATGCGCCTAGTGTCGCCCCACAACCACAAGCTGCGGAACTGGTTCTCCTCGGCGCCCCAGAAGCTCATGAAGATGAACCGGAACGGGTAGATGAAGGTGCCCGTCTGCGTCTCCATGAACTCAGGCGCGCAGATCCGCGCAAACTTCTCCGCCGCTTGCACCGGGTATGAGATTCCTGTCTTCTGCGCTTCCTCCAGGCTGGCATGCGCATTCACCGGCGAGCCCAGCGCCCAGATGCAGCTGCCGACACCCCAACCCCGGAAGCGCTCGAAGAGGTGGTCCGGCAGGTCGTCGAAGTTGTCGTGCACCACTTGTGTCACTTTGGGGTGCGTGCTGTATTTTTCATCGAGGGCGCGGCGGGTGAGGCAGTAGATGTGGTGGATCGAGCGATTCGTCAGGCATTGTTCGAGGATTTCCGAGCCGATGAAGCCGGTTGCGCCGGTCAGGACGATTTTCACCATGCTTGAGGTTGTGTTATAGCTGTCGGTTTGGGTTTGGGTGGGGTTTTGAATGTGAAGCTGCGTGGCTGAAGAAAGGTCTGGGTATCTTGTCGAAGCTCGAAAGTGGAGCTGCTTGCAAGAAGCAGTGGCATGTGATTGCGCGTAACTTTCACCACGTGCCTTTGGGTTTTGGCAGGACTAACCAGGTAGGTACTTCATGGCATACACATTTTTCAAGAAAAACCTTGTTTACAGGATCGTGAACGTCAAGTGACATCGAAAGGGCACTTTCAGAATATCAAATAGCACATGTCCGTTCACTTCCTTCGTTACTAGTCCAAACCCAATCCTCCTGCCACGAACATTCCAAAAAGCATATCATCAACGGAGACCAGAAGTAAACTCGGTGTGCATTGAACCTAAACTACTCGCAAGCAGTGACAGTAATACGAAAATCATCAATTTCCCCTTTCGCGTATCCCATTGTCCTGCGGGAAATCGAAACACGCCATGATATGTACAAACTCAGCCCACTCGGTGCATTTCACGCACATCCAAGACCGCGATTAGCGGGACTTTCTCCGTCGCGCCTGTCATGGTGTAACGACAGCTTGCAGACTTATTAATTGGGTTGGTATCTCAAGATTCCAAAAGGAATATTCTGGTTGTCTTCGGCAACGGGCTCGAGCCGTTGAAAGGACGTTTCGTCGTTCGCATCTACAAAAGGGCAGCGAATGCAAAGCCGGCAGCACCGATCAGGTGGCTGGGGAATCCGGTCTCTTGTGCGCCGCTCTCTGCGTCAGACTTGGCAGCAGCACGCTGGCTCTCCTCCATTGCAGAAGCACGGCTTGCCTCGGCGCGGATACCAGTGTTGCGAGGTGCGGCTGTCTTGTCGACTGAAGCCGCAGAACGTTGGCTCTCTTCCAGGGCAGACGCACGAGCAGCCTCGCCATGGACACCAGTGGCAGGTGCCTCTGTGGCATCGGCAGCGGCGGCGGCGCGCTGGCTCTCCTCCATGGCAGAAGCACGGCTGGCCTCAGCACGAATACCGGTGTTCCTGGGCTCAGTCCTTGTCTTGTCAACCGAAGCAGCAGAGCGCTGGCTCTCCTCCATGGCAGAGGCACGGGCGGCTTCCTTTGCAAGACCGGTAAGAGACTCGGTGGGCTGGGCGTCCTGAGCAACAGCGAAAACGCCAGCGGCGAGCATGAGGAGGGTGGAGTAGCGCATGTTGACGGTAGATGTAAGGTATTGACGTTGGCGGAGGACTCGGTTGCGACGGACTGGTGATGTGAGGATTGAAACGGACAGCAGCAGTGCGCGACGACGAGAGAGACAGGCGGGTTGAGAGCGAGAGGATCGTTCTCACTGCACTTTGTTGCCCAGCTGCAAAGCCCACTTTTAGCCGTTGGCCGTGTCGGTCTGCGCCGGGGCTGCCGCTGCCTCCAATAATGTTAGTCGGTTGCCATTGGCCGATATCCGGCTTAGAGTTCGCCATGCATTGATCTGCAACCGCGAAGCTCCAAGATGGCTTCTCACGTGCTTGTGTGTGAAAGAGTTGACAACATGCCTAACTGCATGTGTTCGCATATGGCCACCATGCCGGCAAGAGCTTTATTCCTGAGCTACATACATTCACGTGACGCTTCACTGCATACATCACCCTCCCGAGTCAGGACGCTCAATCATGGCTACACAGCATACCCCAAGCATAGTGCGCCATTTTCGCCTCCACGTCGGACCAAATCACTAAGCCTTGACCATCCATGTCGGATGGAGTCCGTCATTTCTTGTGACGTCCGCCCAGGCCGCAAGGGGAAACAAATCACGCATCGATCGAAACATGGTATTTTACTGTCGCCGATTGGATCAAATCGAACATTCTCAGAAGTCCATCTATAGGTGCAAAGAATGTACTGGTGTTCTTATAAGCAGCTCTGTCAATTGGCGATTACAAACACGACTTTATCGGCCTTCAATCATCACCACACACGAATTTACCGATTGATCACAATTGCAACTGGCAAGCGTTGCCAATGCTGGTCACGAAGTCGGCTTATCACTACTGAACAATGCTTAAAACTGGGCTGCTCAGTTTGACCCAGCGATAGTCACGTTGTAAATCATCGCTTCTCGGTTAGGAAGCAGAAATCACTGACTTTGTTGATTGGACATACCAAGCATTACTCGATCGAAGCGCCTTACAGCCTCATCCCCATCCTAGGACGGCCATCCCCGACCGCTGATTGTATGTAAGCAACACCGCCGGAATCATTCCTTATCGTCCACCACTACGACTCCGTCCATCCATGCTCGTGGAGTCTGATCCCCCTTCGTGGCTTACCCGTTCGCATCGGAACGACCTGTGCAAATAATCAGCTTACCATCCAAGGACTGGCTGTCTGTCGACAAGTGATGTTGGTTTGGGTAACCTTCAAACGCCCTCGATTTCGGGTTGTCTGTCCGTCCAAAAGTTGAGCGTTTCGAAGGCGGAGCAACCAAATGCAGACATTTGACGGTGACCCAGTCTGTCATTTCCAGCCTGTTTGAGATGGTCATGCTCGAGTGTCATTCTGTACCGGAGGATCTGGTGTTGACGACCCTGGCCGGCTGTTGCATATTGGCTCGCTGTCGCATGTTGGCTTGCCGTCATGCTGACTAGCTTTTAACAGAATTTCGGCGACCCGGTCATCGTACACGCCGTCTTGATGTGTAAAGACCGCTCCACGGTCGATCAGAAATCTCACAAGCTCAAGGGTGCCATGCGTACGCGCCGCCATACATGCGGCAATCAGCGCGGTGCCGCAAGATCCACCGTCGGCATTGATGTCTGCACCAGCATCAAGTAACGTTTGAACCACTGTGAAAACCTCGCGCTGTGGCCAATGGAGGTTGGGGAACACCTTACTCAAGGTAGCATGCAAGACAGTAGACTGTCGATTATCTCTGGCATGCACGTTCGCACCCCTTTCCAAAAGGAACTTCACAAGGTCGTCTCGCCAACAGTAAGCAGCGTTGGCCAACACAGTCATGCCATCTTTGCCGGGAGCTTCCATGTTGGCCCCAGCCTTGAGAAGCATATCCGCAACAGTAATACTGTTGCCGTCGTAGTGCGTCCTTTCAGTTATGAGATGTAATGCGGTCTGGGATGAATCATCAACACCGTTCACATCAACAGCTGTATCCAGCAGAAATTGCACCGTGGCGAGTTCAGCCTTCTTTACGGCAAGGTGTAGAATGTCTCCAGTTTCCGTGGTGTTGATGCGTGCGCCATGGCGAAATAGGAGCTCCACGAGATCGCGACCACCCGGGATTGCGCAGCATATGAGTCGCCTCTGCCGCCCCGCTTCCATATTGACGTCCATGTTGATATCAACCCCATTTTCCAGAAGCAATCTCAAGAATTCCTCACGATTTGCGCGGTATCCCTCAATCACTAGTCTTATAGGACTGAAACGCCAGCTAGCTACTGCCAAGCCTGATTTCACCAGGCGTGTAGACCACAGTGTGTCTGAGTTGCTGCACCCAGCTCTCGTGCAACTCGAACTCGAAGCCTGCAAAAGCAATGCTTTGGTCAGCTGGTCGCAACGTTGACTCATCAGCAGATACAGCAACGACGACGGAAGCTGAGACCGCCCAAAATTAGTTTTCAGCGAAATCTGATTGAGGAAGGTAACGGTGGGCTGTAAAGGGAATCTATCGAGAACACCCAACTCGATCATGCCGCCGGCAAAAGCAATTTCTGCGTGTTGGAGGGCATTTTCAGTCGCGTATTCCATGAGAGGCAATTTGGCTCTTACGGTTCTGAACTTCCAAGACCTCACAGGCTGGCAGAGCTCTGAAAAAGCAGGTTGATCGGCCGCAAGCTTGATGTAGGCCAGACAGCATTCGGCTATTTGTGCGTGGCCTGCTGCACTCTTTCCGTACATCACATTGCCGCAAGTGAAGTACTCTCGGACTGACTCATGGATGAAGTGGAAAGATTCACTTCTGTATTCCAGAAGTCCCCTTGAGGCGTTGAGAAGGTAACGTACCATGCCATCCTCGTCGATCTCATCGGGATCCCAATACCCTGTAGTTGTGCCACCTGTGCTGGTCTGTACTGCGAAGTAAAGCTCTTGGATCTTCAGCTCATGCAGAAGGAAAAGCGAGAACAGTTTCCATTGCACGATTGAGATCAACGCCTTGTCAGGCTCTGCCACAATATTGGCGATCAATTCCTCGAGCTCTTGTGGTATTGAATCAAGGGTTGAACGTAGTTCCGCACGGGTACTACCACTGTCGCTCTTTGCCCTCAGCTGTTTCACCACAAGTACGACCCAGAGAAAGATTCCAGCGCACCGACGGTAGATGCTCACAGACAATTCTGATTTGGTTCTTTCGGGGACCATGAGTTTGTTGTCAATGTATCGGGAGATGTCTTGCATGTGTTGAGTCTGCAAATCCAGCCGGACCTCTTCATGATGTCGCATTGTGATGTGTGGATAGTACCGACTTGAGAAGCAAACACGGAATTGTGTGTTCTTGAGAGTTACCAACTCTGATAGTTCCTCGAAGCGCTCAATGGCCCGTCGCACATCTTCGCTCTGACATTCGTCCAGGGCGTCAACGAAGCATGTCACTCTTTCATGCTCCGAAAGACCAAGAATGACGATGCGAAAGGCATTCTCAAGCAATTCGATTGGCCAATTGTCTTCCGTGGAACGAGGATACTCGAGATGCGAAAGGGTTTCTTTGAGATGAGGGAGGCAACGGAGGATCTGGTGTAAAAGGGATCGGTACATTCCTTTGCTTGATTTGACCAGATGATCGAGACTTTGTGCGTTGAAGAAGAAGGAGACCACGGTCTCATTGCGGTCCAGACTTTGACCGTGATCATACAGGCAACTCATCAGGGTGGACTTCCCCGTACCAGCCTTGCCCTTAATCCAAAGGACACCGTGGTGGGAGGCCCTCTCACTAGGATCCTGCCACCTGAGGTATTCCGGTTGATGTAGTATCCATCTGCAGGTCTCAGCATATGCGGGCGTGATGCTCATCAAGCGATCGCTCATTCCGTCGAAAGAAAGTGCTGCCATCAGATCAAGTCGCTCGCTCTTGTCCTGCGCACCTCCTGAAGACTGGCTGAGGTTATAGACGTCCCCAAAATGCGCCCTGGCATTATGGCTGACGGCACTGCTCTGGTAATTGTGTCCTTTGCGCGCGAGATCTGACACGGCAATTTGTGCCTGCGTGACATCCAGACGTGCCTGCAGAGTAAGCTGTCCAAGTTCTCTTTCCAGGTCTGCACCAGAGGCCACCTCTTGAAGTAAGGCTTCGCCGTCAGCCCCGGCGGGAGCGATCGCATTGGAGGTCTTGGAAGGGGATGGTTGCGGGTCTGTTGGTGGCTTAAGAGCCTTCCGTCCACGCTTTCGCGACGGCATGGTGTCAAGAGGCTACTTAATGTCTGGTGAGTGTGGCGGGTGAGGCGGAGTCCAAGATCCGCGTGAGAGGGTACTGTATCGCATCAGGTAGTCAAGGCCCCCGCGCGAGGCTGAGCCAGGCAACCTCAAGACCGCTTGCATGACCGACAGGGCTGCATGGCCTGCATTGTTGTGAGCTGCTGCGCCGAGATTAGGTACTCAGAGCCGTCGACAACGAAACTGACTTACCACAACTACTTTTTGGGGAGTGGTTGTGCTCTTGAAATTCACGCAAGAGTTGTCAGCTGTTCTCGGAAGATGGGCATTTTCGAAGAAAATTCCAGCTCTGCGACGTTAAAGTCGCTTGATGGCCAAATTAATCGTGTACTACCATCTCTACTGCGCAGCGAGACCACTCTTTGTACCCACTATACTCACAACATCCTCATCCGCAACCGGATGTCCCAAACCAACTCTTTGTGGCAAGTGCTTCGCACTCGCACCCCATACTAACGCATACTTGAAGCTGTCTTTCAAGGTCCTGTGGATCGAATCGCAGACATCCTCAATGTTGCTGCCCTGTCTGACAATAAGTGCTTCGTCGAAAGTTGGCTCGACACCCTTGCGCTTGGTGTAGATCCTCATGAGCTTTAGTTCTTCCCAGCACCTCTCGACGACTTCTTTGACTCCAAGATCAAGCTCACAAGACATGACAGCTGTGTTGGGCTCGCGTGCAAGGTTGTCGAGATGCTCCAAGCTGATGCTGTCGATCTTGTTGTAGACGTAGAGGCACTTGATGTATGTTCGGTGGTCCTTCATGATGACATCGATGAATTGGTCGACGGTTGCTGTGATGCTGTTAGCAAGCCCAGCACAGTGCGATGCGGTCTCACAGTGACCCAGAAGCTTTCAAAAGGAGAGTGTACGTACCCTCTTCGTCACGGATCAACACCTCGCAATTCAGGATACGGTAATCTTTCAGAATGTTGTAAAGCATCTTCTGGTCCAGATACTTTGGCGTAGCCTGGAATGTGATCTTGACACCTCCTGCAGTCTTCGGCTTGAGGTAGATGTTTGGCGGGTCCTGATTTAACCGGATACCCACAGCGTCCAGTTCGGCCTCGAGAAGCGCTCTCTGCTCGGCTCGCTTCGTCGCATCAAGAATCATGACAATCATGTCACTTGTCTAGACAGGTCGTTAGTGAGGGCTTGCGAAATTCCCAAGGAACAAGGAAGTGCTCACCTTTGCAGCCGAAATGACCTGCCTACCACGACCCTTGCCTTCTGACGCACCCTCGATAATACCAGGCAGATCGAGAATCTGAATCTCCGCACCACCGTACTCGAGTACACCGGGAATGGCCGTGAGCGTAGTGAAAGAGTATGCTGCAATCTCTGACTTGGTCTTGGTAATTTTGGAAAGGAAAGTCGATTTACCGACTGATGGGAAGCCGACCAATGCGATTCTTGCATCGCCAGACTTTGAGACATCGAATCCTTGCTGACTGGGGCCGCTTGTGCTAGTAGGTTCGAGAAGTTGTGCGCGTAGACGGGCAAGCTTTCTGTTGAAGTATCAGCATCTGAACATGTGAACGAGCAAATGGAGTTCTTACCCCTTCAACAATCCAAGGTGGTAATCTGATGTGTGTTAGTAGGAGCTTGTTATATTCGCGTAGGGTCATCAATTACTTGTTGCCTTGTTCTCTGTAAAATGTTAGCGAGTTCCCGCGCCATGTTATTGGTATGATTTCAATTACTCTGTGTTCTTGCCATCTCATCCTCAATCCTGGACACATGTTAGAGATCTGGATTTCACATCGACGCCGATCAGAGAAGCAATGTGACATACTCCTTGATTTTATCCGTGATGTTCACCATCTTGTCGAATTATGGCTCGCTTGTGGCGAGCGGAGCGAATTGAAGAGGTTTTCGTATTGTATGTCCCGAATGTCAATTACATGCCGTGATGGAGGCAACGGTTCCAAGAGCGGCCAAATATTGAGCAAACGAGTGACGGCGTGAGATGTATATCGGACCTTTGAGCAGCGGCGGGCAGCAAAATGCAGCAAGACGCGGGACAGCAATCTGGTGAGGCAAGATCGAGATCGGGAAGGTTTCGCGCTAGGCGAGGAACCGCGGCGGGTCATGCCTCTACAGAACGCCTCTTACTTTATCGCAAGGAAGTTCCTGTTCTTCTGGTGATCTTTACGGTGCGCCAACAATGTGCTGAAGGGTTTAACACTTGGGACAAAGTCTCAACAACATAAACAACATCCGCCGCCATGGACTCCGAGTCCGTTCGCAGCAGCCGGCGGCCATCTGCTGTCCACGATGATGAGGCATGGCAGAGAAGGCGGAGCGCCATGTATCGCCGGTCGTCCAACTACAGCGAGTACGTGTGACTACTCGGTGTGCAGGCGTGATGCGGCCAAGCTGACATTCTACAGGTCCAGCTTTCATGTAGCCGATGTGGAAATGGCTCAGGACGAGGTAAGCGCGATCAACAAGACGAGCGAAACCGTGCAATTGCTAATCCATGCACTCCGTACAGGTATTCTCCGGCCCAATGAGCGAGAGTGTCCCAAACGCCAGCAGTGTATTCTCCCATCGACGACCCAGGGCGGATTCCACCACCAGCTTTGCCTATTACGAGGAGGACCGCGACTCTGTGTCTGGCGAATGGTCGGATGAAGATGCGTTGCTCGACGCCGAAGAGGGCGACAACAATGCCGACCGTCAAAGCCTGGATCAAGAAAACACCTTCATGGAGCCTGATGTGGACGAAGACGAGGATTCGGAGATCTCTAGTCAGCGACCCAGCCGAAGGAGGAGGCATTCTTCCGGGGTTTCGAGGACATCGAGAATCTCAAAATCGTCCAGAGGCTCTGCTTCACCCGGTAGGAGATCAGTCGACCGCCCGCTACTCAAACGAAATGCATCTACCGGTTCGGACACTAGTGGTTATCGTTCAGGCGGCCGCACCAACCAGAAGATCTACATACACGCCGAAGATATGACGATCGTGGTGGCCGGCTTCAAGACCTCTATGATCGGATTCGCATTCTACTTATGTATTTGCGTGCTCACGGGAGGTGTTGGATATTTGATCTTCCGCTGGCTGCCAAAGTGGTACGTTCGGTTCACCGGCAAGCCTACGCCGCTTGGGAAGTGCGACTGGGTAGTTGTCGAGAACCAGTGGGGAGAGATGTCTGTCCAAGACCTGAAAAGGCTTGAATTTGGAAACTCGCTTTCATCTGTGTTTGGACAGAGTGGAAAGGGCAAGCTGCAGGACTTTGACGAGTACGATGACCCTATCATGGACGAATTGCGGATACTGGACTATCGATACCTGCGCTTCTGCTACCATCCTTTGAAGGACAAGCTGGTCCCGGGCAACACCTGGCAAGATCCTGCCTGGACTGATGTGACCGCGGTCCGGGCTGGAATCGACAGCGATGAGCAGGAGAACCGCGAACGCATTTTCGGCCGAAACGTTATCGACATTGAACAGAAGACTACTGGTCAGCTGCTTATGGATGAAGCGTTCCACCCATTCTACGTCTTCCAGATTGCTAGCTTATTCCTCTGGTCCGTGGATGAGTATTACTACTATGCTGCTTGCATCTTCCTCATCTCGGTCATTAGCATCACCACCACGCTCATCGAAACAAAGGCTACCATGAAGCGCTTGCGCGAGATCTCCCGCTTCGATTGCGACATCCGAGTCCTGCGCAGCGGCTTCTGGCGATACGTTGATTCAGGCGATCTGGTGCCTGGAGACGTTTACGAGGTCACGGATCCTAACCTTGGCCAATTCCCTTGCGACAGCTTGCTGCTTTCGGGTGACTGCATTGTCAACGAGAGTATGCTGACTGGCGAGTCCGTCCCCGTGTCAAAGTCGCCTTCCACTGACGAGACTCTCGAGCTGCTGAACCTTGCGGCCCTTAACATTCACCCGGACGTCGCCAAACACATGCTTTTCAGTGGTACCAAGATCATCCGTGCAAGACGCCCACAGGACGACAAGAGCGACGAGGCGGCTGCTCTGGCTTTGGTCGTACGCACTGGCTTCAACACTACCAAGGGCGCTCTTGTCCGTTCGATGCTCTTCCCGAAGCCGTCGGGCTTCAAGTTCTATCGCGACTCTTTCAGATACATTGGAGTCATGGCCTGTATTGCTGCCATTGGCTTCGTTGCTTCCTTTATCAACTTTGTTCGATTGGGATTGGCTTGGCACTTGATTGTGGTACGTGCTCTCGATCTGATTACTATTGTCGTTCCTCCGGCGTTGCCAGCAACACTCACGATTGGTACCAACTTTGCTCTGTCACGCCTGAAGGGCAAGCAGATTTTTTGCATCAGCCCTCAAAGGGTCAATGTTGGTGGTAAACTTGACATTATGTGCTTCGACAAGACTGGAACGCTCACAGAGGATGGTCTGGATGTCCTTGGTGTAAGGGTTGTTCAAAGGCCTCACAATCGCTTCGGTGACATTCTCGCGGACGCAAACGAGCTGTTGCCGGGCGCTACATACGAACGTGACCCCACGATGGAGTACAACGCAAACAAAGCTATCTTGTACACGATGGCGACTTGTCACTCTCTGCGAATTGTCGACGACGAATTCATTGGCGATCCTCTTGACTTGAAAATGTTCGAGTACACCGGTTGGCAATTCGAAGAAGGATCTGAGCGGCCTGCTGGAGGCGATGACGACGAAGACACCTCTCTTACGCCTTCCGTTGCGCGACCGCCACCTGGCCTGGAGCTCGACATCGATGAGGAGAGAGACTCGCCAAACAGTCGCCGCCCGATCGAGCTTGGTATCCTGAAATCCTTTGAATTTGCCTCACAGCTGCGCCGCGCCAGTGTGATTGTCCGTCAATTCGGCGAGAAGAGTGGAGACGTCTATGTCAAGGGTGCGCCAGAGGCAATGAAAGCAATCTGTCGACCTGAGAGCTTCCCGCCAGACTACGATGAGCTCCTGGCCTACTACACGCACAGAGGTTTCCGTGTAATCGCCTGTGCTACCAAGCACATCTTCAAGCTGAATTGGCTCAAGGTTCAGAAGATGAAACGCGAAGAAGCAGAGTCGAACTTGGACTTTGCTGGCTTCATCGTTTTCGAAAACAAGCTCAAGGACGTGTCCACTGACGTGATCACTGAACTGAGGGAAGCAAACATCAGAACGGTCATGTGCACTGGTGACAACATCCTCACGGCTATCAGCGTCGCAAGAGAGTGCGGCGTAATCGATCGCACTGCTCACTGCTTCGTACCTCATTTTGCCGAAGGCGATGCACACACCCCATTGTCGAAACTTGTCTGGGAGAGTGTGGACAACCCAATGTACCAGTTAGATGAGAGCACGCTTAAGCCTTTGCCGCCGCCCGCAGAACACGACTCTTCACTACCTTACGACGTCTCCAACCTTCGCAATTACTCTGTCGCCGTCTCTGGTGACGTCTTCCGCTGGATCATCGACTTCGCGTCCGAAAAGGTCCTCAGAGAGATGCTGGCCATTGGACAAGTCTTTGCTCGCATGTCTCCTGACGAGAAGCACGAGATGATCGAAAAGTTCCAGAGCATCGACTATTCTGCCGGCTTCTGCGGTGACGGTGCCAACGACTGCGGTGCCTTGAAGGCCGCCGACGTCGGTATCTCCCTTTCCGAGGCAGAGGCATCCGTAGCCGCGCCTTTCACTAGCCGTGTCTTCGACATCAGCTGCGTTCCCGAGGTCATTCGCGAAGGCCGTGCAGCGCTCGTGACAAGCTTCAGCTGCTTCAAGTACATGTCGCTGTACTCTGCCATTCAGTTCACCTCGGTCAGCTTCTTGTACGCTACTGCTAGCAACCTGGGTGACTTCCAGTTCTTGTACATCGACCTCCTACTCATCCTTCCCATTGCAATCTTCATGGGCTGGTCAGGTCCATACCCTGAGCTTAGCAAAAGGCGACCTACGGCGAGCTTGGTCAGCCGGAAGGTCCTTGTACCGCTATTGGGTCAGATCCTTATCTGTATCCTAACCCAGCTCTGTGGTTGGCTCGTCGTCCGTCAACAATCGTGGTATACGCCACCAGTACTCGACAAAGATCACTCCAACTCGCAGAATAGCGAGAACAGCACTCTCTTCACCCTCTCCTGTTACCAATACATTCTCTCGGCTGTTGTACTGAGCGTCGGCCCGCCATTCCGCCAAAGAATGGGACAAAACCTGCCTTTCGTCATCACGATGGGCCTCACCCTCGCCATCAGCTCGTACATCCTTTTCGATCCCGCCGATTGGCTTTTCGACTTGATGGAGCTCACCTGGATGAGTGTCGACTTCAGACTGTTCATTCTGGCGTTGGCGGCAAGCAGCTTTACGATCTCTTATGTCGCTGAAAAGCAGCTGTTCCAACCCTTGGCTGCTGCCATTGGGAAATTGAGGGTCAAGCTTGGAGGCGAGAAGAAGAAGAGGAAGGAGTACAAAATCATCTTGGAGGGAATGAGGATTTGAGTTTGTGTGAGATTAGTAACTGGGCCGCATATTTGCAAATAGAAAGGACTGTAGTACAACACTGTACGTGACATATATATTCAAACAACGTCAAGAATCTTGTGTCTTCGATCATGGTTACACCACGTGGGAAGATTTCCAGACAACTGGCTCAATACCGTGACTTGGGAATTCAATTAGCTGTAATGCCATTGTGAAAACATGAAGTGTCCGTATGCTCAACTACATGTACGATTGCCATATCCTATTGACGCTCATGTACATATTAGCCTCTTTTGCACATGACATAGAACTGCCCAGTCTTTGAACGATACATATACTCACATGACTCCCGAGTAAGATTGTAACGAACGACAAACGGTAAGCTACTGCACTCTCTCCACGTCCGTGCCATACCCCGGAAAACGCCATGCAATATCGAAACAGCTCCCGTCGATATTGCGTCGGTAATGCTACCAAGAACACCACTACACGCCCGGGAGCTCCTCCACCAACCATGCCGCAGTGACGAGTCCAACATGACCACGTCACCTCCAACGACAACACCATTCCTCTCTCCGCCCCCGCCGCAGTGATGCCGCGGGTCTACCCCCCGCTCGAAGGCCGTCAACCGTCCGTCAACATCTCCCCGTCCCTGGTGGAGTCGACGGCCGGTTTCACCGCCGGCATCGTCTCGACCCTCGCCGTCCACCCCTTCGACGTCGTCAAGACCCGCCTGCAAATCGAACAAAACTCCAAGATCCGCGCCGGCAGCGCCCTGCGCGTCGTGCGCCAGATCGCGAACGAAGGGCTGTACGGCAATGGCTTCGCAAAGGACTCGGCGCAGGTGCTGCGCAGCTTCTACCGCGGCCTGATGCCGAACATGATCGGGAACAGCGTCAGCTGGGGGATGTATTTCATGTGGTACGCCAACATCAAAGACTGGATCTCGTCGGTGCGAGGGCACCAGGACCAAAAATTGAGCGCCAGCGACTACTTCATCGCCTCGGGCGCCAGCGGCGTCGTCACCGCCGTCCTCACAAACCCCATCTGGGTGATCAAGACGCGCATGCTGTCGACCGCGCGCGATACGCCGGGCGCCTACCGCTCTATCTCGCACGGCACCTACGATCTGTACAAGTCGGAGGGCATCAAGGGCTTTTATCGTGGGCTTTTGCCGTCGCTCTTTGGCGTCAGTCACGGTGCCATCCAATTCATGGCATACGAACAGTTGAAGAACCGCTGGGGAACGAGGCGGCCCAACGGAGCGCGAGGTCTGACCAATGTCGATTACCTCTACTTGAGCGCTGTAAGCAAGATTTTCGCGGGAAGCATCACATATCCATATCAAGTCGTGCGAGCGCGTCTGCAGACATACGATGCGAAAGCCAGGTACACCGGTGCGATGGATGTAGTGAAACAAGTCTGGAAACATGAAGGTCCGGTGGGCTTCTACAGAGGGTGTGTATATGTAGACTGCTATTGGCATTACTCGTGATGTACTGACAACAACCTCGCAGACTCGGACCGAACCTCATTAGGGTCGTCCCTTCGACCTGTGTCACCTTCCTGGTCTATGAGAACATGAAATTCTACCTGCCGCGCATGCTTGAATCGGAGAACGACCGCGTTGTAGTTACGGATTCCAAGGGCTGATAGAACTTACAATGTCGGCAACGGCAACGGCATACACTGATACTTTCAGACAAGACCTACAAGACGGGGTCCTACGACGCAATGGAAACCTGCATACACTGTAAAGAATGCATAGAAAGCGCGCGATAAGCCTGCATTACGGATTGGCGTTGGAGTTTAAGAGTCTGCTCACTTATTGGCTTCCCTCTGCGATTTGAAGCATACAAGATGTAAGGAGAGCTGCAGGGCATGAGTTGGAGTGAGCGCACATGCAACGTTGGATGGACGGACCTGTTATACATACATACTTGCTATTAGAGCGCTCGGGTCTCGAGACCAGCGACGGCACGGCACGGCAAATGTAAATGAGAAACCGTTCTCGTGAAGTTGTCTGTTTCCTTCTCTGTGATACTATACCATCGAAAACTCGCGGGAGTTGTCGCGTTGTCGCAGTCAGAACCGGGCATATTCGGGATTTGCGGTTGCTTTTATCACGCTGTTTTCCGCATGACCGCGGCTTGCAAATGGAACGAAGGCTTCACGATAATTGATCGAGATGCTGTCTTCTGAACCGGACGATCTCGGCGATTTGTTCCCGACAATGTTAACGATTGCAACATTCGTCGGGATAAGTTTAATCGATTGTTCTCGATCGCCTTCGGGGTGAAGAGTTGCGTCTAGATTTCGACGCGTCGATGGTTACGATGATGCAATCAACTATGATCGGTCCGTGTTTTGTTGAACGATAAAGCTGATATGCGTGATCTTAAGTCGACATTTGGGACGTCGTGAAGAAGATATAGATGGTGCGATCGAACAACAGGACGTATGTATCCTTGGTGATGTGAAGAGGAGCGTTAGAGTGCATAATCGACACTGCAAAGTCAAAGGTAAAATGTAGTTGCTGTGTGTCATGGATCCATGGCCGATGATAGATGGAAAACGTACGGCAGTCGTGGTATTTCACAGTACCTTATTGATTCGAGTATCGATCAACGAGGTTATTTCTCGAGTACTTTCTACCTACCGAACAATGCATCGCTGATAGCCGCTTTCCGGCGCATACTGTGGCGGTAAGAAGCAGGGCAGGATGGCAGTAGT
>Ga0265797_10002174_pt1 | contig 33387 bp, 19 predicted proteins | sample P2T30metagenome_FD_192433 | JGI IMG/M metagenome (GOLD analysis project Ga0265797, IMG submission 192433) | Plant litter microbial communities from East Loma Ridge, Irvine, California - P2 T30 | ecosystem: Environmental > Terrestrial > Plant litter > Unclassified | place: USA: California... | reverse complement strand
TCGTCGGGCCACCAGGTCGGCTTCGACCCGCGCTACGCCGACCCGCTGGGCCGTCAGGTGTACGTCACCGGCAACTACAAGTTCTAAGTTGACGGTATGGATTGCCCGGCTGCTTGCGGCCGGGCAGCAAAAAAGGGCTGGATCCTTGACGGGATCCAGCCCTTTTTTCGTTGCGGGCGTGCGCCGTTACGGCTGATCAGGCCATGGGGTCAGGATCTCGAAGCCGTTTTTGGTCACCACGATCATGTGTTCCCACTGCGCCGACAGCGAGCCGTCGCGGGTCTTGACGGTCCAGCCGTCTTCGAGGCAGATCACCTCATCGTCGCCGGCATTGATCATCGGTTCGACGGTGAACGTCATGCCTTCCTTGAGCAGCAGGCCGGTGTTGGGGCGGCCGTAGTGCAGCACCTGGGGTTCCTCGTGATAGACGCGGCCGATGCCGTGGCCGCAATAGTCGCGCACCACCGAAAAGCCGGCGCCTTCGGCCAGCTTCTGGATCGCGTGGCCGACGTCGCCCAGGCGCGCGCCCGGACGCACGGCGCGGATGCCGGCCATCATCGCGTCATAGGTGGTGTCGACCAGCTTCTTTGCTTCAGGCGACGGGGTGCCGGCGTAGTACATGCGGCTGGTGTCGCCGTGCCAGCCGTCCTTGATCACGGTGACGTCGATGTTGACGATGTCGCCGTCGACCAGGATTTCCTGTTCGCTCGGAATGCCATGGCAGACCACGCCGTTGATCGAGGTGCACAGGGTCTTGGGAAAGCCGTGGTAGCCGACGTTGGCCGGCGTGGCCTTTTGCACCTTGCGGATGTAGTCGTGGCAGCGGCGGTCGAGTTCTTCGGTCGAGACGCCCGGTACCACATATTCCTTGATCATCTCCAGCACGTCGGCGGCCATGCGGCCGGCGACGCGCATCTTGGCGATGTCCTTGTCGGTCTTGAGTTTGATTGCCATTGTTTCCGGTTTCGATGCGCGGCGGCGCCGCAAAAACCTCGATGATACCGCGCCCGGCGGCCCGGCGTGGCGTTTAGCGCCTATCCCGACAGGTACTTACGCCCCGAAACAGGCTTGCCACAAGGCCAGCACCGCCTGCGGATGCGCGCCCACCTGCGCCAGTTCGACCCGGGTCTTGTCATGCCCCTGCAGGCGCACAGCGTGCTGCAGGCGGCGCATGGCGCGGTAGGCATCGGCGCCTGCCGCCGCCTGGGCCGGATCGATCAGGCCCAGTTCGCCGAACAGGCGCAGCAGGGCGATGTTGCCGGTATTTCTGGTCAGCTGCGGGTAGGCGTGTGCATGGCGCAGCACCAGGTACTGCACGATGAATTCGATGTCGATCATGCCGCCCGCGTCCTGCTTGAGGTCGAACTGGGCGCTGCGGTTGACGTTGGCGCCCTGCATGCGTTTGCGCATGCCGGTGACCTCCAGCTTGAGCTGTGCTTCCTGGCTCGAACGGTCCTTGCGCAGCACCTGTTCGCGGATCGCCTCGAAACGCGCGCCGATGGCGGCGTCGCCGGCGCAGAAGCGCGCCCGCGTCAGCGCCTGGTGTTCCCACAGCCAGGCCGCGCCGTTCTGGTAGCGCTCGAAAGCGCCGATCGAGGACACCAGCATGCCGCTGGCGCCGTCCGGGCGCAGGGCGGTGTCGACGTCGAACAGGATGCCGGCCGGGGTGTGCGCCGTCATCCAGGTGATGAAGCGCTGCGCCAGCTTCGCGTACAGCGGCGGCGCGTCCTGGTCGTCGTCGTCGAACAGGAAGATGACGTCCAGATCCGAGACATAGCCCAGCTCCTTGCCGCCCAGTTTGCCGTAGGCGATGACGGCAAAGCGCGGCGCCTCGCGGTGGCGGTTCGGCACCGTCTTCCAGGCATGCTTGATCGTGGCGCCGACGATGGTGTCGGCCAGCGCCGACAGGTGGTCGGCCAGGCGCTCGACCGACAGTTCGCCGGCCAGGTCCAGCGCAAGCAGACGAAACAGGCTCGCGTGGTGGGTTTCGCGCAGGATGTCGAGCTGGCGCTCGGTGTCGCCCGGCGCGTCGGTCAAGGCGGCGTCGAGCCCGAGCGCCAATTGTTCGAGGTCGCCCACGCCTTCGTTGCGGTCGTCCAGCAGTTCGTCGAGCAGGATCGGATGCTGGGCCAGGAAGGTGGCGGCCCAGCCGCTGGCGTTGATCATGCGGATCACGCGCTCGAGCGTGTGCGGGTATTCGGTCAGCAGCGCCAGGTAGGCCGAGCGGCGCGCGATCGCTTCGAACAAATCGAGCAGGCGCCCCAGCGCGCTGGCGTGGCTGCCGATGCCGGCTTCCCGCACCACGCCCACGATCTGGGGCAGGGCGGCGTCGAGCAGCAGCATCAGGCGCGCGCGGCTGGCGTCCGGCAGGCTGGCCAGGCGCGGGCCCTGCAGCGTGGCGGCCAGGCGCGCGGCGCTGCTGCGGGCGTCGTCGAAACCGAGTGCCTGCAAACGGGCGGCGAGCGCGTCCAGGTTATCGAGTTCGTCGTCAAGGGTGGGGGCGTCCGGGTCCTGGTCCGGGGTTTCCTTGTCGGCGAAGATGGCGTCGAACTGCTGGGCGACAAAACTGCGCTGCGCCTCCAACCCGGCCAGCAGCATGGCTTCGTCCCCGTAACCCATCATGCGCGCTACCGCCAGCCGGTCGTCGCCATTGGCGGGCAGGGTGTGGGTCTGGGCGTCTTCCAGGTATTGCACGCGGTGCTCGAGGTTGCGCAGAAAAGTATAAGCGTCCAACAGCTGCTCGACGGTCTCCGGCGCCAGCAGCTCGCGTTCGGCCAGCAGGCGCAGCGTGGTGCGGGTCGATTTTTCGCGCAGCGCCGGGTCGCGTCCGCCACGGATCAGCTGGAACACCTGGGCCAAAAATTCGATCTCGCGGATGCCGCCGCGGCCCAGCTTGACGTTGTGGCTGCGCTCGGGATGCTGGCGTTCCTGGCGCTTCACTTCGGTGCGGATCTGGGCGTGCATGTTGCGGATCGCGTCGATCACGCCGAAGTCGAGGTAGCGCCGGAACACGAACGGGCGCACGATCGCGTCCAGCGCGGCGATGTCATCAGGCTCACCGGTGACGGCGCGCGCCTTGACCCAGGCATAGCGTTCCCATTCGCGGCCCTGCACGATCAGGTATTCCTCGACCATGTTCAGGCTCGCCGCCAGCGGCCCCGATTTGCCGTTGGGACGCAGCGCCATGTCGACGCGGAAGGTGAAGCCGTCCTCGATCACTTCCGACAGGGCGGCGTTCAGGCGCCGGCCCAGGCGCACGAAGAACTCGTGGTTCGACAGCTGGCGCTGGCCGGAGCCAGCTGCGGTGTCGCCGTCTTCCGGGTACACGAAGATCAGGTCGATGTCCGACGAGACATTCAGTTCGGCGCCGCCCTGCTTGCCCATCGCCAGCACGATCAGGTGCTGCTCACGCCCGGACTCTTCGCCCAGCGGCATGCCGTGCGCCGCCACCATTTCGGCCATCAAGGTGTCGACATGGGTGCGGATCGCGAAGTCGGCAAACGCCGTCATGGCGCTGACCACTTCGTCGAGCTCGGCCCGGCCCCCAAGGTCGCGCGCAATAATGGAACTAACCAACAGGTTGCGCACGCGCCGCATGGCCCGCTCGAGCGGAATGCCGGCTTCCAGTTCGCGCGTCAACAGGGCGCGGAAATCGACGCCGCCCAGCGATAATGAGGCCAGCTGCGTGAGTTGCCCTGCGCGCTCCGGGGCGGCGCCGAGCCAGCGCGCCACGTAACGCGAAGGCGCGGTGGCGAGGACGGCGTCGAAATCGGGTGCGGGTGCGGCCGGGGAAGCTGGGGTCATGGTCGATCCTGGAGTGGTGGGGCTGGGCAGTCAAATCGCGTAGCAGTAATCGTATAGCGGTAGCGGACACCGGATCGGGCGCGAACGTGGCACCAACGTAGCGCGAACGTAGCGCCAACGTGACGGCAAAACGACGCCAACGTGACACCCGAAACGGCCGTGCCGCGCGGTCGATGCGGTAGAATGGTCCGCTTTGCTGACCCGGTCTGCCCCGATGGTAAGGTAGACGCGGCGATTGTTGCAAGCGACCGGTTTTCGACGCGTTTCACGGTGGGTGCAATGTGAGCGTGCAAGCGAAGTTCAAGAATTAAATTTACGGCGAGCCTTTGTTATTAGCACCTTGATGCACAACCCGGATCCGCAGGCGGCGTCCGCGTCCGTCCCGCCGGCCACGCGCTGGGGGCGGGCGCGCGCCGCTTATCGCGTGGCCAATCTGGCGTCGCACCATGTGCTGGGCTTTACCGTCAAGCTGGTGTTGCTGGTGTATTTCGCGCTGGCCGTGCTGTTCCTGGTGCTGCGCTACGCCATCCTGCCCAACATCGCCCTGTACAAGGACGACATCGAGCGTGCCGCCGGCAATGCGCTCGGGGGCAAGGTCAGCATCGGCCACCTGGCCGCGTCCTGGCACGGCGTGCGCCCGGCGCTGTCGCTGGGCGACGTGCGCCTGCACGACGCGCGCGGGCGTCCGGTGCTGGCGCTGCCGAAGGTCGAGGCGACGCTCGGCTGGTGGAGCGTGGCCGCGTTTGAACCGCGCTTTGCCTCGCTCGAGATCAGCGGCCCGCGCCTGGCCGTGCGGCGCGGGCGCGACGGCGTGTTCGAGGTGGCCGGCGTGCGCATCGATCCGCGCCAGGAAAGCAAGGGCGGCGGCGCCGACTGGCTGCTGCGCCAGCGCGAAATTGTCATTCGCGGCGGCCGCGTCGACTGGACCGACGAATTGCGCGGCGCCCCGACGCTGGCGCTGCAGGATGTCACCCTGGCCCTGCTCAACCGCTGGGGCACCCACCATTTCGCCCTGAAAGCCACGCCGCCGAAAGAGCTGGGCCGTCCGCTCGACGTGCGCGCCCAGTTCAGGCACCGCTTCGGCGGCGCGCCGTCGGACCTGTCGCGCTGGAAGGGCGAAGTCTATGCCGACCTGCGCGAAGTCGACCTGGCCGCCTGGCGCCGCCATCTCGATTATCCGATCCAGCTCGAGCGCGGGCGCGGCTCGCTGCGCGCCTGGCTGCGTTTCGACCAGGCGCGCCTGGCCGGCTTCACGGCCGACCTGGCGCTGGCCAATGTGCACGCGCGTCTCGACAAGGATATTGCGCCGTTGGCGCTGGCGCGCGTCAGCGGGCGCCTGTCGGCCAGTGAAACCCTGCTGCCCGGTCCGCAAAACGGCAAGCCGACGTTTGGCGCCCACGGCCACACCCTGCGCCTGGAAAAATTTGCCGTGGTGGCGCGCAACGGCCGCGCGCTGCCGCCGGCCACCGTCGAGCAGAGCTGGCGCCCGGCGCGCGATGGCCGCCCCGAACACGCGTCGCTGCGCGCGCGCCAGCTCGACCTGGGCGCACTGGCGGCGCTGGCGCAATACCTGCCGATCACCGCGGTGCAACGCCAGCTGCTGGCCGACTACGCGCCGCGCGGGCGCCTGGTCGACGTCAAGGTCGAATGGGATGGACGCTACCCGAATGTGACCGGCTACCGATTGCAGGGCGATGTCGCGGCGCTGGCGTTGAACGCCCAGCCGGCGCGTCCGGCGCAGGCGGCGGCGCGCGGTTTGCCGGCCCTGCCGGCGCGGCCGGCCACGCCCGGCTTCGAGAACCTCAGTGGCAGCGTCGACGCCACCCAGGAAGGCGGCAGCGTGACGGTCGACGCCGAGCGCATGGCGCTGCTGCTGCCGTCCTGGTTTGCCGAGGCGCGCATGCCGTTTGACCGCCTGGCCGTCAATGCACGCTGGAACATCGAGCCGCAAAAACAGCTGACGCTGGAAGTCGACGAGCTGGCGTTTCGCCAGGGCGATTTCACCGGTGAAATAGCGGGCCGCCACGTGCTGCCATTGACCCCGGGCCATGGCCCGGGCGTGGCCGATTTCACCGGCAAGCTGGACGGCTTCGAGATCGGCCAGATCGGGCGCTACCTGCCGACCGTCACGCCACATGGTCTGCACGACTGGCTGACCGGCGCGCTGCAAGGTGGCCGCCTGCGCGACGCCACGTTGCGCCTGCGCGGCGACCTGGCCAGCTTCCCGTTCAAAGCCGACAACGCCGCTGCGCGCGCGCGTGGCGAGTTCAACGTGTCCGGCCGGCTGGAAGCGGCGCAGCTGGAATACGCGCCCGGCCACCGCCATCCCGACGGCACGCCGCTGTGGCCATTGGCCGAGGCGATCGACGGCAGCATCGAATTCGACCGCGCGCGCATGGAAATCAATGGCAAGACCCTGCGCACGCTGGGTGTGGCGCTGTCGAACGTGAAGGCGGTGATTCCCGACCTGGGCGCGCACGAGCAGATGATGCTCGAGATCGACGGCAACGCGGCGGCGCCGCTGCAGGAGTTCCTCGGCTATGTGGCGGCGACCCCGGTGCTGGAGTGGATCGGCCACTTCACGGAAGAATCGCGCGCCAGCGGCAACGCGAAACTGGGGCTGAAGCTGCGCATGCCGCTGTCGCACCTGCACGACACCAAGGTGGCCGGCAGCCTGCAGTTGCTGAGCAACGACGTGTCGCTGTTCCCGGAACTGCCGCCGTTGCAGGCGGCGCTGGGCAAGATCGAATTCCACGAGCGCGGTTTCAACCTGAACGGCGTCGGCGCCAGCTTCCTCGGCGCGCCGCTGTCGGTGGCCGGCGGCACCGGCGCGAATGGCGCCACCACGGTGCGCCTGGACGGCACGCTGTCGGCCGAAGGCATGCGCCGCACCGCGCCGATGGCGCCGCTGCGGCGCCTGGCCGAACGGATGTCGGGCGAGGCGCGCTATACCGGCGCGATCGTGGTGCAGGGCGGCCGGCGCACCATCACGATCGACTCCAGCCTGAGCGGGATGGGACTGGAGCTCCCTGCGCCGCTGAACAAGCCGGCCGCCGACAGCCTGCCGCTGCGCTTTACCCTGAACGGCGAGCCGACCGTGAATGGCCTCGGGCGCGACGAGATCCTGGTCAACCTGGGCCAGGGCGTGGCGGCGCGCTACGACCGCGAAAAGCAGGGCCGCAATCCGTGGCGCCTGCTGCACGGCGGCATCGGCGTGAATGCGCCGGCCCCGCAGCCGGACGAGGGCATGATGATCCATGCCGACATGAAGGCCCTCAACGTCGACGCCTGGATCGCGGCCGGACGCGCGATTGCCGGGCTGGGCGAGGCAGGCCGCGGTGCCGACGATGACGCGCCACCAGCAACGGCTGCTGCTTCCTCCGGCGCCGCCGACAGCGGCGGCTTCGCCCAGTACGTGCTGCCGACCTCGGTGGCCGGACAGATCGGCGAACTGACGATCGGCGAGCGGCGCATGGCCGACGTGGTGGTCGGCGCCAGCCATCTGCGCGACACCTGGCAGGCCAATCTGCATTCGCGCCAGGTCAGCGGCTACGTGACCTGGGCCGAAACCCCGAGCGGCCTGGGCAAGGTCACGGCGCGCCTGGCGACGCTGCGCATCCCCGAGTCGGCCGAGGCCGAGGTCAAGGACCTGCTCGAGTCTGGCCTGGGCGGCAATGAGCGCAGCGCCAGCGCCACCATCCCGTCGCTCGACATCGTGGCCGACAGTTTCGAGTTGTTCAACAAGAACCTCGGCCGGCTCGAGCTGCGCGCCAGCAATGTGCGCGCGCGTGCCGGGCGCGAGTGGCGCATCGAGCGCCTGGCGCTGAACAATCCCGATGGTCAATTGAAAGCCAGCGGGCGCTGGGTCACCAAGGACGGCAAAAGCAACACCAGCCTGAATTTCGCGCTGAATATGGACAATGCCGGCCGCCTGCTCGACCGGCTCGGCTTCCCGGAAACCATCGGCCGCGGCAAGGGCCGGCTGGCGGGTGACATCTCGTGGTCGGGGCTGCCGTATGCGATGGATATTCCATCCCTGTCCGGTCAGATCGAGATGGATGTGACGTCGGGCCAGTTCTTGAAGCAAGACCCGGGCGCGGCCAAGCTGCTCGGCGTGCTCAGCCTGCAGGCGCTGCCGCGCTTGTTGAAACTCGATTTCCACGACGTGTTTTCGGAAGGCCTGGCGTTCGACGGTATCAGCGCCAACGCCATGATCGAACGCGGGGTGGTGCGCACCGACAATCTTAAAATGCACGGCGTGGCGGCCACGGTCCTGATGAACGGCAGCGCCGACATCGCCAACGAGTCGACCGATCTGCGCGTGGTGGTCATTCCCGAATTCAATCTCGGCACCGGTCCGCTGGTGTACGGGCTGGCCGTCAATCCGGTGATCGGCCTGACCGGCTTTTTGGCGCAATTGTTCCTGCGCGCGCCGGTGATGAAGGCGCTGACTTACCAGATGCAGATTACTGGGCCATGGAAGTCGCCCACCATTACCAAACTTGCCAATCCACCCGATGCGCCGCCTGCTGTGCCGTCCAAGGCGCGCGCCAATGCCCGAAAGGAATGAGATGACCAAGGTTGCCGCAGTACAGATGGTGTCCACGCCCGATGTTGCCGAGAACCTGGTCGCCGTGCGCCGGCTGGTGGCGCAGGCCGCCGCCGAAGGCGCGCAACTGGTGGCGCTGCCCGAATACTGGCCGATCATGGGCATGAGCGACACCGACAAGGTGGCGCATGCCGAACAGCCGGGCAGCGGCCCGGTCCAGGACTGCATGATGGAACTGGCGCGCGAGCACGGCGTGTGGCTGATCGGTGGCACGCTGCCGATGGTCTCGCCAGAGTCGGGCAAGGTGCTCAACACCACGCTGGTCTACGACGCGCAAGGGCGAGCGGTGAGCCGCTACGACAAGATCCACCTGTTCGGTTTCAACAAGGGCGCCGAATCGTACGACGAAGCGCGCACCATCGTGCCGGGCGAAGACATCGGCGTGTTCGATGCGCCCTTCGGCCGGGTCGGCCTGTCGGTGTGCTACGACCTGCGATTTCCCGAGCTGTACCGCGCAATGGGCGAGTGCGCGCTGATCGCGGTGCCGGCCGCGTTTACCCATACCACCGGGCTGGCGCACTGGGAAGTGCTGCTGCGCGCACGCGCCATCGAGAACCAGTGCTACGTGCTGGCCTCGGCCCAGGGCGGCAAGCACGTCAACGGCCGCCGTACCTTTGGCCACAGCATGCTGATCGACCCCTGGGGCGAGGTCAAGGCGGTGCTGGCCGAGGGCGAGGGCGTGGTCAGCGGCGAGCTCGATGCGCAATTCCTGGCCGGCGTGCGCGCGAGCTTGCCGGCGCTGCGGCACCGCAAGATGTGACGCGGCGCGGGGTGCACGCTGTTGCGGCGCCGCCCCGGTCCGGCCTTGCGCCGGTGGGAATGGCGTGGATATGGCACAATGCATTATCCCTATGATGTTCACGATTGCATACCGACCATGACTCCATTCGAACCGAATCTTTCCTCCATCGCCGTCGCCCGCGACGTGCTGTTGACGCCGTTTGGTCTCGACGAGGGCAAGCTGCTGCGCGCGCTGGGGACGATGTTCACGCACAAGGTCGACTACGCCGACCTGTACTTCCAGTTCACCAAGAGCGAAGGCTGGAGTCTGGAAGAAGGCATCGTCAAGACCGGCAGCTTCTCGATCGACCAGGGCGTCGGCGTGCGCGCCGTGTCGGGCGACAAGACGGCATTCTCGTACTCCGACGAAATTTCCGAAAACGCGCTGCTGGATGCGGCCTCGGCCACGCGCACCATTGCGCGCGCCGGCGCCGGGCGCATCAAGGTGGCCGGCAGCACCCAGCTTAGCGGCGGACGCTCGCTGTACCTGCCGCACGATCCGCTGGCTTCGCTCGACGCGACCGCCAAGGTCAAGCTGCTCGAGCGCGTCGAAAAGATGGCGCGCGCCAAGGACCCGCGTGTAGTGCAGGTGATGGCCGGCCTGGCCGGCGAATACGATGTGGTGCTGGTGGTGCGCAGCGACGGCGTGCTGGCGGCCGACATTCGGCCGCTGGTGCGCGTCTCGGTGACCGTGATCGCCGAGCAGAACGGCCGGCGCGAAGTCGGCTCTTCGGGCGGCGGCGGACGTTACGACTATGCCTACTTCACCGATGAGGTGCTCGATCAATACGCCACCGACGCCGTGAAATCGGCCTGCGTCAACCTGGACGCGCGTCCGGCCCCGGCCGGCCCGATGACCATCGTGCTGGGACCGGGCTGGCCCGGCGTGCTGCTGCACGAAGCGGTCGGCCACGGCCTGGAGGGCGACTTCAACCGCAAGGGTTCGTCCTCGTACGCCGGCATGATCGGCCAGCGCGTGGCGGCCAAGGGCGTGACCATCGTCGACGACGGCACCCTGCAAGACCGGCGCGGCTCGCTCAACATGGACGACGAAGGCAACCCGACCCAGTGCACCACGCTGATCGAGGACGGCATCCTGAAGGGCTACATCCAGGACACCATGAACGCGCGCCTGATGAAGATGCCGGTCACCGGCAACGCCCGCCGCGAATCGTTCGCCCACCTGCCGATGCCGCGCATGACCAACACCTATATGCGCGCCGGCGACAAGGACCCGCAGGAGATCCTGGCATCGGTCAAGAACGGCATCTACGCCGTCAACTTCGGCGGCGGCCAGGTCGACATCACCAACGGCAAGTTCGTGTTCTCGGCCAGCGAGGCCTACATGATCGAAGACGGCAAGGTCACTTATCCGGTGAAGGGTGCGACCCTGATCGGCAACGGGCCGGACGTGATGAACCGCATCTCGATGATCGGCAACGACATGCGCCTCGATTCGGGCGTCGGCGTGTGCGGCAAGGAAGGCCAGAGCGTGCCGGTGGGCGTGGGGCAACCGACCTTGCGTATCGATGGCGTGACGGTGGGCGGGACGGCTTGATCGCTCCCTTGATCGCATGAACAACGCCCGGTCAAAGCCGGGCGTTGTTGTTTGCGGGGCGCGTCGGGTTGGCGGCTCGCCGCCGACGCGTTCAAGCAGAATCCGCATGAGTGCCATGCAAGTACCGTAGGATGGACGGTTTCCCGTTCACGCGTCCGGCCAGTGCGTCAACTGCCACGATAACTGCCACGATGCGTGCCGGAGTTGAACGCGTGGACGGCAAGCCGTCCACCCTACCAGCAGCGATCAGAACGAATACTTCGCCCCCAGCGTGAAGAAGCGCCCGATCGCGCCGTAGTAGTCGAGCGGGTTGTACGACACCGCGCCATAGGTCAGCGGATCGAGCGGGGCCTGCTTGTCGAACACGTTCTGGATCGAGCCGTAGACCTCCCAGCGCGGTTGCGGCTTCCAGCGAAACACCAGGTCGACCGTCGTGAACGAGGCCAGTTCGCAATCGCTCGGCGCATCGTCGCCGTTGGCGAAGTGGCTGGCGCAGCCTTCCGGGTCGTCCTTGAAGAAGGTGTTGTCGATCGGGCCGCGGTAGTTGACGTTGGCCGACAGGCGCCAGTTGTCGCGGTCCCAGGTGGCGCGGAAGTTGACCTTGTGGTCCGGCGTGCCCATGCAGTTGCTGACGTCGCAATTGCCGTGGGTGCCGGCGTAGTCGCGCCTGGTGCCGTCCTGTTCTTTGCGCTCCCATTTGTCGAGGAAGGTGTACTTGGCGTCCAGGGTCAGGTTGCCCCAGCCGCCCGGCAGGCCGAAGCTCTGGCGCGCGTCGAGGTCGATGCCGCGCACTTCGGTCTCGGCCGAGTTGACGTAGCGCGCCAGCACCGCCGTGATCGTGCCCGGGTCGCCCGGGATGGCCGGGTTGGCGGTGGACGGATCGCGCGCCACGTTGCCGGCTGCGATGGCGGCGTCGATCTGCTGCTGGTTGATCTCGTTCTTGCGCCGGATCTGCCAGAAGTCGAGCGAGATGCTCGAGCGCGGCAGCGGATCCCAGATCACGCCGACGTTCCAGCTTTTCGAGCGCTCGGGACTGAGGTCCTGGTTGGGCGAGGTGATCACCGCCAGCGAGCCCGGATTACAGGCCAGCTGCACGCCGAGCGCGCAGCGCAGCGGATCGGCGGCATTGGCGAATGCGGCCAGGCCGCCGACGCCGTTTTCGGCCGGGCTCGGTGCGCGGAAGCCCTTGGCCCAGGTCGCGCGCAGCGCCAGTTCGCGGCGCGGGTTCCACTTGACGCCGACCTTCGGGGTCCAGGCGTCGCCCACGTCAGTGAAATGGTCGTAGCGCATGGCGCCGGTAAGTTCGACGCCGGGCAGCACCGGCGCCAGCACCTCGCCGTACAGCCCGGTCACGTTGCGCTGGCCGTCGTAGGCCGAATAGCCCAGGCCAATGATGTTGCCGCGCTCGGTGCCGGCGGTCGGGTCCAGCCGCGCCGATTCATGGCGGAACTCGGCGCCCAGCGCCACCCCCAGCGCGCCGCCGGCCAGCTTGCCGAATTCGCGCGTGGCCTTGAAGTCGACCTGGGCGACTTCGGTTTCGGCGTCGTTCGAGATCGTCGGCGACAGGGCGGCGTACACGCCCGGCGCGTTCAGGCCGGCATTCTCGGCGATGCGCCAGTAGGTGCCACCGGGCAGGGCGCGGTAGCCGGGATTGGCCTGGGCCGCCGCCACGTTCACCGGCGACGGGTCGAGCAGGGCGAAGGTGGCGTCGCGCTGCAGGTAGCCCTCGCGATCGTTGTTGACCTTGCTGCGCGAATAGAGCAGCGAGCTGTCCCATTCCCACGGCCCTTGCGTGCCGCGCGCGCCGAACAGGGCGCGCACGAAGGTCGAGGAGATGTCGGACACGCGCGGGCCAACGTCGAACGGCAGATAGCGCAGCCGGGCGGCGCTGCCGAAATAGGGATTGTCGGGATGCGCGGCGCCGAGCTGGACGCCGGCATTGCTGACCGGCCCGCCGGGATAGCCGACGCTGCCGGCGATCGGATTCGGCGTGGTCTGCGACTGCGCCAGGCTGTTGTACAGGTTGAATTCGGCATACGCTTCGGTCGCCCCTTCCAGCTTGAGCGTGCCGCGGCTGTAAAGCGACACGTATTCGCTGTCGGGCTGGATTTCGTTGTACAGCACCGATGAATCGACCAGGCAGCCGCCGCCCGGGTCGCCCTGCGGGTGGTTGGTGAAGTTGCTGCAGGCGGCGCCGGGGAAGGTGCGCGTAAAGCCGCTGCCGGCCAGGTTGCCGCGGTTGTAGTAGTCGAGCGTGACCGGGTTGCGCACGTTGCCGTTGATGGCGTTGCCGGCCGCGTTGTTGCCGGTGATGGCGCCGGTGCCGCCCAGGAATTCCTGGGCCGAAAAGCCCCATGGCCGAAGGTCGAGCTTGCCGATGTAGTCGCGGTTGGCGCGGTCGCGGTAGCGGATCTGCTGGGTGTGCTTGTACTCGACGTTGAACAGCAGGTTGTAGCGGTCGCTGTCGAGGTCGCCGAAGCCCCAGGCCAGCGCCACATTGTGCTGCTGGCCGTCGCCCGATACCCCGGTGCCGCCCAGCACGCGCGCGCTGGAACCCTGGAAGTCGCGCCGCAGGATGATGTTGACCACGCCGGCGATGGCGTCGGAGCCATAGATTGCCGAGGCGCCGTCCTTGAGGATCTCGATCCGTTCGACGGCATCGGTCGGGATCACGTTCAGGTCGGCGAACACTTTCTGGCCGTCGTCGGCCAGGCCGTAGGGCGCCATGCGGCGCCCGTTGAGCAGCACCAGGGTCGAGGCCGTGCCCAGGCCGCGCAGCGAGATGCCGGAGGCGCCGGCCGCGAAGCCGCTGCCAAAGCTCATCGGCACCGAGCCCTGGTTGTCGACCGCCAGCGTCTGCAGCAGTTCGGCCACGCTGGTCTTGCCCGAGCGCTCGATGTCGGCGCGGTTCACGGTCAGCACACTGGACGCGGTTTCGGCCTGGGCGCGGCGGATATTCGAGCCGGTGACGGTGACCCGTGCGACCGGGCCGGGGGCGGCTTCCTGCGCCAGCGCATGGGCCGGCACGGCAAGCAGTACGGGACCGGCCAGGGCGAGGCCGACGGCGCCGCCGCCGGCGAACAGGCGGCGCACGGTACGGGATAGCAGGGTTTCAGTCATGGTCCTGACTCCAGTGGATGGGTGGCTCCCGCGCGGCGCGCAAGCCTGGCAAATGCAGTGCGCGCGATCGGGGTCTGGATCGACTGTTGCATCCGGACAGGGGACAGGGCTGATGTATCACAAGGTGGCCGCCAAGGCAGGGCATGCGCGTGCTTTTTGTGCAACCGATTGTTGTCTGTACAAGCTTTTGTTGGCCGACAAAGCGCTTGCCAATCTTCATGGGTTGTTGTTATAGTCAATTCGACCAAACCGGACCGAATCCATGCGCCACGCTTTCTTTACCCGCTACTTTTACTTTAGCCATTCCAGCCCCAGGCGGTGGAACAGCGGCGGGTACGCGCAGTAACGGTCCCGGCAGCATCCAGACAAACCGCCAGCGATGGCGGTTTTTTATTTTCAGGCCCAGCCCAGCAACATCAAGACAAGACAAGAGGAACCAGCATGCCGCGTACCGACGACCTCCGCATCCGCGAAATGAAGGAACTGACGCCACCCTCGCACCTGATCCGTGAGTTTCCCGTGACGCCCGGCGCCGAGCAGACCGCGGCCGGCGCCCGCGTCGCCCTGCACCGCATCCTGCACGGCCAGGACGACCGCCTGATGGTGGTGGTCGGCCCGTGCTCGATCCATGACACCAAGGCGGCGATGGAATACGCGCACCGGCTGGCCGAACAGCGCGTGCGCTTCGCCGGCGAACTCGAGATCGTGATGCGGGTGTACTTTGAAAAGCCGCGCACCACGGTCGGCTGGAAGGGCTTGATCAACGACCCGTACATGGACAACAGCTTCCGCATCAACGACGGCCTGCGCATGGCGCGCGAGCTGCTGCGCGACATCAACGAGCTGGGCCTGCCGGCCGGTACCGAATTCCTGGATGTGATCAGCCCGCAGTACATCGCCGACCTGGTCAGCTGGGGCGCGATCGGGGCCCGCACCACCGAGTCGCAGGTGCACCGCGAACTGGCTTCCGGCCTGTCGTGCCCGGTCGGCTTCAAGAACGGTACCGACGGCAATATCAAGATCGCCACCGAGGCGATCAAGGCCGCTTCGCAGCCGCACCACTTCCTGTCGGTGACCAAGGGCGGCCACTCGGCGATCGTCTCGACCGCCGGCAACGAGGATTGCCACATCATCCTGCGCGGCGGCAAGGCGCCGAACTACGACGCCGCCAGCGTCGACGAAGCGTGCCGGCAGATCGCCGCGCTGGGCCTGGCCAGCCGCCTGATGATCGACGCCTCACACGCCAACAGCTCGAAGAAACCCGAGAACCAGGTGCCGGTGTGCGCCGACATCGCGACCCAGATCGCGGGCGGCGACGACCGCATCGTCGGCGTGATGATCGAATCGCACCTGGTGGCCGGACGCCAGGACCTGGTGCCGGGCAAGGAACTGGTCTACGGCCAATCGGTGACCGACGGCTGCATCGACTGGGACACCAGCCTGACCGTGCTCGAAGGCCTGGCCGCCGCCGTGCGCCTGCGCCGCGTGCGCCAGGACTGACGCCCGGATTGACCTGAACACCATGCTCGCCTACGTCCTGCGCCGGCTGTGGCAGATGCTGCCCACCATGGCCGGCGTGGTGCTGCTGGTGTTCGTGCTGTTCAACTGGGTTGGTGGCGATCCTTCCTACTTGCTGGCCGGCAAGATGGCGGACACGGCGGCGATCGAGAACATCCGGCGCCAGCTCGGCCTGGATGAACCGTATTACGTGCAGCTGTGGATCTTCGTCCAGCAGATCGTCAGCTTCGACTTCGGCAACGCCTGGAGCACGGGCGAGCCGGTGGCGCAGATCATCGCCAGCCGGCTGGGGCCCTCGCTCACGGTGCTGGTGCCGCTGACCATTCTCGAAACCCTGCTGGGCATCGCGCTGGCGCTGGCGGTCGCGTTTGTGCGCGGCTCGCTCACCGACCGCGCCGTGATGGTGGCCTGCACGGTCGGGATGTCGATCTCGATCCTGGTCTACATTTCCGTGTTCCAGTACCTGTTCGCCTACCGCCTGGGGCTGTTCCCGGTGCAGGGCTGGGGCAACAGTCTCGGTGAAAACCTGCTCAAGTACGCGCTGCTGCCGATCATCATTGGCCTGGCGGTATCGATCGCGCCCACGCTGCGCCTGTACCGCAGCTTCGTGCTCGACGAAGCGGGGCAGGACTATGTGCGCACCGCGCGCGCCAAGGGTTTGTCCGAACGGCGCGTGCTGTGGCTGCACGTGCTGCGCAATGCCGCGATCCCGATCATCACCCACGTGATGGCGAACCTGCCGGCGCTGCTGATCGGCGCCTTCTTGCTGGAGCGCTTCTTCGGCATTCCCGGCATCGGGCGCGAAGTGATCCTGGCGGTCGAACGCAGCGACTTCCCGGTGATCAAGGCGATCACGGTGTATGTCGCGGCCGCGACCATGGTGTTCAACCTGCTGGCCGATCTGCTGTACCGCGCGGTCGATCCGCGCGTGCAGTTCCGGTGACGCCATGATCGATCGCCACGACTCGGCCGGACTGTGGATGCTCGCCTGGCGCCGCCTGCGCGCGGACCGGGTGGCAATGGCGGCGCTGGCGGTAGTGGCCGGTTTTCTGCTGCTGGTGCTGCTCTCCGGCGCCGGCCTGATTGCCGACGATTGGGAGCGTGAGGTGGCCGTCAATTACGCGCCGCCTGGCTTTGTCGGTCCCGATGCCGGCGCGCGTGCACTGGCGCAGGCGCAACTGCCGCGTGCGACGCTGCCGAATGCGTTCGATCCGCTGGCAGCAGATCTGGCTGAGCTAAAGGCGCAAGTGGCGGCCACCCAGCCACCGTTTGAAAAGCGCACCACGCTCTGGTTCGGTGCCGACAAGTGGGGCCATGACATTGTGCAAAAGACGATCAAGGGTGGCGAGACCTCGATCGTGGTGGGGCTGGTGGCGGCGCTGCTGGCGGTCACGCTGGGCACGCTGTTCGGCGCGGTCTCGGGTTTTTACGGCGGCTGGGTCGACGATCTGTTCAACTGGTTTTATAGCGTGTTCACGGCGATCCCCGCGATCCTGATGATCCTGGCGGTGGCGGCCGTGCTGCAGCAGAAGGGCGTCGCCACCATCGTGCTGATCCTGGGCCTGACCGGCTGGACCGGGCCATACCGGCTGATGCGCGCCGAGTACATCAGGCATGCCGCGCGCGAGTACGTGATGGCGGCCGACGCCATTGGCGCGTCCAGCCTGCGCCGCATGTTCGGCCACATCCTGCCGAACGTGGCGCACGTGGCGCTGGTGCAGATGTCGATCCTGACGGTCGGCTTCATCAAGGCCGAAGTGATTCTTTCCTTCCTCGGCTTTGGCGTGCCGGTCGGGACCGTGTCGTGGGGCAGCATGCTGAACGAAGCGCAGAACGAGCTGATCCTTGGCAAGTGGTGGCAGATGACGGCGGCGGCCGGCGCGATGGCGCTGCTGGTGACGGCGTTTTCATTGTTCGCAGACGCGCTGCGCGACGCATTGGATCCGAAGATCAAATGAGCCGGGAAGCCGAACCGCTACTGCAGGTGCGCAATCTGCGCGTCGCCTTCCGCACCGGCAAGACCAGCACGGCCGAAGCCTTGAAGGGCGTCTCGTTCGATGTGCCCGCCAACGCCACCGTGGCGCTGGTGGGCGAGTCGGGCAGCGGCAAGTCGGTCGGTTCGCTGGCCGTGATGGGGTTGCTGCCGGCGCAGACCACGCTGATTGATCCTGGGTCGAGCATCCGCTTCGAAGGGCGCGAACTGTTGGACCTGCCGCAGGATGCGCGGCGCGCGTTGTGCGGCAAGGACATCGCCATGATCTTCCAGGAGCCAATGTCCTCGCTCAACCCGGTGTTCACGGTGGGCTTCCAGATCGGCGAAGTGCTGCGCCGGCACATGGGCATGAACCGGCGCGCCGCGCGCACGCGCACGCTCGAGCTGCTGGAAGAAGTCGGCATTCCCGACCCGGCCGCCAAGATCGACGCCTATCCGGGCCAGATGTCGGGCGGGCAGCAGCAGCGCGTGATGATCGCGATGGCGATCGCGTGCGAACCGAAGCTGCTGATCGCCGACGAGCCGACCACGGCGCTCGACGTGACGATCCAGCAGCAGATCATGGCGCTGATTGGCCGCCTGCAAAAGGCGCGCCGCATGGCGGTGCTGTTCATCACCCACGACCTGGGCCTGGTGGCGGAGATCGCCGATCGCGTGATCGTGATGCGCCACGGCGAGGTGAGGGAGGAGGGCACTGCGGCCCAGGTATTCGGCGCCCCGCGCGACGCCTACACGCGCGCGCTGCTGCATTGCCGTCCGACGCTGGACAGCCGTCCGCTGCGCCTGCCGGTGATCGACGATTACCTGGCCGGGCATGTCACGCTTGACGCGTGCGCGCCGCAACGGACGCGCGGCACGGCGCCGGACCAAGCGCCGCTGCTGGTGGTAAACAACCTGGCCAAGAGCTTCTGGCTGCGCGACGGCCTGTTCGGCAAGCGCGAATTCCAGGCGGTGAAGGACGTGTCGTTCACGCTGGGGCGCGGCAAGACGCTCGGTGTGGTGGGCGAATCCGGCTCGGGCAAGACCACGGTCGGTTTGAGCCTGCTGCGCCTGCACCGCGCCACCGGCGGCAGCGCCATGTTCGAGGGACGCGACCTGCTGGCCTTGTCCGATCGCGAGTATCAGCCGTACAAGCGCCGCATCGGGATCATTTTCCAGAACCCGTACGCTTCGCTCAATCCACGCTTCACGGTCGGCCAGATCTTATTGGAACCAATGCGTATCCACCGCATTGGCGCCGGCGACGCCGAGCGGATCGAGATGGCGCGCCGGCTGCTGGGACGGGTCGGCTTGCCCGACGGCGCCTACGGCCGCTACCCGCACGAGTTCTCCGGCGGCCAGCGCCAGCGCATCGCCATCGCGCGTTGCCTGACGCTGCAGCCCGAGATCCTGGTGTGCGACGAATCGGTGTCGGCGCTGGACGTGTCGGTGCAGGCGCAGGTGCTGAACCTGCTGCAGGATCTGCAGGACGAATACGGCATGAGCTACCTTTTCATCTCGCACGATCTGTCGGTGGTGAAGTACATCTCGGACCAGGTAATGGTGATGCAGGCGGGCAGGGTGGTCGAGCTGGCCGACTCCGACGTGCTGTACCGCGACCCGCAACATCCGTACACCCGTTCGCTGCTCGCTGCCATCCCGAAAGGGGGGTATGACGGCAAATAAAGCGCGGCGTTGCGCCGATGCCAAAGCGCCGGCGTGCGCCCTGCCGGCGCCGGGGAATTGGGCTAAACTACGGCGATGCCCCACCTAGCCGAACTAATCCAGCTATATGGCGTGCTGATCGTGTTCGCCATCGTGCTGGTCGAACAGTTCGGCCTGCCGATTCCCGCCTACCCGGTCCTGATCGTGGCCGGCGCGCTCTCGGTCGACGCCGACGTTTCCTGGCACCTGGTATGGCTGGCGGCGATCGGCGCTTGCCTGATCTGCGACTTTTTCTGGTTCCGCGCAGGGCGCTTCTACGGCAAGCGCATCCTGCGCCTGCTGTGTAAGATTTCGCTCTCGCCCGATTCCTGCGTCAACCAGACCGAAGACCGCTTCCGCAAGTTCGGGGTCAAGTCGCTGCTGGTCTCCAAGTTCATCCCCGGTTTCAATACGGTGGCCGCGCCGCTGTCGGGCGCGATCGGCACCGGCGCGCGCGAATTCCTGCTCTATTCGGTGACCGGCGCGGCGCTGTGGAGCGGCACCGGCATCCTGCTCGGGGTCTGGTTCCACAACAGTGTCGACGGCGTGCTCGATACGCTGTCCAACTTCGGCACCACCGCGCTGGTGGTGGTGGCCGGTCTGCTGGCGCTGTTCGTCGCCTTCAAGTATGCCGAGCGGCGCCGTCACCGCGCGCGCACTGCCGTGGCGCGGATCGAGGTCGGCGAACTGCTCGATCTGATCGACAGCGGGCGCGACCCCGTCATCATCGACGCGCGCAGCCTGAGCGCCCAGCAGATGGAAGCGGCGATTCCCGGCGCGCTGGTGTTCAAGGCGTGCCAGCCCGAGCACCTGATGGCATCGCTCGACCGCGACCGCCACATCGTCGTGTATTGCAGCTGCCCGAACGACGTCACCGCGGCCGAAGTGGCGCACCAGTTCATGGCCAACGGTTTTCATCGCGCCCGTCCTTTGAAGGGTGGACTCGATGCGTGGAACGGGCGCCGTGCGCCCGATCCGGATTTCGATGCGGCGACCTGCTGACTGCGTTCGTACGGGCGCACTGGCGCTTGGATTGCCTGTTTAGTAGTTCTACTACGTGTTTTGTGGAAAGCTACTCAGGTGCGGTGACATAACTGTTGTTGAGCCTGTACCTAAACTACAAAAACACTTGGTGTGCATGCAAAATTTTGTGTAAGCTTGGCCCCCATCGCTTTCACACCTCTTGCAATGACCGCATCCCTGCCCAGCTCTTCGACCGCACCGCGCCTGCACACCGGCGGCGCCCGTCTGCTTGCCGACATCGGTGGCACCAATTGTCGTCTCGCGCTGGAGCTGGGGCCCGGTCAGATTGCCCAGGTCGAGGTTATCTCCTGCAAATCGCATCTGACGCTGGCCGAAGCCATGCGCGCTTACCTGGCGTCGCCGGCTGTGGTCGCGGTCACAAGCGTCAGCGGTGCGATCCGGCATGCGGCAATCGCGATCGCCAATCCGGTCAACGGCGACTACGTGCGCATGACCAATCACCACTGGGAATTCTCGACCGAAGCGCTGCGCCAGGAATGTGGCCTGGAGACGTTGCTGGTGGTGAACGATTTCTCGGCGCTGGCGCGATCGCTGCCGCACCTGGGCGAACAGAAGGTGCAGGTCGGCGGCGGTGTTGCGCAGCTTGAGGCGCCGCTGGGCCTGCTCGGCGCCGGCACCGGCCTTGGCGTCTCGGGTCTGATTCCGTGCAACGGCAGCTGGACCGCACTGCGCAGCGAAGGCGGCCACGTCACGTTTTCGCCCGCCAATGAACAGGAAGTCGCGATCCTGCAATACGCATGGCGCGAATTCGAACACGTCTCGGCCGAGCGCTTCCTGTCCGGCGCCGGCATCGAACTGATCTACCGCGCACTGGCCGATCGCGCCGGCCGCCCGGGCGAGCGCCTCGACGCGCCCGAAATCGCACGCCGCGCCCTGGACGGCAGCTGCGCCCTGTGCGACGAGGTACTGGAAGCCTTCTGCGGCATGCTCGGCACCGTGGCCGGCAACCTGGCCGTGACCCTGGGTGCGTCCGGCGGCATCTATATCGGCGGCGGTATCGTGCCGCGCCTGGGCGAGCGCTTCCATGCGTCGTCGTTCCGCGCCCGCTTCGAGCAGAAGGGCCGCTTCAAGGATTACCTGGCCGGCGTGCCGACCTATGTCATCACTGCCGAGTACCCGGCGTTTCTTGGCGTATCGGCGATTTTGTCGGAAAAACTGTCCGACTAAGGCCAATCCAGCGGCACAAGCGCCTACCCACTTGTCCACACGCCGGTTTTATCGGTTACAATGGCTGCCAGTTGGATGGAAGGACGTCGTCCGCTCGCGTGCCGCACCAGGCCGCGCGCCCCGGAGCCCCTGGCTCGCGGCGGCGCCCGAGTTCCGCGTCTGCAAATAAAGCCGTTTGAAAATCAACACCCAGCAGTCCGCCACGCAAGGCGGGCCGCCCCGGCGGGTTCCTTGCCCGTCATGGTATGTCAGCCCGGCGCGTCCAAGCCCGGGCCACGGATTCCGGTATCAGTGGTAACCGCGACCAGTCGCCTTGGCCGCCGGCATGTGTTAATCCGCATCGCCCGCAGGCACGGTCCGAATTACGCGGTGCAGCCTTTGCGGTGCAGCTCTCGTAGTGCAGCCCAATTTGTTTGATGTGACTTTCATTGCGACATGAATACTGACGAGGCCAAGCGCGTCCTCGAAACCGCCTTGCTGTGCGCCCGTGAGCCGATGACGATCCACGGCATGAAGCGCCTGTTTGCCGAAGTCGACCCTGGCGGTCGCCCGGTCGGGGCCGGCGTCGGCGCCGACACGATCAAGATTTTGCTGGAAGAATTGCGCCGGGACTGGGAGGGGCGCGGCATCGAGATCGTCAGCCTGGCCTCGGGCTGGCGCTTCCAGAGCCGGCCCGAGATGAAACCCTACCTCGACCGCCTGTCGCCCGAGAAGCCGCCGAAGTATTCGCGCGCGACGCTGGAAACGCTGGCCATCATCGCCTATCGTCAGCCGGTCACGCGCGGCGACATCGAGGAGATCCGCGGCGTGGCGGTCAATTCGCAGACCATCAAGATGCTGGAAGACCGCGGCTGGATCGATGTCCTCGGACACCGCGAAGTGGTGGGGCGCCCGGCACTGCTGGGCACCACGCGCCAGTTCCTCGACGACCTGGGGCTGGCCTCGCTATCCCAGTTGCCGCCGTTGCAGGCGCTGGCCGAAGGCCCCGACAGCCGCAGCCTGGAAGCGCTGGAAGCGGCATTGAACGACAATTTTGAGAAGGCGGACGCCGGCGCGGCCGTCCCGGACATAGCACCAGACACAGCTACTTCACCCGTTGAAGTGCCGATTCATGACCCGACAGGAGACGGAATTGCCGCGACGGGTCTGCACAATAAAGACACGAATGATGAACCCAACTGATCCAATCCAGACGACGCCAGTCGACGCCGGCGAAACCGCTGCGGCCAAGCCGAAGCGCCGCACCAAGGCGGTCATCGCCGCCGAGGCCGCTGCCGCTGCCGGCGCTCCTGCCGCCGAGGGCGCAGCTGAAGCGCCGGCCAAGCCGAAGCGTACGCGCAAGGCTGCTGCCCCTGCTGCCGATGCGCCTGCTGCTGAAGTGGCGGTCGCCGCGCCAGCCGAGGTCGCCGAAAAGCCGGCCGCCAAGCCGCGCAAGCCACGCGCCACCAAGGCCGCGCAGGAGGCGCAGCCTGCAGCCGACAGCGTGCCAATCGCGGCCGAGTCGCAAGCGCCGCTTGCCGCCGACGCTGCGCCAGCCGAAGCGCGCAAGCCGCGCGGCCCACGCCAGATGCGCGAAAAGCGCGCCGAACGCGAAGCGCTGCAACAGGCCGCCGCCCCGGTCGTCGCGCCTGAAATCGAACCAGCGGGCGAAGCCGCAGTTGCCGCCGATGGCGCCGATGGCGCTGCCGAAGGCGCGCGCGAAGGCCGTGGCCGCAACGGTCAGAAGCCGGGCAAGCGCGGCCAGCAAAGCGGCCGTCCGGTGCAGGGCAGCAACCGTCCGGTCCAGGGCAAGCCAGGCCAGGGCCAGGGCCGCCAGCAAAAAGGCAAGCAACAGCCGGCCGGCGGCAGCGAAGCCGACAGCGTGTTCTCGTTCGTCACCTCGGACGATTTCGACGCCTACGACGGCGCGCGCAGCAATGCGCAGCCGAAAGCCGTGCGCCGCGACCTGACTGCCGACGACGATGCGCCGAAGCTGCACAAGGTGCTGGCCGAAGCCGGTCTCGGTTCGCGCCGCGACATGGAAGACCTGATCGTTGCCGGCCGCGTCTCGGTCAATGGCGAGCCGGCCCACATCGGCCAGCGCATCCTGCCGACCGATGCCGTGCGCATCAACGGTAAACTGATCCAGCGCCGCGTGAACAACAACAAGCCGCCGCGCGTGCTGGTGTACCACAAGCCGGCCGGCGAAATCGTCAGCCACGACGATCCGGAAGGCCGTCCATCGGTGTTCGATCGCCTGCCGACCATGAAGGCCGGCAAGTGGCTGGCCGTCGGCCGCCTCGACTTCAATACCGAAGGCTTGCTGCTGTTCACGACCTCGGGCGACCTGGCCAACCGGCTGATGCACCCACGCTACAACATCGACCGCGAATACGCGGTGCGTACCCTGGGCGAGCTGGAAGAAGGCATGCGCCAGAAGCTGCTGTCCGGCGTCGAACTCGACGACGGCAAGGCGGCGTTCTCGAAGATCCAGAACGGTGGCGGCGAAGGCATCAACCGCTGGTACCGCGTGGTGATCGGCGAAGGCCGCAACCGCGAAGTGCGGCGCATGTTCGAAGCGGTCGGCCTGACCGTTTCGCGCCTGATCCGTACCCGCTACGGCGCGATGACCCTGCCGAGCGGCCTGAAGCGTGGCCGTTGGGAAGAGTTCGAAGAAAACGATGTGCGCGCACTGTTGACCGCGTTCGGCGTCGAGAAGAAGGGCGCGCCTGCCGACAAGCCGCAAGGCAAGGGCGGCGCCAAGGGTGGCAAGGGTCCGCGCGAGCATGGCAATCGCGACGGCGGCCGTGACGGCAACCGCGCAGAAGGCCGGGCTGACAGCCGTGGCGAAAACCGTGGCGAAAATCAGCGCGCCGACCGCAGCGACGGCAACCGTATCGATCGCGCCGACGCCAATCGCAACGTCGATCCGTTCGGCCCGCAGGTGGCGCGCGTCGGCGCCGCTCGCGGCCAGGGCATCCTGAATGTTCCGCTGCCGGGCGTGAAGCCGGCCGGCGCACGCCAGGGTGGCCCACGCGAAGGCGGTCCACGTCAGGGGCGTCCGAACGGCGCTGCTCAAGGGCAAGGCCAGGGCCAGGGCGGCAAAGGCAAGGGCGGCTTCGGCGCCAATGCCGGCGCCGGCGGCCAGGGCGGTCGTCCGACCAGCAGCCGTCCGCGCCAGCCTGATCCGTTGCAGACCACGTTCGGCTTCGCCGGCACGGGTGGCGGCGGTCGCCGTGGCGGCCAGGGTCCGCGCGGTTCCGAGCACGGTTTGCCACGCCGCGGTCGTCGCGGTTAAGGTAAAAAGTTCGTCGATTCATCCGGCGCAGCGATGCGTCGGATGGGGCGTTTTTTTCGCGCGGAACGCCGGTCTTCGCTGCAAAAATGAATGCAAGCAATGACGCGGTATTAACTGTTGTTTAGCTGTTCATTTTTAGAGTGGCGATTGCGGGACAAGCGAAAAAGCCGTATAATTTGCAGCCTAATCGAAGTCCTTCCCAACTTGGCATCCAGCGCATCGAATGCGCAAGTGCCTGATGCTTATGTGTCTGGAGCAAGTGCTTTCATCTGGTTGGGTTGTAGGTACAAAAAGATGGGCAGATGCCCATTTTTTTTTTGGTAAATCGTTTTAGAGCCCTGGAGATGTTCCGTGCAGCAGTTTGAATTAATCGCCACGACTGTCGGCGGTCTCGGCTATGAACTCGTTGATGTCGAACGCGGCGAGCGCGGGATCCTGCGTGTGTATATCGATTTCCCTGCTGCCACTGCGGACGAGCAGGGCCCGATCACGGTCGAAGACTGCGCCAAGGTGAGTCACCAGCTGACGCACGTGTTCACCGTGGAAAACGTCGATTACGAACGACTGGAAGTGTCGTCGCCGGGCCTCGATCGTCCGGTGCGCACACTGGCCGACTTCGCGCGTTTTGCCGGCCTCGAGTGCACGGTCAAACTGCGCGTGGCGATGCCGGGCAGCGCCAATCGCAAGACCTTTACCGGTATCTTGCGCGGCGTCGAGAACGACAAGGTCGGTCTCGAATTTGAAGATAAAGATGGCGCAGCGTTGTTGGAATTTACGCTGGCCGAATTGGACAAGGCACGTTTGGTGCCGCAGGTGGATTTTAGGAGTCGCAAAGCATGAGTCGCGAAATTTTGTTATTGGTCGATGCGCTGGCGCGCGAAAAGAACGTCGACAAGGAAGTCGTTTTCGGAGCGCTCGAGTTCGCATTGGCGCAAGCCACGAAGAAGCGCTATGAAGGCGAAGTCGATATTCGCGTGTCGATCGATCGCGACGGCGGCGAATTCGAAACCTTCCGCCGCTGGCACGTCGTTCCCGATGAAGCCGGCCTGCAGTTGCCCGACCAGGAAATCCTGCACTTCGAAGCCAAGGAGCAGATCTCGGACATCGAAGTCGACGAATACATCGAAGAGCCGATCGAGTCGGTCGAGTTCGGTCGTCGTTTTGCCCAGGACACCAAGCAGGTCGTGCTGCAGCGCGTGCGCGATGCCGAACGCGAGCAGATCCTGCAAGACTTCCTGGAACGTGGCGATTCGCTCGTCACCGGCACCATCAAGCGCATGGAACGGGGCGACGCGATCGTCGAATCGGGCAAGATCGAAGCGCGCCTGCCGCGCGACCAGATGATCCCGAAAGAAAACCTGCGTATCGGCGACCGTGTGCGCGCTTTCATCCTGCGTGTGGACCGCAATATGCGTGGCCCGCAGGTGATCCTGTCGCGCACCGCGCCGGACTTCATCATGAAGCTGTTCGAACTGGAAGTGCCAGAGATCGAACAGGGCCTGCTGCAGATTAAATCGGCAGCGCGCGACGCCGGCGTGCGCGCCAAGATCGCCGTGTTCACGGCCGACAAGCGTATCGATCCGATCGGTACCTGCGTCGGCATGCGCGGTTCGCGCGTGCAAGCCGTTACTGGCGAGCTGGGCGGCGAGCGTGTGGACATCGTGCTGTGGTCGGACGATCCGGCCCAGTTCGTGATCGGTGCGCTGGCCCCGGCCAACGTGTCGTCGATCATGGTCGATGAAGAAAAGCACGCCATGGACGTGGTCGTGGACGAAGAAAACCTGGCCATCGCGATCGGCCGTTCGGGCCAGAACGTGCGCCTGGCGTCCGAGCTGACCGGCTGGAAGATCAACATCATGACGGCCGAGGAATCGGCCAACAAGGTGGAGCAGGAATCGGCCGCGATCCGCGTGCTGTTCATGCAAAAACTGGACGTCGACCAGGAAGTGGCCGACATCCTGGTGGAAGAAGGCTTCTCGAGCCTTGAAGAAATCGCTTATGTACCAATTTCCGAGATGCTGGAGATCGAATCGTTCGACGAAGACACCGTCAACGAACTTCGCACCCGCGCTCGTGACGCGCTGGTGACCGAAGCGATCGCTTCCGAAGAAGGCCTCGAGGGCATGGAAGAAGCACTGGTCAATCTGGAAGGCATGGATCGCACCGTTGCCGGCAAGCTTGGCCTGGCTGGAATCAAGACGGTCGAAGCATTTGCGGCACTCGCCTATGACGAATTCGGCGCCATCCTGGCGTTGTCGGCGGACCGTGCCCGTGATCTGATCAAGAGTGAATTTAATGATGTGACCGACGACGAGATGAAACTGGTCGATGGCAAGTATGACGACCGGGCGAAAGCACTGCAGGCGAAAGCCTGGAGCCTGGCGGAAACGGCCAAAGCTTGAGTAATTTCTTATCATCTGTCGCGACACGTAGAAAAGAGGACTGAATGGCGAGTAACAACGTAGCCCAATTTGCCACCGAGCTGAAGATGCCTGCAGACCTGCTGCTGACCCAGCTGCGTTCGGCCGGCGTCGAGAAAAGCTCGACGTCAGATCCCTTGTCGAAAGATGATAAGGACAAGCTGCTGAACCACCTGCGTCGTACCCACGGCGCAGGCGACACCGGCGAAAAGAAAAAAATCACGGTGACGCGCAAGGAAACCAGCGAGATCAAGCAGGCTGACGCATCCGGCAAATCGCGCACGATCCAGGTCGAAGTGCGCAAGAAGCGCACCTTCGTCCAGCGTGACGACCTGGTCACGGCCAAGGCCGCCGAGGCGCAAGCCCCGGTCGTCGACGCCGAAGAACAGGCACGCCGCGAAGAAGACGCACGTCGCCAGACCGAGCTGATCGCGCGTCAGGAAGCCGACCTGCGTGAAAAGCAGGACCGCCTGGCCAAGCTGGAAGCGGAAGAAAAGGCGCAAGCCAAGGCTGCTCAAGAGCAGGCCAAGCGCGAAGCCGAAGAACAAAGCAAGCGTGACGCTGCCGACAAGGCCGCCGCCGACAAGGCTGCTGCCGCCGCGGCCGGTGCCGCCAAGGAAGCTGCCGCCGGCGCCGCCAGCGAGCAAGCCAATACCGAAGCCAAGCGCGTTGCCGACGAACTGAAGGCCCGCAACGAAGCTGCCGCCAAGGAAGCCGCCGAACGCGCTGCCGCCACCGAGCGTGCACGCAAGGCCGTGGCCGACGAAGTGGCGCAGATCAAGCTCATGATGAGCCAGCCGCGCCGCGTGATCAAGGCGCCGGAACCGGTGGCCAAGCCAGCGGCCCCGGCGGCTGCACCTGCCGGCACGCTGCACAAGCCTGCCGACAAGAAGCCGGGCGAAGTCAAGAAAGACGACGCCAAGAAGCCAGGCGACAAGAAGTCGATCAAGTCGGCCAATGTGTCGTCGACCTGGTCGGACGACAAGAAGCGCGGCGGCCAGGGCCTGAAAACCCGTGGCGCACCTGCCGGTGGCAGCGGTGGCCGTGACGGCTGGCGCAGCGGTGGCCGCAGTGGTGGTCGCCGTGGTCATGACGACCGCGAGTCGAACTTCCAGGCGCCGGTCGATGCGATCGTCAAGGACGTGTACGTGCCTGAAACCATCACCGTGGCCGAACTGGCGCACAAGATGTCGGTGAAAGCATCCGAGGTCATCAAGCAGCTGATGAAGCTGGGCCAGATGTGCACCATCAACCAGGTGCTGGACCAGGAAACCGCGATGATCCTGGTGGAAGAGATGGGCCACAAAGCCTTCCCTGCCGCCGAGGACGATCCGGAAGCGCTGCTGGCCGACCAGGGCGAACAGGCCCACTTCGAGTCGACCTCGCGTGCTCCAGTCGTGACCGTCATGGGTCACGTCGACCACGGCAAGACGTCGCTGCTGGACTACATCCGTCGCGCCAAGGTTGCATCCGGCGAAGCCGGTGGCATTACCCAGCACATCGGCGCATACCACGTCGATACCCCGGGCGGCATGATTACGTTCCTGGATACCCCGGGTCACGAGGCGTTCACCGCCATGCGTGCCCGCGGCGCCAAGGCCACCGACATCGTCATCCTGGTGGTGGCGGCGGACGATGGCGTGATGCCGCAAACGAAAGAAGCAATTGCTCACGCAAAAGCTGCTGGTGTGCCGCTGGTGGTGGCGATCAACAAGATCGACAAGCCGGGCGCCAACGCCGACCGCGTGACGCAAGAGCTGGTCGCCGAAGGCGTGGTGCCGGAAGAATACGGTGGCGAATCGCCATTCGTGCCGGTGTCGGCCAAGATCGGTACCGGTATCGATGCGCTGCTCGAGCAGGTGCTGCTGCAGGCCGAAGTGCTGGAACTGAAGGCGCCGTCCGAATCGCTGGCCCGTGGCCTGGTGGTCGAAGCCCGTCTGGACAAGGGCCGCGGCCCGGTGGCAACGATCCTGGTGCAGTCGGGTACCCTCAAGCGCGGCGACGTCGTGCTGGCAGGTTCGTCGTTCGGTCGTGTTCGTGCCATGCTGGACGAAAACGGCAAGGCGATCAGCGCCGCCGGTCCATCGATCCCGGTCGAAATCCAGGGTCTGACCGAAGTGCCGAGCGCCGGTGAAGAAGTCATGGTCATGGCCGACGAGCGCAAGGCGCGTGAAATCGCCCTGTTCCGTCAAGGTAAGTTCCGTGACGTGAAACTGGCCAAGCAGCAAGCCGCGAAGCTCGAGAACATGTTCGAGCAGATGGCCGAAGGCGAAGTCAAGAACCTGCCGCTGATCGTCAAGACCGACGTGCAGGGTTCGCAAGAAGCGCTGGTCGGTTCGCTGCAGAAGCTGTCGACGTCGGAAGTGCGGGTGCAGGTGGTTCACGCAGCCGTCGGTGGCATCACCGAGTCGGACGTCAACCTGGCAATCGCCTCGAAGGCAGTCATCATCGGCTTCAACGCCCGTGCCGACGCCCAGGCACGCAAGCTGGCCGAGTCGAACGGTGTCGATATTCGTTACTACAGCATCATTTACGATGCGATCGACGAGATCAAGACCGCACTGTCGGGCATGCTGGCGCCGGAACGTCGCGAGACGATCACCGGTCAGGTCGAGATTCGCCAGGTCATCCTGGTCTCGAAAGTCGGCGCAATTGCCGGTTGCCTGGTCACCGATGGCGTCGTCAAGCGTTCCTCGTCGGTTCGCCTGCTGCGCAACAACATCGTGGTCTGGACGGGCGAGATCGATTCGCTCAAGCGTTTCAAGGACGACGCAAAAGAAGTGCGCGCCGGTCTGGAGTGCGGTCTGTCGCTGAAGAACTACAACGAAATCGTGGTCGGCGACGTCCTCGAAGTGTTCGAAGTGCAAGAAGTGGCGCGTACGCTGTAATCGATTCGATTGGCGTACGATAGGGCCAGGACGCTTTGCGGCGATTGTCGCGAAGGGCCTGGCCCTTTTTACTTGGCTCCGGCATCACGGCGCCGTCCCGATTCAAAAGAACAATAGAGCAGCAACATCATGGCAAAACACAGTAAAAGCATTCCCCAGCGCGGCCTGCGCGTGGCCGACCAGATCCAGAAAGACCTGTCCGAGCTGATCGCCTTCGAACTGAAAGACCCGCGCGTCGGCATGGTCACCATCAGCGAGGTGCAGCTGACCCCGGACTACGCGCACGCGAAGGTGTATTTCACGTTGCTGAAAGACGGCGCCGACGAAGTACGCCAGACCCTGGAAGGCCTGAACAAGGCGTCCGGCTACCTGCGCAATATGCTCGGCAAGCGCCTGCACATCCACACGCTGCCGTCGCTCCACTTCCACCACGACACCTCGACAGTGCGCGGCATGGCGATGTCGGCCCTGATCGACCAGGCCAATGCGAGCCGCGCTGCCGATTACGATGAAGGTAATGACGGCGACAACAGCGACGGCGCCGGCACCGATACGAAAGCTGAGCGCGAGTGAACGCTCGCCCTCCGAAAAAGCCGCGCGACCTGGTCGACGGCGTGCTGCTGCTCGACAAGCCGGTCGGCCTGTCGTCGAACGATGCGCTCATCAAGGCCAAGCGCGTGCTCAACGCCAAGAAGGCGGGCCACACCGGCACGCTCGACCCGTTCGCCACCGGCCTGTTGCCGCTGTGCTTTGGTGAAGCGACCAAGTTCTCGCAAGACTTGCTGGAAGCCGACAAGTCGTACGAGGCGACCGTGCACCTTGGCATCGTTACCACCACCGGCGACACCGAAGGCGAAGCGGTCGAAACGCGCGCAGTGGATGTGTCGATCGAGCAGATCGAGGCGGCGCTGGCGCGTTTTCGCGGTCCGATCCTGCAAGTGCCGCCCATGTATTCCGCGCTCAAGCGCGACGGCAAGGCGCTGTACGAATACGCGCGTGAAGGCATCGTGCTCGAGCGCGAAGCGCGTCCGGTGACGATCCACGCGCTGTCGATGATTGGCTATGAAGCGCCGTTCCTGAAGATCCGCGTCACCTGCAGCAAGGGCACCTATGTGCGCGTGCTGGGTGAAGACATCGGCGCGGCGCTGGGCTGTGGCGCGCACCTGAACGCGCTGCGCCGGATCGAAGTCGGCGCGCTGGACGTCACCGGCATGATCACGCTCGACGACCTGCTGGCGCATCCCGATCCGCTGTCGCTGCTACAACCCGTCGACGCCCTGCTGTCGACCTTCCCGGCGCTCGAACTGACGGCTGAACTGGCCAAGCGCTTCCTGCAAGGCCAGCGCCTGGCCCTGGGCAAGGAATCGATCGAGGTGCCGGCCGGGCAGGGCCGGGTGCGCATCTACCACGATGGGCGCCTGCTCGGCACCGGCCAGCTGGGCGAATATGCGATCCTGGCGCCCGAGCGCCTGATCTCGACCGCGCCTGCAGCTTGAGGCAAACCGCGCCTCCTGGTGACGCTGCCCCGGCAGTGTCACCAGCCTGTCACAGGCTGCGGCTATTCTCCGGTAAGAGCACAAACTATCCATGCTATACTAGTCGGTTTCCGAAATCGCAAACATCGCACCAGTCGGCAGTATCGGACTTTCGTACGGCAGTCACGTACACCTTCGTACACACGCAACTTTCAAAAGACCATGTCAAACACCAAACGCGCGATTCGTAATATCGCAATCATTGCCCACGTTGACCACGGCAAGACCACCCTGGTGGACCAACTGCTGCGTCAGTCGGGCACCTTCCGTGAGAACCAGGCCGTGGACACCCGCGTCATGGACTCGAACGACCTCGAAAAAGAGCGCGGCATTACGATTCTGTCGAAGAACTGCGCAGTCGAGTACGAAGGCACCCACATCAACATCGTCGACACCCCAGGCCACGCCGACTTCGGCGGCGAAGTCGAGCGCGTGCTGTCGATGGTTGACTCGGTGCTGCTGCTGGTCGATGCGCAAGAAGGCCCGATGCCGCAGACCCGCTTCGTGACCCGCAAGGCACTGGCCCTGGGCCTCAAGCCGATCGTCGTCGTCAACAAGGTCGACCGTCCGGGCGCGCGCGCCGACTGGGCCATCAACCAGACTTTTGAGTTGTTCGACAAGCTGGGCGCGAACGATGAGCAGCTCGACTTCCCGATCGTCTACGCCTCGGGCCTGAACGGCTACGCCGGCCTGGACGAAAGCGTGCGCGAAGGCGACATGAAGCCGCTGTTCGACGCCATCCTGCAACACGTGCCAGTGCGTGACGACAATCCGGAAGGTCCGCTGCAGATGCAGATCACCTCGCTGGATTACTCGTCGTACGTCGGCAAGATCGGCATCGGCCGCGTGAACCGCGGCACCGTCAAGACCGGCCAGGACGTCATCATCCTGAACGGTCCTGATTCGACCCCGATCAAGGGCCGCATCAACCAGGTGCTGAACTTCAAGGGCCTGGAACGCGTGCTGGTCGATTCGGCTGTTGCCGGCGACATTTGCCTGATCAACGGTATCGAAGACATCGGCATCGGTTCGACCGTCTGCGCCGTCGACACCCCGGAAGCGCTGCCGATGCTGACCGTCGACGAGCCGACCCTGACCATGAACTTCATGGTCAACAACTCGCCACTGGCCGGCCGCGAAGGCAAGTTCGTCACCAGCCGCCAGCTGCGCGAACGCCTGGAACGCGAACTGAAGGCCAACGTCGCGCTGCGCGTGCTGCCGACCGACGACGACACCACCTTCGAAGTGTCGGGCCGCGGCGAGCTGCACCTGACCATTCTGCTGGAAAACATGCGTCGCGAAGGCTTCGAGCTGGCCGTGTCGCGTCCACGCGTGGTGTACAAGATGGTCGATGGCGTGCGTCAAGAGCCGTTTGAAAACCTGACCGTCGATGTCGAAGAAGCCAACCAGGGCGGCGTGATGGAAGAACTGGGCCGTCGTCGTGGCGACCTGCAGAACATGGAATCCGACGGTAAAGGTCGCGTTCGTCTGGAATACCTGATCCCGGCCCGTGGCCTGATCGGCTTCCAGGGCGAATTCATGACCCTGACCCGCGGCACCGGCCTGATGAGCCACGTGTTCCACGAATACGCAGCCGTCGACAACAGCAAGGGCGAACTGGCCGGCCGTCGCAACGGCGTGCTGATCTCGCAGGACGACGGCGCCGCCGTCGCCTACGCGATCTGGAAACTGCAAGACCGCGGCCGTATGTTCGTCGAGCACAACACCCCGGTGTACGAAGGCATGATCATCGGTATCCACTCGCGCGACAACGACCTGGTCGTCAACCCGATCAAGGGCAAGCAGCTGACCAACGTGCGTTCGTCGGGTACCGACGAAGCGGTGCGCCTGGTGCCGCCAATCCAGATGTCGCTGGAATACGCGGTCGAATTCATCGAGGACGACGAACTGGTCGAGATCACCCCGAAATCGATCCGTCTGCGCAAGCGTTACCTGAAAGAGCACGAGCGCAAGAAGGCCAGCCGCGAGGC